>CENP01040390.1_pt1 | contig 10645 bp, 8 predicted proteins | sample 361281 | NCBI WGS metagenome assembly CENP01 (sample SAMEA2591122, study PRJEB7988) | marine metagenome | biome: marine biome (ENVO:00000447); feature: deep chlorophyll maximum layer (ENVO:xxxxxxxx); material: saline water (ENVO:00002010), including plankton (ENVO:xxxxxxxx) | depth 70 m
CGAAACGAATTCGAAATATTTAATGATTTTCAAGGAATAAATATTTGATGAAAGCTTTTACTCAATTAATTGATAGTATTTTAGAAAAAATATTGGTTGTTTTATTTGGGATTATGATATTAGTTATCACTTGGCAAGTTTTTTCCAGGTTTGTACTGAACTCACCAAGTTCGTTCACAGAAGAATTATCTACATATATACTCATCTGGATTAGTTTATTGGGTGCAACATATGCTTTTCGAAAAAAATCTCATATCGGAATTGATATATTGACCAACAAACTTTCTGAACCATTCGATAAATTCTCGAAATATATTATACACTTCGCAAATATTTTATTTTTCTCTTTTGTTTTTGTTTGGGGAGGATTGCATCTGGTCATGATCACACTCCAATTAAATCAGATTTCTGCATCTCTAAAAATAAAAATTGGGTATATATATTTTATCTTACCCATAAGTGGATTATTAATGATTTATTATTCAATTTATTTTTTATTGAATGATGAAACTATTTTAAAGGAGCCTAGACATAATGAGGGTTAACCTTTTCAGGGGGTATGTTTTTTATGAATATTGAGGTGTCAACACTAATAATTAGTTTTATTTTATTGATAGGATTGAATGTACCGATTGCTGTTTCTATTGGCATTTCTACTGCATTAACACTCATGATTGGTGCTGGATTTTCACCGGCAATGAGCACTGTAGCACAACAGATAGCAACCGGCTTTGATAGCTTCACTCTTATTGCAATTCCACTTTTCATTCTATCAGGTAATATTATGGCAAAAGGCGGACTCGCTAAGCGATTAATTAATTTTGCAAAAACAATTGTTGGAGGCCTCCCAGGAGGACTTGCTCTTGTTAATATTGTTTCGGCCATGTTATTTGGTGCTATTTCTGGATCTGCAATAGCTTCCGCCGCTGCGATAGGATCATTTATGCATCCGAGAATGGTGAAAGAAGGATATGATGCTGGATATAGCGCTGCAGTAAATGTTACAGCATCTACAACTGGTCTGATTATTCCTCCAAGCAATGTATTAATAGTATACTCTTTGGCAAGCGGTGGTGTATCAATAGGTGCATTATTTGTAGCTGGATATCTCCCAGGAATTTTACTCGGAATGGGGTTCATGGTTGTGTCTAGTATTTTAGCATATCAACAAGGAATCAAGGGTTCAGACTCTGTTTCAATTATTGAAATATTAAAACGATTTTATGATGCGATTTTAAGTTTAACTATGATTTTTATCATTATTGGCGGGATCATATTTGGTGTATTTACGGCTACTGAGGCGGCTGCGGTTGCTGTCGTTTACGCTTTAATTATTACAATGCTTGTTTATAAAGAAATTAGAATTAAAGATATACCACAAATCTTTTTAGATACCTCAATAACTACAGGCGTTGTGATGCTGCTTATTGGGACTTCAATGGCATTATCCTGGGTATTAGCCTATACGAATATTCCTCAGATTTTTTCATCTGCCGTCCTGGGGATAAGTGAAAACCCACTTACAGTTCTGTTATTAATGAATATAATCTTACTTCTAGTAGGGACATTTATGGATATGACTCCAGCGATTCTCATTTTTACTCCAATATTTTTACCGATTGTTACTGCTATGGGAATTGACCCTTTACATTTCGGATTAATATTGATTGTTAATTTATGTATTGGTATTTGTACTCCACCTGTTGGAACAGTCTTATTCGTTGGCTGTGGAGTAGCAAACATATCCATCACAAAAATCATCAAACCACTTATGCCATTTTATTTTGTTATGTTATTTGTATTGTCATTAATTGTTTATTTTCCAGAAATAACTTTAACTCTTCCTAAATTTTTTGGCTTTTAAAGGAGTATACATAAAATGAAAATATTTGATCTTTCCGGGAAAACAGCAATCGTTACTGGAGCTAGTACTGGACTTGGGGCATCAATGTCATTAGGTCTAGCAGAGGCTGGAGCTGATATTGTTTTAGTAGACCACCAAAAACGAAACAAAATTTCATCTAAGATTAAAAAACTTGGAAGAAAAACGCTTTCCCTTGATGGTGACCTTACGAATATGGATTTTATTAAAGAGGTTGTAATAAAGGCAGTAGAATCATTTGATAAAATTGATATTTTGGTTAATAACGCCGGCATAATAAGAAGGTTTCCCGCTATTGATCATTCTGAAAAAGACTGGGACGAGGTAATGAGTTTAAATTCAAAAAGTGTGTTTTTTTTAAGTCAAGAGGTTGCCCGTAGAATGGTGAAGAGTAAATATGGTAAAATAATTAATATTGCCTCTTTATTAACCTTTTCAGGTGGTTTAACAGTCCCCTCATATTCAGCAAGTAAGGGCGCAGTTGGACAAATAACTAAAGCCTTGGCAAATGAATGGGCCTGTAATGGAATTTGTGTAAATGCAATAGCCCCTGGTTATATTAAAACAAGCAACACCAAACCAATCAGAGATGATAAAAAAAGATTCAAAACAATATCAGATCGTATCCCAAGTGGTCGTTGGGGAATACCTGATGATTTAAAAGGTGCTGTAATTTTTCTAGCATCAAGCGCATCTGACTATGTTAATGGGCATCTTTTAGTTGTAGATGGCGGGTGGATGGCGAGCTAATAGTTGAAGAAAATAGATAATCCTCTGGTTTTTTTCCCCGCTTTATTTTTTATAATTGTATGTGCAAAACTACCCATGGAGAATGGGGAAAATCTTCCTAAAATTCTAAGCGACTCATCAATATACCTTCCGGATTTTTCTTATGCGGGATACCACCATGGTGAGGTGAATATTCCAAATCTGGTTGAGACAATTAATGTTATTGACTATGGTGCAATACCAAATGATGGAAATGATGATACAGAGAGTATAAATATAGCTATTAAAGAAGCAGGTAAATACTCAGGTACGACAGTGCTAAAATTTCCCTCTGGTAGATTCATATTGAGTAGTATCTTATTTATTGAAAAAAGTAATTTTGTATTACAGGGATCTGGTACTAGCCCAAATGGAACCACTCTTTTTTTTACTACTCCCCTAAAAGATTTACCACTTCCAAAAGAGATGGAAGAATTAGATCAATATTTAGTTAAAAATAAAAAAATTGATAAAAAATCAGGAAGGGGTTTTTCTCCATTTTCTTGGACAGGTGGATTAATATGGGTTGGAAAAAGAGACACTCGTCCGCGTGCATATTTAACAGAATATGATAAAAAGCATATAAAATTATCCTCTGTTAGAGATGGAAAAAGAGGGTATAAAAAATTTTATGGGAATAACTTAAATACAGTAGTCAATAATTTAACAAATGGAAATAATCTAGCTAAGCTATTATGGTTTAACAGGAATGGAAAAGAATCATCATTGTTAAGACACATGTATGGAGATCATGACATATTCATAGGCAGTCATCATTGGAATTATCCAGAACGTCCTCTGATAGAACAAATTGTGACAATTAAAGAAATGAATAATGATCTGATAACCATAAAAGAGCCACTGTTACATGATCTTAATTCAGAGTGGGGTACAATTTTAGTACCTGTGAATTTATTAAGAGAGGTAGGTATAGAGAGGATGAGAATTGAATTCCCAAAGACGAATTATGGAGGGCATCACCTTGAAGATGGTTACAATGCTATTTATATTAATGGTATAGTTAATTCATGGATCAAAGATGTAAAAATAATTAACTCAGATAATGCTTTTATAAGTGATGATTGTGCATTTATCAGTGTAGAGAATTTTGAAGTGATAGGAAGAGCTGGGCATTACGGATTACACTTTGGGAAATCAAATCATATGTTAGCAAATAATGTTTTGATCGATAGTCCTATGTTACACTCAATAAGCGCGAATACGAAAGCAAAATCAAATGTATTTCATAATATTGAAATTCTTCAAAAACCTACAATTGACCAACACTGCGGTAGTAATCATCAAAACTTGTTTGATAATATAAAGGTGAAATTAAATGAAGAAAATTTCAATTTATTTAAACATGGAGGAGCAGGTTATTGGAAACCGACACATGGGATGTTTAATACATTCTGGAATGTTGAATTAGATTTTCATTTTTCAAATCCAACAATTGACACCCTCACAGTTAAGGGTGTTAACAATGGACCAAATGCGTATATATATGGATTATATAGTAATAAATTTCCAGTTACAATAGACTACGGGCCAGACGCTTACAAAGAAAGTATTAATGAGCGTCCAGTAATTGTAAAATCTTTATATAAGTACCAATTAGAAAAAAGAATTAATAATTAATAAAAGTTAAAATTATATTGAGAATTATATGTCATTAATGAAAAAAATTGAAAAAAATAGACTTATTCCTCTTTTTTATCATGATGATATAAAGATTTGTGAGGAAGTCTTAAATGTAATTAATAGATGCAATCTACCTGTGTTGGAATTTACAAATCGGGGCTTAAACGCGATTGATAATTTTAAGAGATTGATCAATTCAAGTGAAAATTCTGAATTATATCTTGGTGCAGGATCAATAAAATCTGAAAATGAGGCGAAATTATTTATTGACCATGGTGCAAGTTTTATAGTATCTCCATTCTTTGATAAATCGATTGCATTATTGTGCAAAAAAAATGATATACCATACGTACCAGGATGTGGCAGTTTAACAGAAATGATAAATGCTGAAAAGCATGGTGCTAAATTATTGAAATTGTTTCCTGGAGGAGTGTACGGTCCTAAGTTTATTTCATCTGTTCTTGCTCCATGCCCTTGGTTAAAGATTATGCCAACTGGTGGAGTTACTGCAGAAATGGAAAATATTTCTCAGTGGTTCAACTCGGGAGCCTATTGTATAGGGATGGGTTCAAAATTGATCTCTAAAGAATATATAGCAGAAAATAATTTTGATGCTCTTGAGGCACACATTTTGAAAGTAACGGAGATTATTAATAATGTTTGTGAGGTGAATCAATGAAAATTAAAGAGAAATCGACCTGTCAATATGATCTGGTATCCCTAGGTGAGGTTATGCTAAGAATGGATCCTGGAGATGGTAGAATTAGGACAACAAGACATTTCAATGTTTGGGAAGGTGGTGGAGAGTATAATGTAGCAAGAGCATTCAATAAATGTTTTAATCAGCGTAGTGCGATTGTTACTTCTTTTGTGAAGAATGAAGTTGGAAAATTAGTTGAAGATTTAATTTTACAAGGTGGCGTGGATACACGACTTATTAAATGGAAAGATTTTGATGGATTAGGTAGAATCGCACGTAATGGAATCTATTTTTTAGAAAAGGGATTTGGTGTTCGAGGTGCAGTTGGTTGTTCTGATCGAGGTAATACGGCAATATCACAATTGAAACCTGGCGATATAGATTGGGATTATATTTTTGGAGAATTAGGAGTAAGATGGTTTCACACAGGTGGTATTTATGCTGGTCTATCTGATTATGCTCCTAAGGTTATTTTAGAGGCAATGCAATCAGCAAAAAAAAATAATACGATAATTAGTTATGATTTAAACTACAGAGCCTCCCTTTGGGAATCTTTTGGAGGAAAAGGTGCAGCTCAAAAAATAAATAAAAAAATTGCTGATTATGTTGATGTTATGATTGGGAATGAGGAGGATTTTACTGCGTGTCTAGGCTTTAAGGTAAAAGGAGTTGATCAAAAATTAAATTCTTTGCCTATTGAAGGATTTAAATCGATGGTAGAAGAAGTGGGTAGTAGATATAATAATCTAAAAGCTATAGGAACGACATTACGATCTGTTAAAACCGCGGGAATAAATGATTGGGGAGCAATTGGATGGAATGTAGATGAAGGATTTGCTGAGTCTAAATCTATGCTAAATTTGGATATCTATGATCGTGTTGGTGGTGGTGATGGGTTTGCATCTGGTTTTATTTATGGTTTAATGGAAAACTTAAAGTTGGAGACTTCTGTTAATTATGGTGCTTCACATGGAGCACTTGCAATGACAACCCCAGGTGATACATCCATGGTTTCATTCGATGAAGTAAGGAGATTAGTAGAAAACCCTAATGCTAGAGTAATAAGATAACCGGAATAATTAGAATATTATCTCTACACTATTTTTTTAAAAAATGGGAGATAATTATGGCAGTAATTATGAATAGATTAAATAAATCACTAATTATCTTTTGTTTTATCTACATTAGCTGCAGTTTGAATGAAAAAGAGATTTTAGTGAGAAATCTCTCTCAGTTTAATCAGGCTGTATCAAATGTAATTCCAGGTTCTATAATTACTATGGCAAATGGTGAGTGGGAAAATGTTGAATTAAGATTGAAGGGTATCGGTACAAAGAGGAATCCAATTTTACTTAGGTCAGAAACACCTGGAAAGGTGGTTATTTCAGGCCAATCAAATCTTGCATTTTCAGGAGAACATATAATTGTATCTGATCTAATTTTTCAAAACGGATATACACCTACCAACGAGGTAATTTCTTTTAAGACTTCAAAGACAGATTTAGCAAACCATTCAAGAGTTACTAATTGTGTGATTGACAACTTTACCAACCCGGAAAGATTCGACGGAGACACATGGGTTGCGATTTATGGTAAAAACAATCGATTTGATCATAATTCTATTATTGGTAAGGGGAATAGAGGTGTGGCATTAGCTGTAAAAATGAAAACCGAGGCTAGTCGTGATAATAATCATATTATTGAATACAATTATTTTGGGCCAAGAGAAATCTTGGGTTCGAATGGTGGTGAAACGCTAAGAATAGGAACGAGTCACTACTCAAGGTATTATTCTAATACGGTTGTCCGAAATAATTATTTCGATAGAACTAATGGAGAACATGAGATTATATCTAATAAAGCTTGCGGAAATGAATTTCGTGGTAATGTATTCTACGAATGTCAGGGGACACTGACCATGCGTCATGGTCATCATACATTGGTAGAGAACAACTACTTCCTCGGTAATAGAAAACCAAACACCGGAGGTATTCGTATCATCAATGAATACCAAACGGTAAGAAAAAATTACATGTTTGGATTGACTGGTCATCGCTTTAGAGGAGCATTAGTCATTATGAATGGGGTTCCTAATTCACCAATTAATCGCTACAATCAGGTTATTGACTCCTACATGGACAACAACATCGTTGTAAATAGCGATTACATCCAATTATGCGCTGGTAGTGATGAAGAAAGATCTGCTATTCCTGTTGGATCCACATTTAGAAACAATCTGATACTAGGTAATACAAACTTTGTACCTTTTACAATTTATGATGATGTTTCAGGAATCGAGTTTGCTGGTAATGTAATAAATAAGGATGCTGAAGCGCCCTTTAAAAACGGGTTCGAAAAAGTTAATCTGGCCTTATCCAAAAACGAATACGGACTGATTTCGCCAAGTAGGGAGTTGGTAGATAGAATTGAATTTAGTGAAATCAAACTTCCTATAACGAAAGAAGAGACTGGTGCTTCATTTTATAAGAAGGATGGAAAGGCCAAAGCTTTTGGTGTAGGCAAAACAACAAAAGTAGCTTCAGGTACAAATACCTTATTTGATGCTATTTCAAAAAGCAATTCTGGAGATATCCTCAAACTTGAAAATGGTGGTGAGTATTTGATGACCAAATATGCCTATGTTAATCATCCGTTGACCATTATTACTCCAGTTGGTGATAAGGCTAAATTACTTTCAGAAAAGCAGAGTTTCTTTAAAATTCAAAATGGAGGCGCACTTCACTTCAAGAATGTTCAATTTCATGGTGAAGAATCTCCTGATCAAGCAGGTAACAATGTGATCAGTACCAGTAAATATTCAATGAATCAGAATTACGCTTTAGTTGTTGAAAGTTGTGAAGTCATTGATCTTGAAAAAAATCATTCTTTTGATTTCTTGAAATCATATAGACACACTTTTGCTGATAGTATTAACATAATTAATACAATTATGACCAACGTCACAGGCGCAGTTATCACGCTAGATATGGAAACTGAAGATCTTGGCATTTATAATGCGGAGAATATCAAAATAATCAACTCTACATTTACTGATGTAAAGCATGAAATAGTCAATATCTATCGTGGTGGAACGGATGAAAGTACTTTTGGTCCAATTATCACCATAAAAAATGTTCAGATCAACAACTCAGGAAATGGCAAGCGCAACAAGGTTGATGCTGTTTTAAGATTTCATGGGGTGCAGAAGTTGAATGTGGACAATGTGACTATTGCAGATTCTAAAGGGATTGAATTGTTCATGACCAATGGAGAGCCAATTACTAAAATTTCCAATGTTACTTTTAATAATTCAAGTGGGCTTAAGACAAATAATGAACCTTATCAATCTGATAATATCATAATCAACTAACAAAGTTTGCATTGATCGTGTCTATTATCCTGTTTGTAGTTATATAGTTTCCCAATTTTTAGCTTTTTGTTTAAGATGTCTTGCTCAATGGATTTATTAATCAATGAAAGTGAAACTTAGTTTCTTCTCCATCAATCTCACGAATTTCCTTGATGAATGTTTTTTATAGATTACTTTTAAATGAATCTATCGTACCTTTAAATGATTTCTCTGCATACCCTATCATATCTTATAATGTATATGATAAAGAGAGAATTATACTAAATGCATCTGCAGGCTCATAAAATCTTCCTCCAAATGCATTCATTCTGATATTCGTGAAATAAGATTCATTTAAAACGTTATTAATGTATAACTGTAAATCAAAATTGTTTTGAAATAAGTTTAGGTTCTTTGATATTCCAAAATCAATGACAGTGTATCCACTAATTAACGATTTGTTCATATCATCAGCAAAAAAATCACCAACGTTTATCAATCGAAACATGCATTGAGTGCTAAAAAGGTTTAATAATTGAAATTCTAAAGCTGATTGATGTTTTGGTGATAATGGCATTGTTTTGTTTTCTAGATTGATATTCTCAAGATAATAATCTTCATAAACGTGATCAGCAAATGAGTAGGTTGCTTTTATGTTATAAAAATCTTGAACATTAATCATATAAAAAAACTCTGCTCCAAATTTGCTCGTAGATCCAGCATTCCTGTAGTATGTTCTTCCAGGCTCTACCTCAATCTCATAAGGTACTAATTCATTACTACTGCCAGAGTAATACAAAGAGAAATTAAATCTATAAAATTCGTTTTTATTAATTTTCAATCCTAGCTCAGCTGATGGCGTAACAACAGGTTTCAAAGAGGTATTAAAATTTTCTCCGTTATCATATGGGTTATTTCCAATTTCATAAAGAGTAGGTGTTTCAAAGTTTTGGGTTAAATTAAAATAATAATTCAAATACTCTGAATAATCGTAAGAAAATCCTAGAAAAGGACTTACATTATTATAAGTAACATTATAATCGCAATTTAAACAATCATCCAGTACACTAATCAGTTCAATATCATTGCGTTCTAATCGAAATCCAGCTGTTAAATTGACGTTTGACTTTAAAAAAATACTATTGTGTAAAGATAAACCATAAGAATTAAAAGATTCTTCAGCATCATAAATCATATCCCCTCTAAGTCCTTCTAAATTGTTATATCTCTTCCTTAAATCCTGTTGACTTAAAATTTGGTAGCTTAAAAACAATTTGTGATTAATGGTTTCATATTGTTTTTGTTTTAGCAGACTTCCACCAAAGCCGAAATAACCCCTATCAAATTGCACTTGCCCACCTGTTTCAAATGGTAATCTATTTTTAAACGAGCGTTCTAAAAAAAAGATGTAATTATTAATAAAATAATTTTTATTGATTATATTTTTATATTTTATAGTTGTTTTATGTTGAATGACACTTTCGCCAGCTCTAAAAAGAACATTTTTTCCCCTTGCCAAAGTCCTATCTGTATTTACTTGTTCAATAGTCAAAGAACCTGGATCATTAGAAATGGGACTATTAACATAATTAAAAAATAATTGATATGTTTCGCTACCTGTTCCTCCAAATGATAAAATAGCATTCAAGTTATTTGACTCCATGTCACTATGGTTACGATAACCTGCTTGTTTTTTATTTAAAAAGTTTAATTGGTAGTTAATATTTTTACGATTTTTTACAATTGAAATAGCATGCTTTGATAATTTATTTTTACCAAAATTCGAATTAATCTCAAGAAGATCTTTGCTATTTGTATTTGAAGTGATAAAGTTAATTGTACCGCCTGATGCATTACCAAAAAATGGCGAGTTTGCACCTTGGTAAATTTGTAATGACTTAATAAAAGATAAATCTATATTGTCTAATTGGGATTGGCCATCTGGAGTTGATTCTGGGACGCCATCGACAAGTATTTTGATTCCTCTCACACCAAACGATGAACGACTTCCCACACCTCTAATAGATATTCTTGAATCTTGGGCAAAATTATTCTCATTCATAACAGTCAAACCAGGAACGAAATGTAGTATCTTATTCAGGGTAAGTTTATTTTTATCCTTACCGATATCATCCATACCTAGGACATTAAATGAGATTGGAGAATTTTTGTTTTGGGCGGTGCTAAATACATTTATTGGATCTAAAAAATAATATAATGTGTCAACAGTTTTATATGCACTTAAAAAAGAAAAAGATCCAACCAATAAAACGATGAATAGATATTTATTCATAAAATTTTAGTT
>CENP01237519.1_pt1 | contig 10639 bp, 10 predicted proteins | sample 361281 | NCBI WGS metagenome assembly CENP01 (sample SAMEA2591122, study PRJEB7988) | marine metagenome | biome: marine biome (ENVO:00000447); feature: deep chlorophyll maximum layer (ENVO:xxxxxxxx); material: saline water (ENVO:00002010), including plankton (ENVO:xxxxxxxx) | depth 70 m
CTAAAATAAAAATACTAAATCTAAATATAAACGGATCAATTTCCATATTAATTACCTTCCTTTAATAAAGTGCTATTTATAATTTCATCTTCTAATTTTACAACAAACTCTTTTTTATCTTTGCTATATAGATTTCTAGCAAAGCTAAATAAGTTTTTGGCATATAAATTTGATGCTGTTAAAGGTAGTTTGTTCATAACATTTGAAATTCCGATTATCTTCACACCTTTTTTTTCAACTATCTTGTCTGTTTCGGAGTATGCAGAATTACCACCTTGTGCAACAGCTAAATCAAAAATAACAGATCCAGATTTCATTTTATCAACCATTTTCTCAGTTATGATTCTTGGTGCAGGTCGACCAGGAATTAGTGCTGTACAGATTATAATATCGCTTTTAGCTGCAGCATTTTCTAACATTAATGCCTGTTTCTTTTTAAAATCCTCACTAGCTTCTTTTGCATATCCGCCTTTTGTCTCTAAATTTTCAGAACCTTCAACAGTTAAAAATTTTCCACCTAAACTTTCGACTTGTTCTTTTGCTGTAAGTCTAACATCTGTAGCAGAAACTATTGCGCCTAATCTTTTGGCAGTAGCGATTGCTTGCAATCCGGCTACACCAGCTCCTACAACTAATACCTTTGCTGCAGGAACAGTTCCGGCAGCTGTCATCATCATGGGAACAGCTTTTTGATATTCATAGATTGATTCTATTACTGCTCTGTAACCAGCTAAGTTTGCTTGTGAAGATAGGACATCCATAGATTGTGCTCTGGTTATTCTTGGGAGCAAGTTTAAAGCAAAAATTTTAATTTTATTTTTTATAAATTTTTTTTCTTTTTCAGGGTTATAATTAGAAACAATTAAATAGGAATTTTCTTTAATCAAACTAAACTCTTTATCAGTTGGAAAATTAACTTTACAAACTAAATTTGATTTAGACAAAACTTCTTCAGAACTATTTAAAAATTCAACACCATTATCTTTGTAATCTTTGTCACTGTAACCTAGATTTTCTCCATAACCTTTTTCTAAAAATACTTTTAATCCCAGGTTTTTAAAACTTTTAGATGTGTCGGGAGTAATCGAAATTCTTTTTTCTGGACTTGTCTCTTTTGTTGATCCTACGTTCATCAGAGGTATTTAGCCCTGTCTAGCTTTGAACTTAGGTTTTTTTTTATTAATAATGTAAACTTTTCCTCGTCTACGAACTAATTTAGAGTCTAGATCTCTCTTTTTTATAGATTTTAATGAGCTTGCTATTTTCATAAATTTAGCCTGGCAACGTCCTACTCTCCCATATCTTAAGACAAAGTACCATCGGCGCTGAAGGGCTTGACTTCCGAGTTCGGAATGGGATCGGGTATTACCCCCTCGCAATAATCGCCAGGCAAGTCTATATAGTATGTTTTAAAGTTGATGTAAATACAGTTTTTGTAATATTTTAGCAGTAATTTATAATGCCACAGTATAAAATTTAATAAAATGCACATTCAAAAAATCTCCTTTTCAATCGTCAATTTAATTAATTTTTTATTATTCCTATTTCCAATTTCATTCATATTAGGAAATTTTATTATAAACCTTGAAATTTTTTTCATAAGTATTCTTGGTATCATTCTTTACAAAAAAGATCTTTTTAAAATAACTAAAGATATTCAGACGTTATTAATTTTATTTTTTTTTGCAGTAGTATTATTGAGTACGTTAGTTAATTATTTTCAAGAAAATGGAAATACAGTTTTAAAATCGTTTTTATACTTGAGATATTTAATTTTTTTATTAGTTATTAAATGTTTAATTAAAAATAATGATTTCAACTTTAAGTATTTTTTATTTTCTTGTCTTTTTTGTTCGGTCTTTTTGTCTGTAGATGTAATCTATCAATTTTTTTCAGGTAAAGATTTTTTTGGGTTCCCTAAACATCTCCATGTAAGTTCTGGGTTCTTTGGTGATGAACATGTTGCTGGTAGTTATATTCAAAAATTTGGAAGTTTAGGAATATTTCTAATTCCTTTTTTATTTTTTAAAAAAAAGGAAAAACTATTTAGTATTTTAGTCCCTGTTTTTATAATTTGTTTTATAGGAATATTTTTATCAGGTAATAGGATGCCGGTAGTACTTTTTATAATGTACTCATTACTTATTTTAATTTTCATAAAAGAAATTAGAATACCTATAATAATTGGATCAATTTTAAGTTTAATAATATCGATTTCAATTTTAAATACTGATGAAGAAAAGAAAAGAATGTACAGCAGTTTTTATTATAATGTAGTTTCAATATTGCCAATGATTTTCGATGAATTAGGTAGAAAATATCCTGAACTTAAAGATGATCAAAATAAAACTTTTGATTATCATAAGTGGGATGCGCAAAAGGATACAAAAAGTAAATATTTTTATTACGGAATGTTACAAAAAAAAATTGAAGAGGAAGACAAAAAAAAATATAAAATATTTCACTTTGGTAGTGGTCATGCAGTAACTTTTATAACTGCAATAGATACTTGGATGGATCGACCAATTCTTGGAAATGGAATAAAATCTTTTGGAAAAAACTGTGCCAAAAAAAGACATCTACCAAATAGAACTTGTCAGAGTCATCCCCATAATTATTATTTGGATATTTTAAATGACACAGGTTTGATAGGGCTAATTATAATAATATCAAGTTTGTTTTTATCCTTATTTAAAAAATTTAAATCTTATAAAAAAAAAGTTAACAAATATTATTTTATTTTTTGGGTTTTTATTTTTGTTTTATTGATTGAATTTTTTCCTTTTAGAAGTTCAGGAGGATTTTTTTCAACTTGGAATTCTGCTTATATATTCTTTATAGTAGCAATTGTATTATCAGATTTTAAAAAAAATTTTAAATCTCAAAATTAATTTTTAATTGGTGGGCGTGATAAGAATCGAACTTATGACCTCTACGATGTCAACGTAGCGTTCTACCATTGAACTACACGCCCTAAGGACTTATTAATAAAAAACTTTAATTTTAACTTTTTCAAATAGAACTTCTGTTTATCTAGTGAAAAACCTAAATTGTTCAATTTTTTATTATTTTTTTTAATCCATTCATCAAGCTCTTTAATAAAAACTTTAATATTAGTCGAAGATAAATTGGAGTCATGAATCCTGTAAAAAGCTAATGGTTTTTGAATGCTAAAAATTCTAAATTTTCTACTTAATTTAATAAAAAAATCAAAATCACCTATAATGTTGTAATTTTTTTTAAACTTAAATTTTTTAAAAATATTTTTTTCTATAAAGACTGTCAAAATACCTATTGAATAGTTGTCTAATAACTTTTGTGTAATATTTCCAGATGGTAAGTTTTTTCTATGTTTAATTGTGTTTTTATTTTTATTTTCTTCTAAAATAAAGTAATTAGAAAATAAAATTTTTACGCCTTTATTCTTTTTTAAAAAATATACTTGTTGTTGTAGTTTATCTTTAGTCCATAAATCATCGGTATCTAAAAATGATACATATCTCCCTTTAGATTTTCTAATAGCAAGGTTTCTTGCGTCATAAAGATTAAGAAATTTTTTAGAGTTAAAATATTTAATTCTTTTATCAGTAAAACTTTTAATAATTTTTTTACTTTTATCAGTAGAACAATTATCAAAAAATATAAGTTCCCAATTTTTATAAGTCTGTTGGATCACGCTTTTTACGCTTTTAATTAAATACCTTTCTCCATTTCGACAATTCATTATTACACTTACTAGTGGATGTTTATTTTGCTTTTTCATAAAAATTAATTGTTTTTGCAAGTCCTTTCTCAAAAGGAATTTTTGATTTCCACTTTAATTTTTTTTTTGCTTTTAATATATCTGGATAAACTTTTAAGCTTTCATCTTTTCTTAATTTTATTCTACCATATAAAGGGGTACCTTTTTTAGCAGTATCTCTTATATGTTCTATAATTTTTTTAATTTTTTTTGCTTTGCCTGAACCTATATTAATTATTTCCCCAAAGACTCTTTTATTATTAAAACATTTTAAAATTGCCTCAACAACGTCATCTACATAAACGAAGTCTCTAAATTGTTTTCCTTCGGAACAGGGAAATTTTTTGTTTTTCAAACATCCTGAAATTATAATCGGTATAAAACGATTAAGAGCCTGTCTAGGCCCATAAGCTTGGTACAGCCTCAAAACTGTTGAAGGAAATTTGTTTTTCTTATTTAAACTAATCGAATGATTAGTGGCAAGTAATTTTGCTTTTCCATAAATAGATTTTGGCTTACATACAAAATTTTCCTTTTGTGGAGACGGTAAATTTCCATACTCACTGCTACTTCCAATTTGTACGAAAGATCGTATTTTTTTATTTATAAAAAAATTAGTTAAATTTTTACAACCTAAATAATGACTGTTGTAAGTTTTCTTTCTATTCGAATGATCTACGTGCCCTCCTAAATTAACAACATATAAAAATTCCTTTTTTGATAATATTTTTAAATTATTTTTTTTAGATATGTCACAAATTAAGTATTTAACTCTCTTTAAAAATCTTATTTTTTTTGGTCTGCTCACTGAAATACTAGTGACTTTAAAACCATCTTTTAAACATCTTTTTGCTAGGTGATATCCAATAAAACCCGTGCCCCCAACAATTAATATTTCTTTTTTTAATTTCAAAATTTTATTTTTTTTGTTTTAAGAATTTTTTCTAAATAATCTTTATCCCTTTTGGTATCCATACACTGCCAAAAACCCTCATGTTTGAAAGCTGATAATTGTCTTTTTTTACTTGCCGTTTCCAAGGGTTCTCTCTCGAGATACGTTTTGTCATTTTTAATAAATTTTAAAAATTTACTCTCTATCACAAAAAATCCTCCGTTAATCCATCCCTCATCTAATTTTGATTTTTCTTTAAAATGTTTGACAAGTTGCCCATTAATTTTAATTGCCCCAAATCTTGCTGGCGGTCTAACTGCTGTCAAAGTAATCATTTTTTTATTTTTTTTATGAAATTTAAGTAATTTTTTTAAATTTACGTTAGAAACACCATCTCCATAGGTCATCATAAATGTTTCATTACCAACAATTTTTCTTAGTCTTTTTAACCTTCCCCCAGTCATTGTATTTTTTCCTGTATTGATAATTTTTATATTCCAATTAGAGATTTTTTTTCTAAAAAATTTCTCTATAATTTTACTTTTGTACCCTGTCGCAATTATAAAATCTTTAAAACCTGATTTGGAATAATGATTCATAATATGAATAATTATTGGAATTTTTTTTATTTTTACCATAGGTTTTGGTATTGACTTTGTGTATTCAGATAACCTTGTTCCCATTCCTCCAGCTAAAATTATAACTTTCATATAAATTTATTTTTCTTTAAAACCTTTTGATAATATATAATCTGTTCTAACGATTTAGATGAAATATTTTTTTTTGATTTTGAATAGAATTTATACCACTCTACTGTTAACTTTATAGTTTCATCAAATTTTAAGACTGGTCTCCAATTAATAATTTTTCTAGCTTTATTACTGTCTAGTTGTAAAAGAACGTTTTCAAAAAAATTTTTATTTTTTTTAATTTTCCAGTTTATGTTCGGCCATGTTTTTTTAACATTTTTTAGTACATCCAAGACTTTATAATTTTTTTTGTTAGCGGGTCCGAAATTAAAAGCTTCTCCATGAAGTTTTTTATTTAATTTTAAACTTGCAGCTAGTTTCAAATAACCATTCAATACCTCCAATACATGTTGCCAAGGTCTAGTTGAAATCGGATTTCTTATTAAAACTCTTTTTCCTCTTAACCAGGATTTCATACAATCTGGTATTAATCTGTTTTTTGACCAGTCACCTCCCCCTATTACATTTCCTGCCCTAGCCACTGTTATAAAAGTTTTATTTTTTTTCGAAAAGAAGAAAGATTTTATATAGGAACTTATTGCAATTTCAGCTGCTGATTTTGATGCTCCATAAGGGTCTAAGCCTCCTAACAAATCTGTTTCTTTGTATCCCCTATTTTTTTCTAAATTTTTATAGGCTTTGTCACTTGTAATCAAAACTACAATTGTATTTTTGCTTTTTTTTAATGATTTTAAAGCTTCCATAACATTAATTGTTCCGATTAAATTTGTCTGCCAAGTTTCGATTGTTTCAGAGTAAGATTTTTTAACAATAGATTGTGCTGCTAAATGAAATACATAATCAGGTTTATAATCATTAAAAATCTTTTTTAAGACTTTTAAATTACGAATATCAATCTTTTTTGATAAAATCTTTTTGTTTAGCTTGGTCAAATTAAAATGAGATGGATTTGTTGGTACATCTTTTGATATCCCCATTACTTTAGCCCCTAAATTGTTTAACCAAAATGCCAACCACGACCCTTTGAATCCAGTGTGACCGGTAACAATAACTTTTTTATTTTTAAATAATTTTAAATAGTTCATTTTTTAAAAAAAACGTTAAGATTTTTTGGTTTATTTCCTAGTTTAATTATATTTCCCTGTTTTTTTATTTTATATAAAAATATATTTGTAGCTATCTTTTCAGATGTTAAACTATTCCAAATTTTTTTTGAGTAACAGTCAATTATTGGAATTTCACAAATATGAAGAACCCTATAGCCTCTTTCAAGAGCTTCGATAATACTTCCGGATGCTCCTACAAAAATTGGATAATTTGGATTTTGTTTTTTGTTATTTTTAGAATTTTTTATTCTTATTAAAATTTTCTTTTTTAAGTTTATACATTTTTTTGATTTTAAAGCTGCTGGGTGAATTTTTACGTCATATTTGCTCAGGTCATATTTCAGAAAATCCGTTAAATGGTATATGCCCCGAAGTATTGAATTTTCTGACTTGATTGTTATTGGTAAAAATATTTTATATTTAAAATTTGTTTTTTGCTTCAAGAATCTCAATGAATTACATATTTTTATATCTTTTTTATTCCAGCCTATTCTAGAAAAAACAGCTTTTTGATCCAATCCATTAACAAAGATTTTGTTAGGACTGAATTTTTTTTTAACATAATTTGATGGAAATGCTAATGGTGGCGCATGAATATAACCTATTGTATTTATGCCATATTTTTCCTTAGCGCACTTTATAATTCCGTTTTGAAATGGCTGACCTTCGTATGGTATTAAAATTGTCTTTATATTTTTTGATAAAAGATTTTCAAAACAATTGACAATATTTCTAGATATAAAATTTAAATTTGATATTGAGAATAGAAAATAATCAATATTTTTAAAAAAATAATTAATATTTTTTTTTAAAATTTCAATTAACGCGAGAAAGTTAAATTTTTTTTGATTAAATATTCTATAAATTAAAATATTGTTTCCAACTTTTTTTGGTAGATCATTATCCATATAGATTACAAACCAAAAAATATCTTTTGAACTTTTTGAGTTATAATTAAAATATCTATCATTTAAAGATCCATCTGATTTAAAGTTTTTCTTGAAAGCCCAAGTAACTATGATTTTATTAAAATTTTCATCCAATTTTATATTTTCAAATTTACTATTATTAATAAACATTGAATAAGAAAAATCTTTAAGCAAAATAAATAGTTTAGAAAAAAAATTTTCATCTTTTCCCATAAATTTCTTCATTTGAATTAATCCAAAAGAATAATTGTGTGAAGAATTAAAATAAATAGGAGTATCATAATTAGGATGAAATTTTTCTTTTGTAAAATTTTTATAAATTTTTTTAATTTTATTAAATATTAGGATTTGTTGATTTTCTATATCTCTCATTTGTTAACTAAGTTTTATTAAAAACATTAAAGGATACCTTTTTTTCTCATTTTGGCTCTTATTCTCGTGCCTGAGATTTTTTTTATTTTTGCGGGCAGATTGATATATTTAAATTTATATCCAACTTTTCTTCCGTAACAAATATGTGAAATATTTGGTGCTAATTTGATCTGATATCTGTTTTTAAAATCTTTATCTAATTTTGATGAAATAGTTTTTTTTATTTTTTTAAATGAGAAAGGATTATCACCTAATTTATGTACATCTTTAACATAAATGATTACTTGACCTGATATTAATAAAATTTTTTCAAAAAGCGTCTTATGTCCATCGTGAAAGGGTTGGAATCTACCGAGCATTTGTGCAGTGTTAATTTGATTGTTCCATTTATATTTTTTTATCTTATTTGCTATCTTGATTGCATTGAGATGAGCATTTTTTTCCTTTACAATAAAATTATATTTTTTAGGTTTTTCAAAAATTTTATTCATTCTTTGGTAACGACTTTTTTTTAATGTATCTACCCAAACTAAAAAGTTAGGTTTAAATATTTTTCTACCTTCTTCGTAAGGACAAATGAAATCGGCAATTACAAATTTTTTTTTTGATCTATTAGCTAAGTTGCTCATTCTATTACTTTGTCTAATAATTCCCTTTTTTGAAAAATCCCAATCATTATAAAGTTTTCTTATGACATCAGCATTTAACCAATGAGCATTTAAAATTTCTTTCAATTTTTTTGCTAACGTTGTTTTTCCCGAGCCAGGTAAACCCATGATAAGGATTTTTTTCATTTTGACTTTAATATCCTTTCAACTTTTTTAATATCTTCATGAACATCTACTGCTGTAGTAGAAGAAATTTTAACTAGTTTAATTTTTATACCTAAATCAAGAAATCTTAAAAGTTCAATATCTTCAATTTTATCCAAATAGGATCTTCCAGATTTTAAATATTTTTTGAGCTGATTGTTAGTAAATGCATAAACACAAACCTGTTTAAAGTAATTAACTTTTGAGTCTTTTTTCTTTGAACAAGGAATTTTAGATCTAGAAAAATAAATAAGATCATTTTTTTTTGTTTTTGCAACTTTTATTACATTTTCATTTGTAATTTCTTTTTTATCTTTTATTAATGCAAAACCACAAATTACATGATCGGGAAATTTTTTTTTACAATTAATAACTTTTTTAATATCACTGGCTTTAATTAATGGTTCATCTCCCTGCACATTTATAATCATAGGTGATTTCTTTAATTTGGCCACGTATGCTACCCTATCTGTTCCAGTCTTTAAATTTGATGGTGTCATTACTGCATTAAAATTATTTTGTATGGCTTTTTTATAAATTCGCTTATCATCGGTAGCTACAAAGAGATTTTTTTTCTTTACTACCTTTTGACAAGTTTCAGCAACTCTAAGTATCATCTCCTTGTTTAATATTTTTTTAAGAGGTTTGCCTTCTAGTCTTGAGGATTTATATCTTGCGGGAATAATTATTATTGGATCCATTTAAAATGACTTTCTCCTTTCCAAATTAGTTTTTTTTATTAAATTTGATAAATGTGCATTTAAATTTTTATTTTCGAAACAGTAGTTCATCAAAAAATCTTTTCTAACTAATTGAGTATTTTTATGATGCCACCACTTATCAATATTTTTCCAGTTTTTTTCAATAAATTTGTATAAAAGTGTTGGTGACTCAAATACAATATGATTTTTCATCAAAGATATTAAAATTTTTTTAGAAAATTTATTATATACGTTTGTGTCAATTTTTGTAATTAAAATTGATGGTATATTAGAAATAATTGTATCTACAAAGCTAGTGGAAAAATAAGTATGCACAGTAATTTTAGAATTATCTAAAATTCTTTTTAAATTTTTATCATAATCAGAAATTTCATAGTTACTGTAATTTTCTTTAATATGTTTTTTAAAATCTTCATTTGATTTATGCATTCTTAAAACTATATTTTTTTTAAAGTCTTTATTATTAATTTTTTTTAAAAGTGGTGATAAATTTATATTCAAATTATTTTTCATATCTAAATTTTTAAAAAAACCCGAGTTCCAGGCTCTGTGAAATTGCTTGCCTCTATCTAAGAATATTAAACACTTAGATTTATTTTTTTTAATATTAAAATTTTTGTCACTTATTAAGAGATCATTTGAATATCCAAATATTATACATTTTTTATTTTTGTTATGATATTTGCCCCATGGCAAATAATACGTACAATTTCTTACTTCGAAATTTGTGAAAAAATTATACTTATAAATCCAATAATTGCCACCATGCTGTAGTCTTATAATTTTTCTTTTTTTTTCTATAAGGTAAGCAGATAAAAATCTAACTTGGTCATTCAAGTATTTTGATATTAAATATTTAGTAGAGGAATATTTCTTTAAAATTTGAGAATAATTATAATCAAAATTTTCAAGATAAGAAATTGGCATTAATTTAAAAATTAAATTAATAAATTTTTGATCATATTTTTTTTGATTACATTTTGAAAGTTTTTTCCTTAATAAATAATCAATCGTACTTTTATTTTTATTATCTATATAAAAAATATTAAATTTTTTTAAGAAGGAATTATCTCTATTCAATCCGGTTGATGGGGCAATTACATAATGATTTTTTGTAGATCCTGAAATACTATTTCTAAATCCATAAAATAATTTATAAATACTCTCTTTATAATTTTTTTTATTAATATCAATTGAATTTAGTTCTTCACTTGTTTTTTTTTGTTTAGATAAAATGAAATTTTTATTTTTATAATGCTTTAAAATATAGTTATGAATATATTCGTGAATGTTTTCGGAGTATAATCTGAATTCTTCGTAAGTTTTGATGTTTATCGTATTGCTTGAAATTTGA
>CENP01232870.1_pt1 | contig 10634 bp, 8 predicted proteins | sample 361281 | NCBI WGS metagenome assembly CENP01 (sample SAMEA2591122, study PRJEB7988) | marine metagenome | biome: marine biome (ENVO:00000447); feature: deep chlorophyll maximum layer (ENVO:xxxxxxxx); material: saline water (ENVO:00002010), including plankton (ENVO:xxxxxxxx) | depth 70 m
TATATTAATCCAAATGTTTATGGATCTGATTTACTTGATTATTTAGAAAATAATTATAAGACAAGTAGTACACTTGGTTATACTAATTGCAGAGATTTAATGTACTCTGAAATTGATATTAAAAATAATAATCAACTATCCTGTGTATACTCTGGATACACTATAACGTTAGATTTATATCAAGATCCTAGTACAAATGCATTTGAACAAGGAATAAATTGTGAACATACTTGGCCACAAAGCTTAGGAGCTGGATCAGAACCAATGAAAAGCGATATGCATCATCTATTTCCAACAAAATCTAATGTTAATTCTTCTAGGGGGAATGACCCGTTTGATGAAATTAATGATCAATTAACAGATACTTGGTATAGAAACGATTATTCTCAATCAAGTATCCCACAAAATGATATTAATGAATTTGCAGAAAAATACAATCCTTCAAATCAGAATGATGAAAGATTTGAACCTAGAGAAATACAAAAAGGTAATACGGCAAGAGCAATGTCTTATTTTTATACTATTTACAACAACGTTGCTGATAATAACTTTTGGAACGTGCAAAAACAGATTTTATTTGATTGGCATTATTATGACCCAGTAGATCAAGTTGAAGTTAACAGAACCTGGTCAATTGCATCTTATCAGGATGGATTGCCAAATCCTTTTGTCATTGATCCAACATTATTTTGGAGAGCTTATTTCATTGATGATTATCCATTAGGAGATGTTAACAATGATCAAGTTGTTAATATACTAGATATTGTTATAACGGTTGAATTTGTTTTGAACAACAACCAATTTAATCAACTTCAAATACATCAAGTTGATTTTAGTAATGATTTTGATATTGACATATTGGATTTAATAATGTTTATAGAATATTTGATTTAAAATTAAAATGGAGAAACAATGAAACTAAAAAATTTAATGCTTATTATTAGTCTTGTGATAATAGGTTGTAATAAAAATGAAGAAGAAAAATTATCAAGCGCTGATGTTAATCAGAATGATGAAAATAATAAACAAGAGGTTGCAATGATAAATAAAGAAATTATCACAGAAAGTGGATTAAAATATATTGATATTGTATTGGGTGATGGAGATATGCCAGAAACTGGTGACAAGGTTGTTGTACATTACACAGGTACACTAGAAGATGGTACAAAATTTGATAGTTCTAGAGATAGAAATAGGCCTTTTGAATTTCCATTAGGTATGGGCAGAGTAATTAAAGGATGGGATGAAGGACTTTCATCAATGAGAATTGGCGGAAAAAGACAGTTAATTATTCCTGCAAATTTAGGCTATGGTGATAGAGCAACGGGTAAAATTCCAGCTAATTCTACTCTAATCTTTGATGTAGAATTAATTGATATTAAAAAACAATTCAAAGATACTGATTTCGACCTTCCAGGTAAAGAAATTGTATTAGAATCAGGTTTGAGAATCATAGAGCATATTAAAGGAAAAGGGCAAAAGCCAAAATCTGGAAATAAAGTTAAAGTACACTATTCTGGATATTTACAAACAGGTATAAAATTTGACAGTTCACATGATAGGGGTAGAGAATTTGAATTTGTTTTAGGTCAAGGTCAAGTAATCAAAGGATGGGATGAAGGCATTGCACAGATTAATAAAGGTGGTAAATCAACTTTGATTATTCCTCCAGATTTAGGTTATGGTGAACGAGGTGCTGGGGGAGTTATTCCACCAAATGCTACATTATTATTTGAGGTTGAGTTAGTAGACTTTGAGTAATGCTTTTTCTAAAAATTTAGTAAAATTAATTTTATTAACATTATTTTTAACATTATTTTCGACATTTTTATATTATAAAAATAAAAAAAACTTTCTATGGTTTAATGGAGACTATGAATTAGCAAAAAATGTCGCAGGTAATAGGATTATAATGTTAGAATTTTACGCTGATTGGTGATTAGGATGTAAGAAGCTGGATGCTGAAACCTTTAGTGATTCTAATGTTATAAATTTATCTCAAGATCTAGTTAGTTTAAAATTGAATGTAGAAGAAAAGAAAAATCTACTTTTGTCTGAAACTTTTGGAGTTAATACAATCCCTCAAAATATCTTTGTAAAATCTGACGGAAAAGAAATAGGAAGAATTGAAGGTTTTTTACCCCCTGATTTATTCGTTATAGAATTGCAAAAAATATTAAAGAATTAATTAGATATAAGATTGTATATAGTATTTAGTCCTTCTAAAGTTAAATTAGAATTAATTATAAATCTTTTATCTAATTTAGATTTGATTAACTCACTAAATCCCCCAGTTACGATGATACTTGGATTTTTCCATTTTGTTTCATCACTTATCCTTTGAATCATACCATTTATTGAATCTATTGCACCATACATTATTCCAGATTGTATATTTGATTCTGTATTTCTACCAATTACATTTTCAGGGAATTTGAATTGTGTTTTTTCCAAAAGTGCAGCTTTACTGAAAAGATTCATAGCAGAGAGTTCAATTCCTGGAGCTATAATACCACCAATGAAGTTTCCCTTAGAATTAATTACATCAAATTTTGTAGCGGTCCCCATGTCAACTACAATTGCTGGTAACTTATAATTATTTGAGACAGCAATTACATTACAAATTCGATCTGTTCCTACTTGGTTAGGTTTTTCAACGTTTAATATTAAATTGGGTATATTATTATGTTTTATTATTAAAGGTTTAACTTTAACTGTTCTTTTACAAAGGTCTTGTATTTTATCAGTTAAATTAGGCACAACTGAAGATATAATAATATTTTGAATATTATATTTTAACAAAAAATCAATTTTGTGTTCCCTTTCAATTGAATTTAATCTATATACATTAATTAGTTTATTGTTTTTAAAAATACCAAAAACAATATTTGTATTTCCTATATCAATTGCAATAATCATAAAAGTATTTCTGCATTTTGAAAAATTTTGTTAATACCATTTATATTAATAACAGCATTACCATTATTTGTTATACCCATAAAAATTCCTGATATCTTATCATTTCTATATTTAAAATTAACCTTTCTATTTAAATGATTACAATAGGATAGCCATTTCGTGTGAATCAAGTTTATTTTTTTTGTATTTGATTTTATACGATATATAATTGAATGCAGAATATGTTCTCTTGAATATTGTTTATTTAAAATAATATTTAATGAAGTAGCTTTACTATTTATATCAATAGTAAAATCACTTAATTTTTCGTTAACATTGATACCTACACCAATGATAAATACTAAATTTGAATGGATTTGTTTGGTTTCTATTAAAATTCCAGCAATTTTTTTGTTTTTGAATAATATATCATTAGGCCATTTTAAATTAAAATTTTTATTAGTCAATTTTGATAGAGCTTCACAAATAGAAACACTAATCATTAGTGATTTTAAACCTAAGCTTTTATAATCTAGTTTTGAATTTATTATTAATGAAAATGCGAGGTGTGAGTAAGGTTGGGAATGCCATTTATTAATTTGCCTACCTCTAGCCTTTGTTTGAAAATCGGAAATCAAGATTGTATTGTTTATATATTTACCACTTTTAACTAATTCAATAGCATCGTCATTTGTTGAACCTGTTTTAGCTCTATATATTACCTTATAAATTAAGTTATCTTTTTTTAACTGATTATTAAATTCACTAACTGAAAACATTACAAAAAATATAAGTTAATTTGTAAATATGTTGATAGAAAACCAAAAATTGATCCTATTGTTACTTGTTTAAAATCATGAGCATTAAGGATAATTCTTGCGGCGCATACTAAAATTGTTATTAAAATCATTAAAGTAATATATTCGTAACCAAATAGATATAAAACAGCAAATGGTCCTGTGACACCAATTGCGTGTATAGATATTTTCCAGTATTTTGTAATTAATATTATTATAATTGAATTAGTAATGTAGCTAAACATTAATCCTTGGACATATACATTGGCTTGGATGTTATATAAAAATATAAATCCCAAACTTGCATAAACAACTCCTAAAGATAATGGTAAGATACGATGTTCTTTTATTGACGCATCTAAATCTGAAATAATTTTTTTATATTTTAAATATAAAACTGTCATTATTGGAATAATATTTGAAAATATTAGACAAATAAAAAAAATATTATTTTTGTTTGATAAATTATCTTCAATCTGATATACGAGTATATAAAATGTGTAAGCTGAAATAATTAGTGGATGAAAAATAATTGATATAAGTATTGAAAAATATTTTAACCCGTTTTTAAGCATATTCTCCAAACTCTTGTCTTAAGGTATCTGATATTTCACCTAGTGTTGCGTTAGCTTTTATTGCATCAATAATATATTTAAATATATTTTCATTTGATTTTGCTACTCTTTTTAACTCATTAAGTGATTTTTTTAATTTTATTTGATCTCGATTTTTTTTGTATTTCTTAATTCTATTTACTTGTCTTGTTGTTTCTTTTTCATCTATTTCTTGTAGTTGGGGAGTAATATCCTCTTTAACTTTATATTTGTTAACACCAACAATGACTTTTTCATGATTATCAATTTTTTGTTGATATTCATAAGCACTTTGACTAATTTCATTTTGTTGAAATTCCATTTCTATACCTTTTATAGCACCGCCTAGATCATCTACTTTCATTATTAATTTTTCAGTTTTATTGATTATTTCATTTGTTAAAGATTCTATGTAATATGAACCAGCTAAAGGATCAGTTACTTCGGCTATCCCAGTTTCATAAGCAATTACTTGTTGAGTTCTTAATGCAATTTCAGCTGTTTTTTCAGACGGTAATGCTAGTGCTTCATCCATTGAATTAGTATGTAGAGATTGTGTTCCACCAAGAACTGCAGCCGTTGCTTCAATACAGGTTCTAACTAAGTTGTTTTCAATTTGTTGAGCTGTTAATGAAGATCCAGCAGTTTGAGTGTGAAACCTGCACATCATAGCTTTGGGATCTTTAGTATTAAATCTATTTTTCATTATTTTAGCCCATATTACTCTTGCAGCTCTAAATTTAGCTATTTCTTCAAAAAAGTCCATGTGACAATTAAAAAAGAAGCTAATTCTTTTACCAAATTCGTCAACTTTTAGCCCCTTCTCAATTGCAGCATTTACATATTCAATAGCATTTGAAAAAGTAAATCCCAATTCTTGAATTGCAGTGGAACCAGCTTCTCTTATATGATACCCTGAAATAGATATTGTATTCCACTTTGGTATATTAATATTGCAGTATTCAAAAATATCAGTTACAATTCTTAAACTATTTTTAGGTGGGTAAATATATGTACCTCTAGCTATATACTCTTTTAAAATATCATTTTGAATTGTTCCACTCAATTTGGCTTTATTAAATTTATTTTTTTCTGCTACAACAATCAACATACCAAGCAGTATTGCTGCAGTTGAATTGATTGTCATTGATATTGATACCTTATCTAAAGGAATATCTTTTAACAAAATTTCCATATCTTCTAATGTTGATATTGGTACGCCTACTTTACCAACCTCTCCGTCCGCTAGTTCATGGTCTGAATCAAATCCAGTTTGAGTAGGTAAATCAAATGCAACTGATAAACCGGTTACACCTTGTTTAAGAAGGTAATGATATCTTTTATTACTGTCAAATGCTGAAGAAAATCCTGAATATTGTCTCATGGTCCATAATTTTTTTTGATACATTTTTGAATACAAACCATGTTTAAATGGATACTCACCAGGTTTAGCACCTTTTCTTTTATAAAATGATTTAATTGTTATTCCTGAACTATTTTTTTTCATTATTTTATAATAATTTTGTTATTAATATATTGTAATTTAAAACATATAAGAGAAATGATTTTAAATCAGATTATATTTTAAACTATGAAAAATCAAAAACATATAATATTATTTATTTCGCTTTTATTTTTTTCTTGTGAACCATTCGTTACTGAATTCAATAACTTAGAAAATGCCGTAATGTATGAATCGGTTGATAAAACTGATCCTCTAGATCCAACCTCTCTTAAAGTAATGACTTGGAATATAAGGTTTGGGGCAGGAAGAATACCCTGGAAATATGATTCTTGCGGCGATAGAGTTTTACTGACTGAGGATGAGGTTGATAATAATTTAGATAACATAGTAGATTTTATAAATGAAGAACTTCCTGATATTATTATTTTACAAGAAGTCGATGTATTATCTAAAAGGACTGGTTATGTGGATCAGGTTCAATATATTTTAGATAATACGCATTTTAATTATGGAGCATATGCTTCTATGTGGCAAGCACAGTTTATTCCAAATGATGGTTTAGGTATGGTTGATGTTGGAAATGCGATTCTATCAAGATGGAAAATTGAAAATGCAGAAAGAATACAATTGCCACTAAGGAGTGATCAATCTTCGCTTGAACAATATTTTTATTTGAGGCGTAACATTCTTAAAACAAAAATTGATATTAATATAAACTCGTCGTTCTACGTTGTAGGAACACATACAACTGCTTTTGCAACAGATGATACAAAACAAAAACATATTGATAAATTTTTCGATGTACTTTCATCAATTGAAGAAGACGCAATATTTATTTCAGGTGGTGACTTAAATGCATTGACTCCAAATGCACTAAAACGAGATTTTTGTGAAGACGATAAATGTCACAATGATATTTGTGATGGTTATTATGATAGTAATGAAATATATCAAGCTAGTTACTTTAATCATTTAGAAAATGAGGAAAATTTATTACTGCCTTTATATGAAAATTTTCATTCAGCATTTGATGACGTTTTAGTTGATGATTATACAAATTTCACCCACAGTACTTGGAATGATAGTGAAGATAATCCTGGAAGTACGAACTCTGATTATTGGAATAGAAAGCTTGATTATTTATTTTCTTCTGAACCATTGACTAATGGTTATACACATCAGGGAAAATATATGTTATCTGATCACGCCCCAGTATCTGCAATAATGGAAATTCGATGAGATATTTTATATTCTTAGCATTTTCATTTTTATTTTCAAATGAAATTCAGTCAAATTTTAAGAATGAGATAGGTGTTTTTAAAAATTACAAATACATTCATTCAGAGCAATTTGAAATAAGCTCGTATCCAATATACTTCTTTGTAATTCCTAATATTAATGTAAGATATAGATATAATAATACTAAAGCTTCAGATTATTTACATGAAAAAATCCATAGTAATTTGTACTCTAACCATTCCTTTTTCATACCAACGGCTCTTCTAAATGCTGTTAAAAAAGAAGGAATGATGGGTATAGTGTCACCTGAACTTGACGACTTTCCATTTATGATTGCTATTAAGAACGAGATTGAAATTTTTAAAGAAAAAGAAAATTATAATTTTAATTTTAAAATTGGAATGACATACGGGTACTCTGCAAAAGATCTTGATAAGCGTTCTGAAATAGATTTGCCTATTATTTATCCAAGAATGAAGGTCTTTCATTCCAATTCAAATTGTAATTTTAATGGCTATGTTGGTTTTAATTATAAAGTAAATGAAAGATTAACTTTATTTTCAAATTTAGGTGTTATTTTTTATCCAAATGAAAATCATAATTTTCATGTAGAAAATAAATCTTTTATCATTTGGAATTATTCAAAAAAAGTTAAGATTAAAACAGGATACAAATTAGTATATGGTGAATATCCTTTTGGAAATAAGGTACATTTATTACCTTTTAATATTTTACCCATACCTCTATTTGATATAACTTGGAGTTGGTAAAATGTTTTCCTATTCAAATGGAAAATTCATATTAACTGATAAAGTAGCTATTCCCATTTCTGAAGATTATTTAGGTTTTAAATGTGGTTACAGAATTTTCTCAACATCAACAACTGTAAATCACAAATTTTTCAGAATTGATGATCATATAGATAGATTAATTTCAAGTGCTGAAAAGATAAATATGGAAGTTTCGCTTACAAAAAAAGAAATTTTAGATATTATTAAAAATACTATTTCTAAAAATAAAAACATACAAAGTGAGTTTACAATAATGGTCTTTTTATCAGGAGGTGCTTCAGAGCCCATGACTTTTAAGCCTGAAGGTCCAGCTAAATTATATGTTATTATTAATAAAATGGTAATTCCTCCTAAGATTTGGTATGAAGAGGGCATTGCTCTTGCTTCTTATAAATACCAAAGGCAATACCCAAATGTCAAATTGCTGAACTATATTGGCTCAATTAATGCTCATCAAACAGTGATTCCTAAGTATGGAGCACAGGAGGCGTTGTTTATTTCTCCATCTGATAATACTATTTTAGAGGGAACTACATTTAGTTTTTTCATAATTGATCAGAAAAATAATGTTATTACTAGACCAGAAGATAAATATATTTTGGGAAGTATAACTCGTAAAGTAATTTTTGAAATATTGCAACATAATGATATTAGTCATAGAGAAGAAAAAATCAAATTTATTGATTTGAAAAATTTCAAAGAAGCATTTTTAGCTTCTTCCATTAGAGGTATTGTACCTGTTGTAAGAATAGATGATCATATAATTGGCAATGGTAAACCTGGTCAAACTACACTTTTACTTTCTAAAATATATGAAAAAACAAAAAATATTTATGAATATTGTAATTAGAATTCTAATATTTGTTTCATCTATTGTTTTTAGTACCGAGCCTAATAATGGATTAGTAGACCATAAACCAAATGTAATAGCTCTAACAAATGCAAAAATTTATACCAGTTATAAAAATTATTTAGAATCAGGTACAATAATAATCAGAGATGGTTTAATTGATGATGTTGGTAATGACATTCAAATACCTATTGATGCTAATCTCATTGATATGTCAGGTAATACAATCTATCCTGGATTTATTGAAAGCAGTTTAGTAAATAATATAAAAAAAAATGATCAAGATTTTAATAAGCACTGGAATTTCAAAGTAAATGCGAGAAGAGAAACATCAAAATTATTTAATCCTGATTTAAAGAAAATACAATCTTTAAGGAAGCTTGGGTTTACAACCGCACATGTAATTCCAGATTCAGGAATTTTTCAAGGATCAACTACGCTATTACAGTTAAACGATGAATTTAATATACTAAATGAAAAAGTAGTTCAAAAAATTGATTATGAAGTTGATGGGTGGTCAAGTGATAAATATCCTAACTCCTTGTTAGGTGTTATTGCACTTATAAGACAAACTTTTATTGATGCAAATTGGTATTCAAATGCACAAAAAATTGTTAAAAAATACCCCGGTCATGATCCTATAAAATTAAATAAAGATTTAGATATTATTGGTAATTGGATAATTAATAATCAACCATTTTTATTTAGTACAAAACATGAATTATCAATTTTAAGATCTTTAGATATAGGATTAGAATTTAAATTAAATACTTGGATTCTAGGTAATGGATACGAGTATAGAAGAATTGATGAAATTATAAAACATAATCCATTTATGATTATTCCTATCAATTATCCAACAAATCCTGATTTAAATGATCCTTATCAAGCACTTAATTATAGTACGGCTGAATTGAAGCATTGGGATATTGCTCCTGATAATATTATAATGTTATCAGAAAATAATATAGACTTTGCAATAACTAGTCATAATTCAGAAAATAATAATTTTAGGAAGAATTTAAACAGATCAATTGATAGAGGTCTTTCAATACAAAAAGCTTTGCAGGCATTAACAGAAATACCAGCTTTAAAATTAGGTTTAGAAAATCAAATTGGTAAAATAGAAAAAGGTTTCATTGCAAATCTAACCGTTGTCAATGGAAACTATTTTGATTCAAAAACAAAGGTTTTATCGACTTGGATTGGGGGTATTGAATATCCAACAATACCAAAATATAAAATTGATATTAGCGGTAATTGGTCAATGAGTATTGGTGATCAGAAATATGAATTAACCATAAAAAATAATAATAACAAATTTTCAGGTAAAATATTAAAAGATACGCTAGAATTTAAATTAAATAAATTGAAAGTTGATGGAAGATTTATAAGCTGGAATGTTAGATGGAATGAAATAGATTTTGCAAGTAGATTTACTGGTCATTTCATTGATAACAATTTGTCAGGAATGGCACACGATATGCAATTAAACTGGAATGCTAATAAGATAAAAGATATAACATTAAAAGATAATGATCAAGTTAAAGAAATTAGATCCAATTTAGATATCTTTTATCCAGAAGGAGCATATGGATTATCTTCCAAAAAAGATATTAAAAAAGATGTATTAATTACCAATGCAACAATTTGGACATCAGGTAGAAAAGGAAAGTTAATTGATTCTGATATCCTTTTTCAAAATGGTAAAATAAAAAAAATAGGTAAAAACTTAAAGGTACCTAAAAATGTAACTATCATTAATGGATTAGGAAAACACGTCACTCCTGGCTTGATTGATTGTCATTCACATTCAGCAGTTTTTTCAGTGAATGAGGGAACGCAGTCAATAACTTCTGAGGTTAGAATTCAAGATGTTATTAATAGTGATGATATAGCGCTTTACAGAGAATTAGCTGGAGGTTTAACGATAGCTAATATATTACACGGATCTGCAAATACTATAGGTGGTCAAAATGCTATAATAAAATTACGATGGGG
>CENP01127610.1_pt1 | contig 10626 bp, 6 predicted proteins | sample 361281 | NCBI WGS metagenome assembly CENP01 (sample SAMEA2591122, study PRJEB7988) | marine metagenome | biome: marine biome (ENVO:00000447); feature: deep chlorophyll maximum layer (ENVO:xxxxxxxx); material: saline water (ENVO:00002010), including plankton (ENVO:xxxxxxxx) | depth 70 m
GTAAGTAAACATTGTGATGAACTAAATTCTGGGGATGAACCTGCACAAGGATCAGAAGCATAAACAAGCTCAGTTTCTTCTGGTTCAAAGAGTTCTTGAATATCGGCAATTCTAATCGATTTTTGATGAGATGCTTTTATAGAAAAGATCTCAGAAATTGGATATTGAAATCCAAAATCATAAGTAAAAGCATGTTTTCCAAAAGAATAGTCAGAATATCTAAAGCTGCTATCAAAATTAAAATTATTTTTTAACTTTAATCCGAGCTGGATGTATGCTTCATTTACACTAACCTTTCCAAACATTTTCTGGTGTTGAGTTTGTTGACCAGCTCCATCCTCATTTAGAAAATTATCATCTGGAAGTTTAATTAGTTTATTTTCTCTTCGCTCTCCGCCGACTAAAACATAAAAATAATTAATTGATTGATTCTTTAATTTAATATCTCTATCAAAATTAAATGCCAATATTTTTTCTGATAGTTCCCCATATATTGATAAATCTAAATGCACATAATCCAAAGCATTTTGAGTTATGCCATTCGAAGCATTAAGAGCTATGTTATTGTTTGTTGTAAATAAATTTAAAGGGACACAACCTGCATCATTTGAAATACAATTTCCTGCTGAATTTATATTAAGAGCATTTTTAACTTTACTCAAAGAAATATCATTTAAATATTTATACCTAAGCGAAGTATGTGAGTTTTGAAAATAAATTCCAAAATTCCAATCCTCGTCTATCTTTCCTTTTAAATCTATCACACCTCTATTTGCCGAAGTCTTAAAAAATTGAGATCTATTTAAAGAGTTTTCTACGAATCTTTTGCTTACGGTGGCATTTATATTATCTGCGCTAGTGACACAGCCAATGCTAGAAAATTGTGCAGAAGATAAAAATGGATTGGTACAGGGAAGATTTATTTTTTGTCTAAATAACAAAGGAGCACCAATTTGCGCATTGCTTTCTTGAGCTAAATTAAAAAAACTCAGAGTTAAATTCGCATCATCAAATAAAGAAGAATTAAATATAAATCCCGTATTCATTTTTTTATCAGGTCTTTGTAGAAAATTAGCTGCTCCAAAATTAAATCCTGTACTAGTTGAAGAAAAACCACCCTCAGAAACATAACCCCCCGATGAACCATTTTGGACTCTTGCCATGAAGGTTGCAGAACTTAATCTACACGAAGCATTTCCCCTAAAGGCACAAACGCCTATATCTCGGTCATCCCATCTAATAGACTCAACGTTTCTATAATCTATGAATCCTAACAAATGCGAGTCATCACTCAATTCACTTCCAAAAATAATGGAGTAATTAGAATTTATGCCATCAAAAACAGAACTTTTAGCATCGTTATTTATATTTCTTAAATAAGAATTATTATTATGTTGATATGCTCCTTGATGAATAGATATCTTTGTTCCACTGTATTTTTTATCCAAAATAAAATTAATTACTCCGCCTATTGCATCCGATCCATAAATAGTGGACTTACCACCAGTTAAGATTTCGACTTTTTCAATTAAAGCAAATGGAACTTGATTTAAGTCTTGAGCTGCATTTCCATCTAGCGGAGACCCTGAAGGCAACCTTTTGCCGTCAATTAATACAAGCGATCTGTCTCCGCCAAGCCCTCTTATGCTCACTGATGAAATCCCAGTAGAAAAATTTGAGTGAAGAGCAGAATTTTCAGGATTTACCATTGGCAATGAAGATAAATAATCTTCAATTCTGAATGTGCCTCTTTGATTTATATCATCTATTGAAGTTGTAAAGATAGGATTGGAAGCTTGAATTTCTTTTATAAAAGAACCTGTGACGATAATTTCCTCTTGAGAAACTTGAGTATAGATAGTCAATGAATTGAGAAAAATTATAAGAACTAAAAAAGAATTTCTAATTAGAGACATAACAAAGGAAATAATGAAAATTTTATCATGCTAAAATTAATTATGGGTTTCTTAGAAAGAAAAAAAATATTAATAGTTGGAGTGGCCAATAAATTTTCGATTGCCTCTGGTATAGCTGAATCTATGCATAATCAGGGTGCGGAATTAATTCTTTCTTATCAATCTGAAAGGCTCAAAGATAAGGTTGTGAAACTTGGAAATACTTGGGACTGTGAAACTTATATTGAATGTGATGTGGCAAGCGACGAATCAATATCTAACATGATGGATGTAATAAAAAATAAATGGGGTTATCTAGACGGTATAGTTCATGCGGTAGGTTTTGCTCCCGCAAATGAATTAGATGGAGATTTTGTTGAAGCAGCCACTAGAGAAGGATTTAAAATAGCTCATGATATTAGCGTGTATAGCTTTACTGCCTTAGCTAAAGCCGGAAATTCCTTAATGACAGGTAGAAATGCTTCCTTATTGACTTTGTCTTATTTGGGAGCTGAGCGAACCTTGCCTAACTATAATGTCATGGGAGTGGCGAAAGCTGCTCTCGAATCTACCACTAGATATTTAGCAAATAGTTTGGGTCCTCAAGGTATCAGAGTAAATGCAATATCCGCTGGGCCAGTTAAAACCTTAGCTGCGTCTGGAGTAAAGAGTTTTAAAAAAATGTTATCTTATAATGCCGAAAGAGCTCCATTAAAAAGAAATATATCTATTTCAGAAGTCGGAAATGCAGGAGCATTTTTATGTTCTGATTTAGCAAGCGGTATTACAGGAGAAATTCTCTATGTTGATGCAGGTTTTAATATTACTGCGATGGGAGATTTAAGAGAAATTACTTAATCGATGAACTCTTTCTTAACTCGTTAATAAACGATTCTCTGATAATATCTTGATAAACTGTTGTCAGATAATCTTTACCTTGACCTAGATCTTCAGACGAAATCACTCCTTTGTTTTCGTTAATTTTATCTAATTTAACAACATAAGCATCACCGTCATCTAGTATTAATGAAAATATTTCGTTTTCTTTTATTTCAAAAGAAAAAAGTTTTTGAGAAATTTGAGGGGGTAATAGAAAATTATTTCTTTTAATTTCAGAGTATTTTGTAAAATCTGTATCATCATTAATCAGCTTATTTTTTAAATTTTCTACTAAAGATTTTATTTTTTTAGATGCTTTCATAGTTTTAAGTTCTTTTTCTATTTCTTTATTTACTTGATCAAGTGACTTGAATCCTTGATCAGTTATTTCATCTATTTGAACTATATTGTATGCTTCATCGGATTCCAAAGGCCCTAATAAACTGCCTTCTTCTATTTCATCAAAATCTAAATTATCAAATTTAATGAAAAATTGGTCTTCGGATTCATCGGTAATATTTTCATATGTCAAATTAAATTTTTTGGCTAGGGTTTCGATGTCAGTAATGAATATGTTTTCGTCTAAATAATTTAAAACATCGTCAAGTTTTTCAGACGTCTTAACAAATGTGATTCTTTCAATAATATCTTCTCTGGAAAAAGATGAATCAGTTTTTTCTATAATTTTGAGAATATGAAAAGATGTCGATAAATCAATTACATTTGATATCTGATTAAGTTCCAATTTTTTTATTTCATTTTCAAATTCATCCGGAAAAATACTTCCATCAGTAAATCCTAAATCTCCTTTGTTGTTCTTAGTACTCAAATCTGCTGAATATTCTGATACTGCGGTTTCAAAATTTAACGAATCATTTTTTAAATTTAATAAAATATTTTGCGCTAACTCCAATTTTTCTTCTCTATTGCTATCATCGTAAGTTATTTCAATGTGACTAATTCTTTTTTGAGACACAAAGTTGTTTAAAAAGGCTTCTTTTTCTTCTTCTATTTCTTCTTCTGTAACAGATACTAAATCGTTAAATAAATCTTGATTTACACTTAGCAATTTATAGGAAATTTTTAAAGGTGAGATATATAAAAACTTATTGTTTTCATAATACTGAGAAACTTCTTCTTCGGTAATATTCTCTTTCATAGCTTCTTCAGTTAATAAAACTTTTGCAAATGTTATATCTCTTGTCTGATTATTAGCTTCAATAAATTGTCTAATATAATCATTGCTGAAATTAATATCTTTACTCAAGATAGTTTGAAGATCGACTGCTAAATATCTGGATTTTACGTATTCTTTGAAAGAGTCTGGTGTCATTCCTAGTCTAGATAAAAAACCCCTAAACAGATCTATGTCAAATGAATCATCATTGTAAAAAGAGGGATCGTTTCTAATGAGACTATTTAATTTTTTATCATCCATATTGAGTCCTACTTTAACCGCAGACTGAGAATATAATTCTTTTAAAACAATGCTTTCTTTAACAATGCTTTCAATTACATCGTTGGATAAATCTTGATCTCCTTGGGATAATTGTTCTTCTATTCTGCCAAATTCAATAGCAAATTCACCTTGACTGATTGATTTGCCGTTTATAGTCAAAATACTATTATTCGAGAGAACGCTCCCTTCTCCTAAAAATCCTCCAAATGTTGCAACCAATCCAAAAATAATGATTCCCACTATTATTGAAGATCCAGAAGAGGTTAATCCATTCCTTATATTTGATAATGCTGACATAATTTTTTTAAAAAAAACGCGCCATGAAAGACGCGTTTTTTATTCTCAAGAGATTTATAGACTTTCTTTAAGAGCTTTACCTGGTTTAAATCCTACACCCTTAGAGGCAGCAATCTGGATAGAGGCACCGGTTTGAGGATTTCTTCCCATTCTTGCAGCTCTTTCACGAACTAAAAAAGTTCCAAATCCAACCAATGCAACTTGATCTCCGTTACTTAGGGCTCCTGATATTCCATCAAGTACCGCGTCCAAAGCTCTCCCTGCTTCGGCTTTAGACATATCAGTAGAATCGGCTACTGAATCTATTAAATCTGCTTTATTCACAATCTCTCTCCAAAAAAAATTTAAAAAATATTACATAAAATGTAAAAACTTAAGTACCTTTATATATGAACTTTAAATGAATGCAAAGAAAAATTTAACTTAACAAACACCAATTTTAATGGGTTTCAAGCTTATTTTTAGTATTTTTAGACTTCTTTAAAGACTTAACATCTTTACCTTTGTCTTCTGTCCAAGGTTTAGGAACTTCTGTAAGAACAATTTTAAAAACCTCATCTATCCATCGTACTGGCTTTATATCTAAATTGTCTTTAATCTTATCTGGTATTTCTCTTAAATCACCTACATTATCTTCCGGTATAAGAACTGTTTTAATTCCACCTCTTCTGGCAGCTAGGAGTTTTTCTTTAAGGCCACCAATTTTAAGAACTTCACCTCTCAAAGTTATTTCTCCTGTCATCGCTACATCAGCTCTTACAGGTATATTAGATAACACAGAAGCAACGGCTGTTGTCATAGCTGCTCCGGCACTTGGTCCATCTTTTGGCGTAGCTCCTTCCGGAACATGAATATGGATGTCGTTCAAATCAGAAAACTCAGGATTAATACCTAAACCTTCGGCTCTTGATCGAATAACGGATACCGCAGCCTGAATAGATTCTTGCATAACATCGCCAAGTCTTCCTGTTTTAATTATTCTTCCTTTGCCTTTGAAAGTTGCTGCTTCAATAGTCAATAACTCACCACCAACTTGAGTCCAAGCAAGGCCCGTGACCTGACCTATTTTATCTTTTTCTTTCGCTTCACCAAAATCAAATTTTTTGACTCCTAAATAGTCTTCTAAGTTTTTAGCATTAACTTTTTGAATAGTTTTCTTTTTTAAATCAGCTATTTTTTTAATTGTTTTCCTACAAATTTTAGCTATTTCTCTTTCAAGCGCTCTTACACCAGCTTCTCTAGTAAAATATCTAATTGCATCTAATAAACCAGAATCTTCAAATTTGATTTCGTTTTCTTTAAGTCCGTTATTTTTCAATTGTTTTGGAACCAAGTAATTTTTAGCAATACTAAGTTTCTCATCTTCTGTGTAACCGGGAAGTCTGATAATTTCCATCCTATCTAAAAGTGGACCAGGAATATCCAAAGAATTAGCAGTACAAACAAACATAACGTCAGATAAATCATAATCAACTTCAAGAAAATGATCGTTAAAAGTATGATTTTGTTCAGGATCTAAAACTTCTAATAAAGCAGAAGAAGGATCTCCTCTGTAATCAGCGCCCATCTTATCAATTTCGTCTAGTAAGAATAATGGATTTTTAACGCCAGTTTTTGACATTTTTTGTAAAATTTTTCCTGGCATAGATCCGATGTAGGTTCTTCTATGACCTCTTATTTCTGCTTCGTCTCTAACTCCTCCAAGAGAAACTCTTGTAAACTCTCGTCCAGTGGCTTTTGCTATAGACTCTCCTAGGGAAGTTTTTCCTACTCCTGGGGGACCTACTAAACAAAGTACCGGACCTTTTATTTTAGAAACTCTTTTTTGAACAGCTAAAAATTCTAAAATTCTTTCTTTTACTTCTTCTAGTCCGTGATGATCTTTCTCAAGAACTTCGCTAGCCTTTTGAATATTTTTTTGAACTTTAGATTTCTTTTTCCAAGGTATGCTAACCATCCAATCAATGTAACCTCTTACAACAGACGCTTCAGCAGACATGGGTGGCATCATTTTAAATTTATTTAATTCAGTATTTACTTTTTCTAAAGCCTCTTTTGACATACCAGAATTAGCTATCTTCTTCTCTAGAGCTTCTACCTCATCATCGGAATCATCGCCCTCACCCATTTCTTTTTTAAGAGCTTTCATTTGCTCGCTCAAATAATATTCTTTTTGGCTTTTTTCCATCTGTTTTTTTACTCGATCTCTAATTTTCTTTTCCATTTGAGTAAGATCGAGTTGATTTTCTAGCAAATTAACCAATAATTTTGAGCGCTCCTCTAAATCTGCTTCTTCAAGTAATTTTTGTCTATCGTCTATAGATAATGATAGATGACCAACGAGGGTATCTATTAATTTATCTAATTTTTCTATGGATCTAACTTGGCTAATAATTTCAGGTCTAATTTTAGCTGAAGTTTTGGATAAATCTTTAAACTGTGATTGAAGAGTATTCAGATAACTTCTTTGTAAGTCAGGATCCATTTCTGAGTTATCAAGTACGTCAACTTCCGATTCAGTATAATCTTTTTTATTTTTTGCACTAATAATTGATGCTCTTTTAATCCCTTCGACTAAAACTTTAAAAGTTCCATCTGGTAATTTAATTAGCTGCAGAATGGTTGATACAGTTCCTATGCTGTAGAGATCTTTTAAACCAGGATCTTCATCATTTGGATTTTTTTGTGCAACAAGCATGACAGACTTATCGTCTGACATTGCTTTTTGTAAAGCATTAATTGATTTGTCTCTTCCAACAAAAAGTGGAGTTACTACTCCAGGAAAGATTACAACGTCTCTTAATGGTACTAATGGTAAAAGCATAATTAACCTCTTTTTCTAGTTGAGGTCAAAAAATTTAATTTCAAGTCTTAACTAGATTCTTTCTTATTTATGTCAGTTCTATAAACCATTAAAGGTTTTGATTCTTCTTTAATAGATGAAGCCTCGACAACAATTTTTTCAAGATCGGATTCAGATGGAACTTGATACATACTATCAAGCAGTACATTTTCTAAAATAGACCTTAGCCCTCTAGCTCCAGTTTTCATTTCAATAGCTTTTTTAGCTATTTCTTTTAAAGCATCGTCACTAAAATCAAGCTCAACGGATTCCATTTCAAATAATTTTTTAAACTGTTTTACTAATGAATTTTTAGGAGTTGTTAATATAGTAACCAGTGCATCTTCGTCTAATTCATCGAGAGATGCTGTTACAGGAAGACGTCCAATGAATTCAGGAATCAGTCCATATTTTATTAAATCTTCAGGTTTTACTTTTTTTATAGTTTCAGCAATATTTTTTGATTCTAATTTCTTAACAACCGAAGCTTCAAATCCCATACCTTTGTCTTCTGAGCGATTTCTAATTATTTCTTCTAATCCAGAAAAAGCTCCACCACAAATAAATAAAATATTAGAAGTGTCTACTTGAAGAAACTCTTGTTGAGGATGCTTTCGTCCTCCTTGTGGAGGCACAGAAGCTGTAGTGCCTTCAATAAGCTTTAAAAGTGCCTGTTGAACACCTTCTCCTGAGACATCTCTTGTTATAGAGGGGTTATCTGATTTTCTAGCAATTTTGTCAATTTCATCTACATAAACAATACCTAATTGAGCCTTTTCAACATCGTAATCGCAATTTTGAAGAAGTTTTTGAATTATATTTTCAACATCCTCTCCTACATAACCTGCTTCTGTCAAAGTAGTAGCATCAGCAATTGTAAAAGGAACATCAAGAAGTCTTGCTAAAGTTTGGGCTAACAATGTTTTACCACTTCCGGTCGGACCTAAAAGAAGAATGTTGCTTTTCCCCAACTCAACATCGTCTTTTTTACTAGTATCTTTCAATCTTTTATAATGATTATAAACAGCAACGGATAAAATCTTTTTGGCTTGATCTTGACCAATAACGTACTCGTCTAAAATTGATTTAATTTCAACAGGGATTGGAAGTTTTTTTTGAGACTCTTCGCTGTCTTTTTCAGAAAGATCTTCTTTAATAATATCGTTACACAGTGAAACACATTCGTCACAAATATAGACCGAAGGACCAGCAATAAGTTTTTTTACTTCAGATTGGTTTTTTCCACAAAAGGAACAAAATAATTGTTTATCTTTAGTCTCTATTTCATTGCTCATTATTTTTCTCTTTTTGAAATTACTTTATCAATAAGACCATATTCGCAGGCTTCTTCTCCTGACATGAAATTGTCCCTTTCAGTATCTGTTTCAATGGTTTCAATTTTTTGACCAGAATGTTTAGACAAAACTTCATTTAGTTTAGTTCTGATCTTCAAAACCTCTTTCGCGTGAATTTCAATATCACTTGCCTGACCCTGAAAACCACCTAATGGTTGGTGGATCATTATTCTTGAATTAGGTAAAGCAAATCTTTTACCTTTGGTACCACCTGTAAGTAAGACTGCACCCATGCTTGAAGCTTGGCCAATACATAAAGTACTTATATCAGGCTTAATGTAAGACATAGTGTCATAAATAGACATACCAGCAGTTACTGAACCACCAGGAGAATTAATATACAAATTAATATCTTTGTCCGGATTATCAGCTTCTAAAAACAAAAGTTGGGCAACTATAAGGTTAGCCATATGATCTTCAACAGCTCCTGTAATGAAAATAACTCTTTCTTTTAAAAGTCTTGAATATATATCGAAAGCTCTTTCCCCTCTTGGTGTTTGTTCAACAACCATAGGAACAAGTTGATTTATTAATTCATTTGTCATTTGGTTAATTTAACTCATTGTCATGACTTCTTCAAAACTTAGATTTTCATCTTCTGACTTTGATTGGCTAATTAAAAGTTCTGTAACTTGTTCTTCGAGAGCCAAAGATTCAATGTTTTTTAATTGCTCTTCATTACCATAAATCCAGTTTCTGTATTGTTCAGGATCTTTAAAACCAGATGACCTCTCATCGATAAGACTTTTTACTACTTCTGCATCTGATTTTAAATCATTGTCTTCTATTATTTTATTTAAAATTACTCCCAATCTAACTCTTTTAGTCGCATTTTCTGTAAAATTTTCTAAAGGAAATTCCTCGTCTTTGATTTTGGACACATCCATTCCCATCTGTTGTACAGCAGCTTTTCTTAAATTTTCAGACTCAGCGATAACCATTGCTGAGGGGATTTCAATGGGATTGAGCTTCTCTAAAGAATCGAAAATTCTTTCTTTGACTTTTCTTTTTAATGAAACTTCAAGGTCTTTTTCTAACTTTCCTTTGAGGTCAATTTTAAATTCTTCTTCGGTTTCAGCATCAATACCTATTTTTGTAAAAAAATCTTTATTTAGCTCAGGCAATAAAGTCTGAAGAACTTCATTTATTTTAACTTTAAACTTTACTTCTTTCCCCTTCAGGTCATCAGCATGATAGTCATCTGGAAATGACAAATTTAATTCCTTTTCTTCGTTTTCCTTTAAGCCTATTAAACCCTCTTCAAAACCCGGAATCATATTGTTAGAACCAATTTCTATAAGATAATCTTTTGCTGCACCACCCTCAAATAATTCATCGTTCAAGTAACCTTCAAAATCAACTTTTGCATACAAACCATCAGCCACAGACTCTTCTATTTTTTCTAAGTTTCCAAATCTTTTTCGCATTTCTAGGATTGATTTATCTAAATCTGAATCTTTGAGAGTTGCAATAGGTTTTTTGTATTTAATTGTAGAGAACTTTTTTAAGGAAAATTCTGGATAAACTTCAAAGATAGCATCAAATTTAATATCTTTTTTTATATCCATCGATGATGGATTTAAAGCTGGCTGTCCTACGACAGATATTTTTTCTTCAGATATTTTCTTATAGAAAGTATTTGCCATTTCTTCATAAATTATTTGGGCAGTAATTTGATCACCATAATATTGTTCAATCACATCCTTAGGGGCTTTTCCTTTTCTATATCCTTTTAAGTTTGAATCTCTTTGTTGTTGAAGTATTTTTTTATTAAATCGATCTTGTAATAATTTACTTTCTAATTTTAAAGATAACTTGTTTTCAGCTTTTTTCTTATTCAATCCAAACATAATAATTTCCTTTAATGGGGTGGACGATGGGGCTTGAACCCACGACAAC
>CENP01178386.1_pt1 | contig 10623 bp, 11 predicted proteins | sample 361281 | NCBI WGS metagenome assembly CENP01 (sample SAMEA2591122, study PRJEB7988) | marine metagenome | biome: marine biome (ENVO:00000447); feature: deep chlorophyll maximum layer (ENVO:xxxxxxxx); material: saline water (ENVO:00002010), including plankton (ENVO:xxxxxxxx) | depth 70 m
CTATTGAATACAATATCACTGAATTCAAAGCATCCAATTTAATTAAATTAGACGTTTTGCTTAATAATGATGTTGTTGATGCTTTGTCTATTATCATCCACAAAGATTTCGCAATGAGTCGAGGAAGAGAAGTGGCAAAAAATTTACAAAAACTTATTCCTCGTCAAATGTTTGATATACCCATACAAGTTGCTTTGGGGTCTAAAATTATTTCTCGTGAGACAGTGAAGGCTCTTAGAAAGAATGTTACTGCAAAATGTTATGGTGGAGATATCACGCGTAAAAAGAAATTGCTTGAGAAACAGAAAGAAGGTAAAAAGAAAATGAAACAGTTTGGTAGAGTCTCTATACCTCAGGAAGCATTTTTAAATTACTTCAATTCAGGAGAGAAATAATGTTTGGTGATCCAATCTTCTTATTATCTTTGCTGGCAGTATTTGGGCTCATAGGAGTTTGGATTTATCAAGTCTTGCAAGACACATTAACTGATCAGTCCCAGCAAGTTATTTATATCGCAGGTCTTTCATCATCCCTGGTTGGCATCTATAGAATTTTTGTTAATGCAGGTGATTTGGGATCTGTTTTATTAATTGGCTCAGTAATCTGCTTAATTATTTTGATGGTTGGTGTATTCACCAAAAATACTTTACTGAAAACAACAGGTAAAGGCTGGTTTGTTCCAGTTTTTATAATTTTTGTCCTGCGAACCTTTATTTATGAACCCTATCAGATTCCTTCTGGATCAATGATTCCTGGTCTCAAGGTTGGAGATTTTATTCTGGTCAATAAACATAGTTATGGCCTAAAGGTTAATAGAGTTGGCGATACTTTTGCCTTATCAGCAGATCCTGAATATGGAGATGTTGTTGTTTTTATCCCGCCGCATGTCAATGTGCCATACATAAAACGCTTAATAGGTAAGCCTGGAGACACCATTGGTTATCTTAATAAAAAAATATACGTAAATGGTAAAGCCATAAAGCAGGAACTTATTTCTACAACACAGGAAGAGACCTTTTTGAGAGAAACTCTAGGTAATTCAGAGCGAATAATCAGGATTGTAGGAGGAAGTTCCTCCTATCCAGAGGAGTTCATGGTGCCAACGAATCATTATTTTGTTATGGGAGATAATAGAGATAATTCAAGCGATTCCAGATTCTGGGGATTTGTTCCAAAAGAAAACTTTATGGGTACTGGTGAATTAATTTGGATGTCATGGGAGTGTTGGACTTGCTTGCCATCCTTTGAAAGAGCAGGCTTTATTCAATAAATTCTATGAGTAAAAATTCTTTAGCAGTTAATAAATTGTATTTGGAACTGCCTTTATTTAAACAAGCCTTTGTCCATAAAAGTGTTTCTTCAGACCAAAACAATGAAAGGTTGGAGTTTCTGGGAGATGCAGTTTTAGAGATTGTTGTATCCGAGTATCTTTTTAATCGTTTTACTGATTTGAATGAAGGTAAATTAACTCAAATGAGAGCATCCATTGTTAATACACAATCGCTGGCAGAAATTTTTCAGCAATTGGATTGCAAAGATCTACTTCAAACCTCAAAGGGGACCAATAAATTAGATGAAACACACAAGCATTCAATTTTTGCTGGGACTCTAGAGGCCTGCATCGGAGCAATTTTCATTGAGCTGGGTTATAAAGAGAGCAAAGGCTTTATATTGCAGCTTTTTCATAATCGTTTTTCTCTTTTACATGCATCTGCAGAACTGAAAGATGCAAAATCAAGATTGCAAGAAGCCTTGCAGGTTAAAGGGGCTGAACTACCTAAGTATTTGGTTACATCTAATAAACAGGGTAATTATTTCGATTGCAGTGTGACGTTTAATGGTAAAACTTTTGAGGCATCTGATGCTATAAAGAAAGAATCTGAGCAGAAGGTCGCAGCATTGATTTTGATTGAATTGGATCAATCATGAAAAAGCAGTTTTGTGGATATATTTCTATTGTTGGTAAGCCCAATGTTGGTAAATCAACTCTGCTAAATACCATCTTAGATAAAAAAATATCTATCACCTCCCGTAAATCTCAAACTACTAGAAATAATATTCTAGGAGTAAAAACTGATGAAGAGTTCCAAATGATTTTCTTAGATACACCCGGAATTCATCTCAAAGCTTCCAAAACCCTGAACAAGGTATTAAATCACTCGGCCTTAAGCGTTATTGAAGACTCTGATCTAGTTTTATTTGTACTACAGCGAACCTCATTACAGGATCAGGATCGCCAGGTTCTGAAGAAAATCAAAGAGACTCAAGTTCCTTCTATTTGTGTGTTAAATAAAGTTGATCAGGTGCAAAATAAAAATGATCTTCTCCCCTTAATACAAGAGATAGATTCAATTTATACTTTTAGTGACTATGTACCTATTTCTGCATTAAATCACGATGGCATTGAGGACTTGCTTGGGTGTATTAAAAAATCTTTACCAGAGAATAATCATTTATATCCAGCAGAACCTGAAGAAAAAGAAATTCCTGATAACTTTTTTATTAGTGAGCTTGTCAGGGAGAAGATTATTCGCTCGCTTGGAGATGAGTTGCCTCATGAAACCTATGTGGTAGTAGAAACAAAGGCTATGGAAGGAAAAATGTTATCGATAGGAGTCATCATTTATGTTGCTAGAGATAGTCAAAAAAGTATTGTTATAGGTCATGAAGGCTCTAATTTAAAGAGAATAGGGCAGCAAACCAGAGTTGAGCTTGAAAAAATGATTCACAAAAAAGTTTTGTTAAAAACTTTTGTTAAAGTAAATAAGAATTGGAATAATGATGCTCAGTATTTAAGTAGCCTGGGAGTAGGCAGCAACCAAGATGCCTCATAACTGGGAGCATTGCTTTCTTTTGCATGCCAGGTCTTTTGGAGATACATCCATTATTGCAGATGTTTTTATGGAATCCTCTGGAAAAGTTTCTATCATGGCCAAGGGCGCAAAAAATCCTCGATCAAAGTTCTTTGGCCATTTACTGCCTTTCTCTGCTTTGAGAATCATTATTACCGGTAAATCAGAGATGAAGACCTTGACCCAGATAGACTCAAATTTTCTTTCTCAGTCAGTTAAGGGGCCGCATGATCTTTATACCTATCTTTATGTAAATGAATTAATGATGCGTCTCTTGCCTAAAGGACTGCCAAATCAGGAGTTATATGACCTTTACCAAAACTTTGTTGAGCTTGCCAGAGCAGATGCGATTTCTGAGCTAGATTTAAGGGTCTTTGAGTTAGATCTTCTTGATGTGCTTGGTTATGGAATTAATTTTGATACAGATAGTAAAGAAAATTCAGAGTTTAAAGATTCAATCATCTATTCATACATGCCAGAAAAAGGATTTCATAATGCAGGTGATGTTGAGGGATTCTCTTCTAAGGAGATTGCAGCTATTAAAAATAGATCCCTTGAAGAAATTGATAAGCTAAAATTAAAACAGTTATTACAGGTTGCTATTAGTGCATGCCTAGATGGAAGAGAGCTAAGCAGCAGAGAATTTTTTAAAAAAATTAGAATATGATTTATGGAATAGGCACAGATTTGGTAGATTTAGATAGAATCAGAAAAATGAAATCTTTATCTGCATTTGCTAACAAAATCTTGGGCGATCAAGAGCTTGAGCAATACGCAAAACTGGCAAATAGGCCAAAACAATTCTATCTTGGTAAACAATTTGCAGGCAAAGAAGCTTTTGTTAAAGCCCTTGGGACAGGCTTTAAAGATCCAATCTTCCCTAAAGATATTCAAATATTAAGAAATTCACTTGGGAAACCTGAAATCTTATTATCTGCTGGTGCAAAATCTTATGTTGAGGACTTGGGCATCACCAAATCCCATGTTAGTCTAGCCGATGAAAGCAACCATCTACTTGCATTTGCAGTATTAGAATCATGAATAAAATACTTCTTTTAGGACCGCCAGGTGCTGGAAAAGGCACTCAGGCAGATATTATTTGTAAATCTCTCAGTATTCCCAAAATTAGCACAGGCGATATGTTGAGATCAGCCATAGCATCTGGTAGTGAGCTTGGTAAAAAAGTTACTGATATTATGAATTCCGGAGGCTTAGTTTCTGATCAAATTATTATCGAGTTAATTCTTGATCGCATTGACCAGGCTGATTGTGTGAAAGGGTTTTTATTTGATGGCGGTATTAGAACGGTTGGTCAAGCAGATTTATGCGTAGAAAATAGCATTGAGTTTACTCATGTTATTGAAATTAAGGTTGATGATGATGTAATCGTAGATAGGATGTCAGGCAGAAGGGTGCATCCAGGCTCAGGGAGAAACTACCATCTTGTTTATCAACCGCCTAAAAATGAAGGCGTGGATGACATTACTGGAGAGCCTTTAATACAAAGGGAAGATGATATGCCTGAAACAGTCAAGCATCGCTTGCAAGTTTACCAAGATGAAACCAAGCCACTTGTTGCTTACTATCAATCTCAGGAAAGCAAAAGTTCCCTCAAGTATATTGCTGTGGATGGGTCCCAATCCGTTGAAAAAGTATTTGAGTATATTGAGCAAAATTTTTAATTGAATGAAAATTTTATCCCTTGATGTCAGTGGAAATTACTCATCAATCTCCCTGCTTAACGATGATGAGGTAAATACTTTCACCCAGACCCATGACAGAAAAGACAGGCCTGATTGGGATAAACTTTTTTCAAGTATTGGTTTTGATTCAACAAAAGACTTTGATAGCCTTGATGGAATGGCTTTTGCTTGTGGTCCAGGCTCTTACACCGCGCTTAGAATAACTGCATCTTTTTTAAAAGCAATTGCTGAAGTAAAGAAATTACCATTAATAGCTATTTCAAATCTTTTATCAATGGCGCATGAAGCTTCCCAATGGATTGATGAGGCTGATGCAAATATTTACGTTGCTTTAGAGGCTGATAAAAAAGAAAGCTATTTTTGTAGTTATCAAAAAAACAATCACAAGCTTACTCCACTTTTAGCTGAGGGTATTATGCAGATGGATGAGCTCTTAGAATTATTAAAGAAAGATGATTGCTATTTTGTTGGAACTGGCTGGCCAACGGTAGCAGAAAATCATCAACAATTTTTAGATCAAGTAATTGGAAGCGCTGAGCCAATTGCAATTATCGCTAAGCAAAGCCTAGAAACTGGTGAAAGTTTCCTGCCAGAGGATGCAAATCCTATTTATCTTAAAACTCCTAATTATAAAAAATCATGATCTCAGATTTTTTTCTAGCGCTACTTCTCGCCCTTATCCAGGGCTTGACTGAATTTTTACCTGTTTCAAGCTCAGCGCATTTATTGTTTCCATCATTGCTTTTTGGTGCAAAAGATTTTGGTATTATATTTGATATATCAGTTCATGCCGGAACCTTGGCCGCAGTAATTTATTATTTTAAAAAAGAACTGCTTGAATTGATTCGTGCTTGGATGCCATGGACGCAATCCAGGAACAAAGAAAGTTTTTTGTTGGGACTAAATCTTATAGTTGCAACTCTACCAATCGTGCTGGTTGGATTGATTGCCTCTGATTTTGCTGAGTATAGATCTACAAACATTGACTCAATTGCTTGGGCAAATCTTATATTTGCTGGATTGCTATATGCTGCTTTTAAGTCTTCACGCCAATCAAAATCTTTAGCTGAATTAACTTTATTTGCAGCTTTAATAATAGGATGTTTTCAAGCATTAGCAATTTTTCCAGGAGCCTCTAGATCAGGAATGGCAATAACTGGAGCATTAATCATAGGATTAAATTTAAAAGATACCTCTAGGTTTGCTTTTCTTTTAAGCATACCCACTATTCTGGGTGCTTTGGTTTTGATGGTTGTAAAGGGCGCTTATTCAATAGCATTGAGTGACATGCTGATTATGCTTACCGGATTTATTGGCTCAGCTTTTATAGCATTTATTACCATTAAGAGCTTCTTGCAGTTTGTTGAAAAAATTGGAATGACTCCATTTGTTCTGTATAGAGTTGCTTTGGGTGTATTGCTTTTACTTATATGATTCCGCTTATATGTCCATCAGCAAATCTGCAGGGTTTAGCTGAGGAACTCGCAAGCAATCTCAGAATTAATGTAATTATTGGTAACCAACTAACTGATCAACCTTACCTCTATTTATCAGAAGCTGGATTATCATTTTTCCATCCAGAGGCAAGATCAAAAAATAAATTTCAGATCGATTTTAATTCAGGTTCAACAGGATGGCGTGTTAAAAGAGCAAATCACGAAAAGCTTATAAAAAAAGCTTTAGGGAAGTCAGATCGACCACTAAACATCCTTGATTGTACAGCTGGCATGCTGCAAGACACTTTACTATTTTTAAGTTTAGGCCATAAAGTTATAGCGCTTGAACAAAGCAAAATTTTATTTTACTTACTTCAAGACGCATTAAGACGCTGCGATGATCAGAGTATTTTTGAAAAACTTGATCTTATTCATACGAATGCATGTTCTTATGCTGCTCAGGCAAAAAACTTTGATGTGGTTTATTTTGATCCTATGTATCCATTAACCAAGAAGAACGCACTGACTTCTGGAAAATTGGATTACATTGCAAAGATCTTGGAAATAGAGTCTTTAAATAATGATTCTCTAAAGGATTTTGAACTGCTGCAATTGATACCTGCAAAAAAAATGGTTGTTAAGAGATCTATTAAAGCAGAACCTTTTTCCAATCAAATTAATTATCAAGTTGCAGGTAAAACAACCAGATTTGATGTATATATATAACTTAATCTCTTATCTGACCATCACCAGAAACAATATATTTAAAGCTTGTTAGTTGATCAACACCAACTGGACCTCTAGCATGGAATTTTCCTGTTGCAATACCTATTTCACCACCAAGACCAAATTCACCTCCATCAGCAAATTGGGTTGAAGCATTAATCATTACAATTGCGCTATCGATAGATTTTGTAAATCTTGCTTGAACATCTTTATTCTCACTAATTATAGATTCTGTATGACCTGTTCCAAATTTTTGAATGTGTTCAATCGCCTCATCAACGTTTGCAACAGATTTGATGCTTACGATTGGTGCAAGGTATTCAGTTGACCAATCATCCTCTGAAGCTGCCACAGCCCTGTCATCAAAACCAATAGTTTTCTCGCAGCATCTAATTTCACACTTTTCATTTGAAAGAGAATTAACTAATTTAGGCACAAAGGATGAGGAAACTTTTTCGTGTATTAGTATTGTTTCTACAGCACCGCAAATACCTGTCCTTCTCATTTTTGCATTCATGCAAACAGATAAAGCTTTTTCTTCATCGGCATATTCATCAACAAATATATGACAAATACCTTCTAGGTGACCAAACACAGGTACTTTTGCAGACCTTTCAACTTCCGCAACAAGACTTTTGCCACCTCTTGGAACTATGACATCAATAGATCCATTTAACCCTTCTAACATCATGGTTGCAGCTTCTCTGCTTTCATGAGGAACTATTTGTATACATTCTTCAGGTAGCTCTGCTCTTTTAAGTGCATTTTGAAGAGAATCAACAATTGCCATGGCAGATCTAAGTCCGTCTTTACCACTGCGTAAAATTACAGCATTGCCAGATTTTAGACACAAGCCTCCAGCGTCTGCAGCAACATTAGGCCTGCTTTCAAAAATTAAGCCTATAACTCCTAAAGGAGTTGCAACTCTGGAAATTTTCAAGCCGTTTGGCCTGTCCCAAGAGGAGAGCACTCTGCCTATCGGATCTTTAAATGATTTAATTTCATTCAAGGTATCACACATTCCTTGGAGCCTTTCTTTATCCAGAGCCAAACGATCAATAAAAGCTTCATCTTTGTTATTGCCTTCCGCAGCCTTGATATCAAGTTGATTAGCTAAAAGAATTTCATCTGAATTTTCTTTTATAGCCTCGATTGCAAAGTCAAAAAATTTATTTTTTTGATTGCTTGTTACGGTATTGAGTATTGAGCTAGCACTTATTGCTTTGAGACCTATTTCGAACAATGATGTTGTGAGTTTTGTATTCATTTTTTAATAAACCATGTATGTTTGGTTCTAGTGCTAATATTTCTTATTGGTTTTTTGTTCTTTCCTGACGCAATAACCATTGCACATTTATTCTTTAAACAGATTTCAGCTGCATCTATTTTAGAAATCATTCCGCCTTTACCCATCTGACTTGCATGACCGGCCATCATTTTAATCTTCGGTGTAATTTTACCAACCTCCTTAATAAGCGAACCACGCTTTCGGGTTTGCATGTCTTTTTCAGAATTATAAAGTCCATCAACAGTAGATAAGATAATTAGCAAATCTGCGCCTATAAGTTTTGCTACCTTTGATGCTAGAAGATCGTTGTCACCAAACTTAATTTCATCAGTTGCCGTAGTGTCATTTTCATTGATGATTGGTAGACATCCTACTTCCAATAACTTATTGACAGTTTGTTGGGCATTTTTAGATGAAAGTTTTAGCTCTGTATCTCTTGGAGTTAAAAGAATTTGACTAATAGGTATAGAAAATTTATTTAGGTGTTTCTTCCATGCAGACATTAATTCGATCTGACCATGCGCAGCCAAAGCCTGTGATTCAGGAAGGGTTAAATTTTCAGAAAATTTAATTTTTTTTCTTCCAAGCGCAATCGCGCCTGAAGATACAATTAAAACTTCTTTACCATTTTTTATCAGCCATGCTACATCTTCGCTGATTGAGGAAAGAATAGTGTGATTGACCCTTCCATCAGAGTCGGCAAGCACGGCAGAACCAATCTTAATGACTATGCGGTTATATGAAGTTATGCTGTGCATTTTTTAGCTTAGTAATACAATAACTAGGATTATAAAAAATGATATTTAAACACAATAAAAATATTTCAAGAAATTTCATAGTATTTTATTGCCTAGTTTTTTTTTTGTCCTCATGCGGGGGTGGGGGCGGAAGTGATAATAGTAGCTCAATTGCTCAACCAAATCCCTTAACTTTTTCGGTATCTAGCTTGCCATCATCGGTAGAAAGTTATGATTTAACTTCTTTGCAAGTTATTTCGAGTATTGATGAATGTAAATTTCAAATAGACAGTGCAGATTTTTTATGGATAAGCTCTTCAGATGGAAAAAACTTTAATTTTAGAGCACCAATAATATACGTTAACAGCAAAGATTTTACTTTTAACGTATCTGCCATAAGTAATACTTCTAAACATGAGTGCACAGGCTCAAAAACTTTAATGCTCAATGTTGTAAGACATCAAACACAGTTCATTCCTGATCCCGAACCAAGCAATATTCCATATCTCAGCACTCCATTTTTTACTGCTCATGATGTCGGATTTGGGGGTATAGAAATTACAGACAGATATTCAGCGACAGTTTGTTATCCAACCGAAAATGATTGTGTTACATACAGGAATGAATTGTTTGGCCAAGATGCTCATAATATTGCAACTGGTGATTTTAATGGCGATGGTTTTGAGGATTTGGTGGTTGCTTGGGCTATTTTTCCGCACACAATCGATCAAAGTAAAAAAATTTATGGACCAATCAACATATATTTAAACGATCAAAATGGTGGATTTGCTGAGGATTTAAATCTCTATGCAGCATCAAATGCTCCCAAACATCCTTTTGCTTATAGGTTAGTTGTTGATGATCTAAATGGTGATGGCTTGGATGATATCTTTGCTGGGTCAATGGGTCTTTCGGTTAAGCAGGATAAGAGATGGGGAATTGACCCATACCCACATTTTTTATTGCTATCAAACACGCTGGGGAAGTTTGAGGAAAGTTCAGCAAATATAAATGATGAAAATAATGGACTGGGACAACTTTGCAGATTTGCTCATGATGCAAGTGGTGGAGATCCAGATGGTGATGGCGATATTGATCTTTTTGCTTGCAACATGTTACTAGTGAATGATGGAGAGGGTAGATTTACCATTCATCCATACCTTAACCTTGAATGGAATTATCAATATGGAAGCCCAATGAGCAGTCTTTTAGCAGACTTAAATAATGATGGGTTTGATGATATTATTTTTTGGAATTTTAATGACAGATGGAATTTTGATCAAAACCCTGAGGAAGGCTTTACTTTGGTAAGTAATGGCACTGACAAGATTCAAAACTGGAAAAAAATACCCATACCGCCTGGTCCTTTTGGTATCAATGAAACTAAATATAATCATGCAGCAAAAGGCGATTTAAATAATGATGGCTTTATGGATGTTGCTGTTGGAATTACTCGAGCCAATCCATATTATGAAGGGGCCTATGTGCAGATCTTGATTAATGACGGCACCGGAACTCTAGTGGATGAAACCGATGCGCGTTTTACCAATCAACCAAGAGAAGCTGATCATCATGGTGAAAGCAACATCTACATTCGAGATATGAATTTAGATGGAGCCCTTGATATCGTGCATTCAACTAGAGATTTTCAAACCAGCTATCACGGTGCACATGTTGCAATTAATGATGGGGTTGGAAATTTTAGATCCTTGCCGAATTCTGCTTTTCCTAATCGACCTGTTTTCTATAGTGGAAACAACGATTCCTTATTCAAAGGTGTCCCAATTGATGCTGACAAGCTTGGTTGTCTTGATTTAATTTCTACAACTGACAGCTGGCAGGATGAAAACACAGCAAGGAATTACCTCTTTTCAATCTTAA
>CENP01115679.1_pt1 | contig 10610 bp, 10 predicted proteins | sample 361281 | NCBI WGS metagenome assembly CENP01 (sample SAMEA2591122, study PRJEB7988) | marine metagenome | biome: marine biome (ENVO:00000447); feature: deep chlorophyll maximum layer (ENVO:xxxxxxxx); material: saline water (ENVO:00002010), including plankton (ENVO:xxxxxxxx) | depth 70 m
TTATATAGAAAGTGTTGGATAGATACGGTTCAATGGCATTATGAGGATGTCATCAGAGACGATGGAATCAAACCTAAAGAGGCATTAATATTAAAGAGAAAAATTGACCATTCAAACCAAAAAAGAACAAACCTTGTTGAAGCCATAGATGATTACTTTATCAGTAAATTCAAAAAGATAATTTTAAAAAAATATGCCACTATAAATACCGAGAGTCCAGCTTGGGCAATAGACAGACTATCTATTCTGGTATTAAAAATTTATCATATGGCCGAGGAATCGGGTAGGATTACTGCCACTAAAGACCATAGGAAGAAATGTTTACAAAAGCTTTTGATTTTAAATGAACAAAAATCTGATCTTTGCCTGGCTATAGACCAACTCATAAAAGATATTTCAGAGGGTAGGAAGATAATGAAGGTTTATAGACAAATGAAAATGTATAATGATGAAGACTTAAATCCAATTCTTTATAAAAAAAATAAAGATTGAAAACTTTAAAGAAGATAGTTTTCCTAAGATTTTCATCACTTGGAGATATTGCTATTTCTATTCCACTAATTAGATGTTTTTTATCAAAATATCCTGATATCAGCATTACATTTGTGACAAAAAAAATTTTTACTCCATTGTTTGATGAATTTAAAGACATAGGTATTTTAGAACTTGATTATGATGGTAGACACAAGGGATTTAAAGGTTTATTGGCTCTTTATAGGGATATAAGAGAATTAGATCCAATTGGTATTGTAGACCTACATGGCTCTTTGAGAACTAATATTTTAAGTTTGTTTTTCTTTTTTTCATCAATTCGTTATAAAAAAATTATCAAAGGGAGAGTTGAAAAAAGAGCGCTTACAAGAAAAAATAATAAGATTTGGTTGCCTTTAACACCAACCATTCACAGATATGTTGATGTTTTAAGGAAAATAGGCTTTCCTGTTGATTTATCAGATCATGAATTTCCTCTAAAACTTATTACGCCCAAAAGGTTTAATGATTCCTTTTTCAATTCAGAGTTAAAATGGATTGGAATAGCTCCATTTGCTAAACACGCAGGAAAAGTTTATCCATTCGATTTGACCCAAAAAGTAATTTCCTTTCTACAAAGAGATAATCAAGTTTTTCTGTTTGGGGCCAATGGATATGAAGCAAATAAATTAAAAGTTTGGGAGAGAGCCTACACGAATGTGTACTCATTAGCAGGTAAATATTCACTATCTGAACAAATAAAAATAATTTCAAATCTAGACATAATGATTTCTATGGACTCAGCAAATGGGCATATTGCGACAAACTATGATATACCTGTCGTTACTATATGGGGAGTAACTCACCCCTATGCAGGTTTTTCTCCTTGGAATCAAAATAGCCAAAGAAACATTCTTTCTGATAGAAGTCTTTACCCTTTAATACCAACTTCAGTGTATGGTAACATTTGCCCAAATGGGTATGAAAATTGCATGAGAACAATATCCCCTGAGAAAATTATAGAAGTTGTAAAAAAGACAATGATTCAAACATCATCATAATCAATCTCAATAGATGAAGATTTCGGATAAGCTTGACAGGTCAAAATTAACCCGTCGGAAATTTCCTCTTCTGTAAGAATTTGATTTTCTTTCATTTCAGTTTCGCCACTTCTTACTCTAGCTATACAAGTTGAGCAGATTCCTCCTAAACACGAATGAGGAGCGTCAATATTTTCATCCAGTAATATATCTAATATGCTTTTGCTGTCTTTTAATTTTACATAAAAAGTCTCAAAATCCAAGGTTACTTTAATCCTACCACCTTTAGCTTCAGGTTCTGATTTGCTGTCCATTTTAAAGTTTATTCTCTAAATTTATTTAATATTAATACAAGTTTTAAAAATACGAATAGTTTATTTTCAAATAAACACTAAAACTTGAATTTTAAAGTTATATAACAATAAGACAATCAAACAGGTGTATATAAGATTTTGTTTTTTCCAATTATTTTTACTAAGCTTTTTACTTAGTTGTTCTACTTCTAAAGATAAGTTTTTAAATAAAGAGTATCACAAGCTGAATTCCAAATACAATGTTATCTTTAATGCTGAACAAGCCTTAAATTTCGGGGAAATATTAATTGACCAAAGTAATGAAGATGATTTCGGCAAGATTGTTTCCGTTGAGTCTCTTGGTTCATTCGATGAAAATTTAGAAAGACGACAAAAAATTCCAAGTTTCACCCTGGCTGAAGAAAAAGCTACCAAAGCAATTCAAAAACATTCAATGAATTTTAACGGCTCACAAAAAAACTCTCAAATTCAAAAGGCTTACTTTCTTTTAGGTAAGGCAAGATATTTTAATCTTAGATTTTCTCCAGCATTGGAAGCTTTTGAATATGTGTTGAAAATTTATGATGATAAAGAAACGTTTTTAAAATCAAAACTATGGAGAGAAAAATCAAATATCAGACTCAACAATAATAAAATAGCCATAAAAAACTTAAAAGTATTATTGCCTCAAGCAATCAAATTTCAAAATATTTACTCAGAAATAAACGCATCTTTAGCACATGCATATCTGAATATTAAAAAAGAGGATTCAGCAAGGTTTTTCATTTCAAAGGCAAGTACCTTTTCTAAAAAGAATGATAAAAAAGTAAGATACTCATTTATTCATGGTCAGCTTTTAGAAAAAGTCAAAATGCTGGACAGTGCGCAAAGAGTTTATAACTCATTATTAGGTCTAGGGAGAAAAGTTCCCAGACTCTTTTGGATTCATACAAAGTTAAATTCACTGAAAATTCAAATCTCCAAATCAGGAATCAATCCAATAACTATAACAAGAAGGCTCAAGAGAAACTATGAAAATTTTCCATATTTACATTTAATTGACCAATTTGAGGCACGTTATTATATTGATGAGGGTTTTGATAGCTTAGGTATACAGTCTTATAATAAATCCCTGGGGGCAAAGAGTTCGGATATAATTACTAGAAAATCTAATTACAGAGAGCTATCAGATTATTTTTTAAAAAAAGGCATTTTTATTAAATCGGGAGAATATCTAGATAGTTTAATTCAGTTGATGAATAAGGAATCATTTATTAAAAAAATGACTGAGATAGAGAGAAGGGGGCTTGACAGAATTATAAATCTGGAAACAATAATTAAAAATAACGATAGTATCTTATCAATTGTATCTATGAATCAAAAAGAAAGGTTGGACTTTTTTAATAGATATATTGAAAAAACAACGAAAATAGATTCAATAAAAAAAAATAATGCTGTGACAAGAAAAGGTATTTTCAGAAGGCAAAAAAAATCTCAAATCAAATTCTATTTTTACAATGAAAATCAAATTAACCAGGGTAAAGTTTTATTTAAATCATTGTGGGGCAACCAACCTAATGTAGACAATTGGAATAGTTTATCACCATTGATATCAAGTGTTATAAACGAAAACTTTAAAAACAGTGATATTGTTAAAACTAAAAATCCTAAAGTTAAAACAGCTATGTATTACGTTAATCTTTTACCCAAGAAAACTGAAATCATAGACAGTTTAAAAAAAATCAGGAAACAAGCCTATTTAGATGCAGGGCTATTGTACAGAGAAAAATTTTCAAATAAAGAAATGTCAATAAAAAGGTTATCTAAACTATTGAAACTGAACCCTAATGAAAATCAAGAAATTCTTGCTCTTTATAATCTTTTTAAACTTTACCAAACCAGTGATTCTATCAATGCCTCAAAGCTTAGATATAAGTTGATTCAAAAATATCCTCAATCAATTTATACATCTGACTTACTCGAAAATCGAAATTTAGAAAAAAATAAAAGTCCAATTAATTTTTATAATACTTTGCATAAAAAATTTATGTCACAACAATTCCTTGACATAATTGTAAATAAAAATGAGTATAGAAGGAGGTTAATTGGAACAGGACTAGAGTTAAAGTTTGAATTACTAATAATTAATTCCATTGGAAGGCTAAGAGGTATAAATGAATGGGAAAAAGAATTAAAGAAATTTTTAGAAAAGTATCCAAATTCAAAAGAATCATCGGAGGTAAAAAAAATTTTGTTAAATATTAAAACAAAATTAACAGCTACAAAACACATTAGTAAAAAATTTAAATGGATCATTGTGTTTTCAAATTCAAACGAAATAGATCTTTATAGATTGAGAGGCAATATGATTTCAGAGCTAAATAAGAGGTCAGAAGAAATAAAAACAATTTCTGTGGATTCTTATAGCGTTAAATATAGTTTTATAGTGATACACACTGAAAATCAATACCCTGAGACAAACTTTCTATTAAAATTATGGTCGAATTTATCAAGTTTTCAAAACAATTTAGATAATTTTGTAGTTTTGTCTTCCGAGTACGAACAAATTCAGAAACAAAAAACTTGGAAACCAAATACAAATTGATTTGATAGGATGAAAACTAATGAAATAAACGGACAGCCTAATAAAATTGAGGCTTCAACAAGAATAACAGGAGAAATAAAATCTAATGCTGATTTTAGAATTGATGGATACTTGAACGGATCAATTACAACTTCAGGAAAGGTTGTTATTGGTAAAGAAGGGGTCATTGAAGGAAATATTAAATGTTTAAATGCAGATATTGAAGGTAAGTTTAATGGAAAAATAGAAGCAAGTGAGATTTTGAATTTAAAATCAACATCTATAATTGAAGGAGAGGTCAAAATTAGTAAACTTATTGTCGAAGCAGGAGCAAGCTTTAATGCTAAATGTTCAATGAAAAATATTTCAGAAGTAAAGTCAATTTTGGAAAATCGTGAAAAAACAGCCTAATAAATGGCTTATATTTTCCGGTCTATTTTTTCAAATAGCAATTATTATGTATTTGTCATATCTTTTTGGGGAACGAGTCAAAATAAAATTTAATATCGATTCTGAGCTGCCTGTTTTAGCATCTTCAATAGTTGGAATATTAATTATCATCTACTTTATAATTAAACAATCTAAAATTTTATAAAATTGACTCTCAATAAATTTATTATTTATTATACATCAATTTTGTTTTTACTATTTCAAGCTCACAGCTTTTTTTTGCATAACAAAGAATTGAATTCCGATTTGATCTATAAGTCATACGTTTTTTTTTATTTATTTTCTATTTTTTTCTTTTTATTAATCTACTTAAAGACAAAAAAAAACGATCAAATAACAAATGTTTTTTTTCTCGGAAGTACAATAAAGATAGCTGTGTTTTTTTTGATTTTTCGTCCAATATTATACCAAGATAATCAGATTGGGGAACCTCAAATAAGTATTTTTTTGGTTCCTTACATTTTCTCCTCTGTATTTATTGTTTATAGCTTTAGTAAGCGTTTACTAAATCCCAATTAATTTTCAAAAAATAGAAACAAAAGCGTTATTTTTGATTTAAAAAAATTAATTTTACAGACCATAAATACAATTTAGATTTTGATAAAATCAGCAATTTCATTTCTTTACATTTTATTGGCATGTATAGGTTCATATACAGCCTCATATAATGAAAATGCTAGTAATGAAAAGAATTTAAAACAAGAAATTACTGAATATATTCTTCATCACGTTCAAGATTCTCATTATTTCGGACTTCTTTCATACAAAGACAAAAAAACCAATAGAAAAGTTTACATTGGCGTCTCACTTCCCGTAATCATTTACGATAAAGGATTCAAATTCTTTATGTCTTCAAAATTTGATCATGGGCGAAAGGTTGCAAAAATAGATAATTCTTATTATGTACTATTTCATGATAAAATATATAAAAGTGATCCAAAAGGAACTATTAATTATGATGGGGAGGGCCATCCTTTAAATACAAAGCCCTTGGATTTATCGATAACCAAAAGCGTTGTAAGCATAATTTTTGTTTCAATATTAATGTTCTTTCTTTTTAGAAGTCTGGCTCAATCCTACAATAAAAATGGGTTGGTGTCTTCTGGAGTTGGAAGATTTTTTGAGCCTTTAATTGTCTACATAAGAGATGAAATTGCAATTCCAAATATCGGATTAAAACACCACAAAAGGTTTATGAGTTTTCTATTAACTATATTCTTTTTTGTTTGGTTTTGCAATATTTTGGGTCTAACACCCCTAGGTGTAAATGTTACCGGAAATATTGCAATAACATTTTGTTTAGCACTGCTGACGTTTATAATTACGACAATAAGCGGTACCAAAGATTATTGGATGCATATTTTTTGGATGCCTGGAATGCCTTTACCAATGAAAATCATAATGGCTCCTATAGAACTATTAGGCGTATTTATCAAACCATTTACGTTAATGATCAGATTATACGCGAATATTTTAGCAGGCCACATCGTTATGATGACTTTGATTTCAATGATTTTTATTTTTAGAAACCTTATTGGCTCTGGTTTATCATTTTTATTGGCTTTTTTTATTTCAATAATTGAAATTTTAGTTGCACTTTTGCAGGCATATATATTTACAATTTTATCAGCATTATATTTTGGTTTTGCTGTTGAAGAACATGACCACTAGGTTATATTTAAAATGAATGTTTAATTAAATTATTATAAATTATGGAAATACCAGCAATAGTAGGAGGAGGTTTAATAGTCATAGGAGTAGGGATTGGAATAGGAGGTATCGGTAGAGGCGCTATGGAAGCCATTGGTAGACAACCAGATGCTTATGGAAAGATTCAGACAGCAATGCTGATTGGAGCTGCTCTAGTCGAAGGAATTGGTTTTGCGGCTATGTTTGTTTTGTAGTAATATTTTAAAACCTGTAAAATATAGAAGTAAATGGAAAAATTAATTAATGAGTTTTCTTTTGGCTTATTTTTTTGGCAACTTTTAATTTTTGTTGGTCTTATCTTAATTCTTAAGAAGTTCGCCTGGAAACCCATCTTAGACACACTCAATGAAAGAGAAAACTCCATCAAAGAGTCTTTAGAATCGGCTCAAAAAGCCAAAGATGAATTTTCTAAAATCAAGGCTGATAATGAAAAGATATTAAGTAGTGCTAAAAAAGAAAGGGATTTTATAATCTCAGATGCAAAGAAAACAGGTAGAGAAATTATTGAAGATTCAAAAAATGTAGCAAAGCTTGAGTCAGAAAAAATAATTGAAAATGCAAGAGAATCAATAATACAGGAAAAAGATTTAATATTGAAAGATTTAAAATCACAAGTAGTTGATATATCGGTTGAAATTGCATCAAAAATTCTTCAAAAGGAGTTAAACGAAAAGCAGAAGCAAGATGATTATACCGAAAAATTAATCGATCAAATTGAAATAAAATGATCAAAAAAGTTGCAGCTATACGATACGCAAAAGCTTATTTCGCACATTGTGAAAAGACAAATTCCATTAAAGAAGCTGTAAACGAAAGTGAAAACTTAATAGAAATTTTAGCACATAATTCCAATTTAAACAAAACTTTAAAAAATAAAATTGTACCCAATCAAACGAAAAAAAAGATTATGCTCACCATATGTGGGAATGTAAGTGAAAATTTAAAGAGTCTCATAGAAATACTTGTAATGAAAAACAGATTGAATCTTTTTAATGACATTTTAAATCAATTCATAGAGCTCTATAAAATTAGTAGTGGTATGGAGACATGTTATTTAATATCAGCAGAGAAAACAACTAGTAAAATAGATGAAAATTTAAGACATATTATTAAAAAAATAACAAAAAATAAAATCAAGATCATCAATGTTATTGACAAAGATCTAATTGGAGGATTTATTCTCAAAGTTGGTGATATTCAGTTTGATAACTCTATAAGTTCAACCCTTAGTAAATTAAGGACAACTCTGAAAAAAGAAAATACATTTATTTAATATTAAAATATGGCATCAATTAAACCATCAGAAATATCATCTATAATTAAAGAAGAACTCTCTAACGCAAATCTTTCCGGATCCTTAGAAGAAACAGGCACTGTTTTGGAAGTAGGAGATGGTATAGCTCGAGTATACGGCCTTTCCAATGCCCAGTATGGGGAGCTTGTTAGTTTTGATTCTGGTCTTGAAGGAATGGTTCTTAATTTGGAAGAAGATAATGTTGGAGTTGTTTTATTTGGTTCTTCTGAAAAAATAAAAGAAGGAGATAGATTAAAAAGAACAAAAAAAATTGCTTCAATTAAGGTAGGAGAAAAAATTATTGGGAGAGTTGTAGATACTTTAGGAAACCCTATCGATGGTAAGGGGGCTATAAAAGGAGAATTAATTGAAATGCCACTTGAAAGAAAGGCCCCAGGGGTAATATATAGACAACCTGTTAGTGAACCCCTTCAAACTGGGATTAAAGCAATCGACGCTATGATTCCAGTTGGTCGAGGGCAAAGAGAACTTGTTATCGGTGATAGACAAACGGGAAAAACTACCGTTTGTATTGATACGATCCTTAATCAAAAAGAGTTTTATGATGCTGGTGTTCCTGTTTACTGTATTTACGTAGCTATTGGCCAAAAGGCTTCTACTGTCGCAGCTATATCAAAAGTACTAGAAGACAAGGGTGCTTTGGAATATACCACAATCGTTGCTGCTAATGCATCAGACCCTTCACCTATGCAAGTCTATGCTCCTATGGCTGGAGCTGCCATTGGTGAATTTTTTAGAGATACTGGAAGACCAGCGTTAATTATTTTTGATGATTTATCAAAGCAAGCAGTGGCATATAGAGAGGTTTCTCTTCTATTGAGAAGGCCACCAGGAAGAGAAGCATTTCCAGGTGATGTTTTTTATCTGCATTCTAGACTTTTGGAAAGAGCTGCAAAAATTATTTCGGATGATAAAATAGCTGAACAAATGAATGACCTACCCAACATGTTAAAACCCAAAGTTAAAGGAGGGGGTTCGTTGACTGCACTACCAATAATTGAAACGCAAGCAGGAGACGTCTCAGCTTATATTCCTACTAATGTAATTTCAATAACTGATGGACAAATTTTTTTAGAATCGGACCTGTTTAATTCGGGAGTTAGACCTGCTATAAATGTTGGGATATCTGTTTCTAGAGTTGGTGGCTCAGCTCAAATTAAATCAATGAAAAAAATTGCGGGGACTTTAAAATTAGATCAAGCTCAATTTAGAGAGCTAGAAGCTTTTGCAAAATTTGGTTCTGATTTGGACTCAGCAACACTTAATGTAATAGAAAAGGGTCAAAGAAACGTTGAAATTTTAAAACAATCTCAGAATGATCCATTTAAGGTAGAAGATCAAATAGCTATTATCTATGCAGGGACCAAAAATTTATTGAAAGAAGTACCTGTTGTCAGGATTAAAGATTTTGAGGAAGCTTATATTAAAGAGCTGAATAAAAGTCACGAAAAAGTTTTAGAATCTCTCAAGGAAGGTGTTTTAAATGACAGTATTTTTAAAACTTTAGACGAAGTATGTTTAAAGATATCAAATCAATTTAAATAATGTTTTGGCAAATTTAAAAGAAATAAGGGGTAGAATTTCATCCGTTTCATCCACGATGCAAATCACACAGGCAATGAAAATGGTATCTGCAGCAAAATTAAAAAGAGCTCAATCAGCCATTGTTTCTATGAGGCCATATTCAGAAAGTTTATTTAATATTATCACAGATATTTTGAAGTCAATGCCAAGTTTTTCTAGCCCTTTGGTGGGAGAGAAGATGCATCCTAAACGACTTATAATTTCAGTTACATCAAATCGGGGACTCTGTGGGGGATTTAATTCAAATATAATTAAAGCAACTAAAAACTATTTATATCAAAATAAGGATAAGGAGGTTGATTTGGTAACTATTGGGAAAAAAGGAAACGATGTGTTGTCTAAAACTTTTAGAATAGCTAATGACCATAGTAATTTATTTGAAAGTCTTGATTATGAATCTACAAGTAAAATTTCCGGTATATATATATCAAAGTTCATTTCTGGAGAATATGACAAAATAGAAATAGTTTACAATAAATTTAAAAATGCAGCAACTCAAATTGTTTCAACGGAAACTTTACTACCGTATAGAATAAACTACTCCGAAAAAACAGAGACTTTAGGTGATTACATTTATGAACCTAATAAGACTAATATACTTGAAGATATTATCCCCAAAGGAATAAAAATTATGTTTTACAAAGCTTTGAGAGAATCTTTTGCAAGTGAGCACGGAGCAAGGATGACGGCTATGCATAAAGCAACCGATAACGCTGCTGAACTCGTTGATCAATTAAAACTAACTTACAATAAAGCTCGCCAAGCGTCAATTACAAATGAGATATTAGAAATAGTTGGAGGTGCAGAGGCTCTCAAAAAGTAATTAGTAAAATAACTTGCTCTAAATTTTTTTTTTTCTCATCAGTTTTAGAAATTAAGTTTATATTTTTAGGTAAAAAATGATTGACTTACCAGTTATAAACATGTCTCCTTATGAACTGCCAAGTTACTCGACCTCGAGTTCGGCAGGGTTAGATTTAAGAGCTAATATAAAAAAACCGTTATTTTTAAATTCTCTCCAAAGAGTTCTCATCCCAACCGGCCTTAAAATATCTTTGCCAGAAACATTTGAAGGCCAAATCCGCCCAAGGTCTGGACTTGCGCTAAAGCATGGGATAACTGTTCTAAATTCACCTGGTACAATAGATGCAGATTATAAAGGT
>CENP01026817.1_pt1 | contig 10606 bp, 10 predicted proteins | sample 361281 | NCBI WGS metagenome assembly CENP01 (sample SAMEA2591122, study PRJEB7988) | marine metagenome | biome: marine biome (ENVO:00000447); feature: deep chlorophyll maximum layer (ENVO:xxxxxxxx); material: saline water (ENVO:00002010), including plankton (ENVO:xxxxxxxx) | depth 70 m
ATTGGGATAAGTTCTGGTTGGCGAGCTGCGCCTTCTAAAAACTTACCACCCAACACGCCCACGCCAATAGCAGCACCAACAGCACCCAGACCAATCATAAGGCCTGATGCTATATATATAAGTGATTGTTCCATTCTTTTCTCCTAAAAATTAAAGACCTAGTGGTCTTCTGTTTCATGCGCCATTGCCAAGTAAACAATGGTTAGCACCATAAAAATAAAAGCCTGTAAGGCTAAAATCAAAATATGAAAAAGGGCCCATATTAAATGGAGGCCCACCCCAAGTAAACCTATTGATATAGAACTAAAAGTTAACATTAAGGCTATTAAGATAAATATCATTTCGCCAGCATACAGATTACCAAATAAGCGTAAGCCAAGTGATATGGGTTTGGCGATTAGGTTGACTCCCTCTAAAACCAAGTTAACAGGCATCATCCATTTACCAAAAGGGTGAAGTGTTAACTCTGCTAAAAATCCTTTTAAACCTTTAATTTTGATGCTGTAAAAAATAATCAAAACAAAAACTGCTAATGCCATTCCCAGTGTGATATTGGGGTCAGTAGTCGGAACTACTTTAAAATATGAATCTTTAGAGTCTTCAACCATGCCTGTTGCCTCTGCAACCTGACCTGCAAGAGTTGGTAAATAGTCAACAGGGACCAAATCCATTAGGTTCATTAGAAAAACCCAGACTAATACCGTTAATGCCATGGGGCCTATTAGATTATTTTTTGCTGATGTAAATATGCTCTGCACATTATCATTAACGAACTCGATACACATCTCTACAAAATTTTGAATTCCGCTTGGCGCTTCGGTGGATAGTTTTGGAATGCCTAGGCGAAACAGTCCCACAAAAACCAACCCTAGAAATATTGACCACCCAAGGGAATCTACATGAAAGGCTAAAAAACCCATTTGATCAACCGCATTATGATCACACGTCCAACCATCTGGTGTTTTTCCACACACAAGATTTGTTAAGTGATGTTGAATATATTCTGCGCTTGTTTGTTCGCCTGATGCTGAAGCCATTTTAAGCAGTAATTGGTTTGGGGTTAAAAGTTGTGTTTAAGTATACTAGTAGAAATACAGCTATAAGGGTATTTTCTGTTACATACACCAAAGACAAAATTGTAAAAATTATAAAAACCGACCATCTCAATATAAACGCAAGGTATAAATTCAAAGCTTCGTTTTTAGGTCTGCTCGCAATATATAAAACTCCAGCCAAAGCCAATACATAACCAACAAAAATGGGTTGAACAAACATTGGAAACAGGCCTGCAGAGATCAAAAGACCTAGGGCGGATAACCAGTTGTTTTGCAGAGTATTAATTTTGGTTCAAGTATGTTTTTTTAAGGGGCTGATTATAAAAATTTATAGTCTTAAGGACAAGCTTAATTTTTCTTTAATTTTAATAATTTGCTGATAATAGACTCTCTTTCATCTTTTGAAGAGTATGAGATAGATATTTTGCCTTTTGAGGCTGTTTGTTGATCAATTTGAGTCTTGTGGCCTATACACTCAGAAAGCTCCTCTTCTATATTTAGTAGGTCTCTATTTTTTTGTTTGGTCTTATTGTTTGTTGTTTTTGGTTTGGTGGAAGTGGCCGCATCTTTAACTGTCATACCCAAGGAAACTATCTTTTGTGCCAGCTCTTCTGCTTCTTTGGGGTCCATGGATGCAAGAATTTTAGCGTGGCCTTTTTCTAGCTCACCAGCGTACAAAAGCTCGATAATAGAAGAAGGGAGATTTAAAAGCCTCATAGAGTTAGCTACAGAGCTACGAGCTTTACCAGTTACTTCAGCAATTTTATCTTGGGTTAGGGAAAACTCTCTTTTAAGTCTGTCATAACCTCTGGCTTCTTCGATCGGATTGAGGTCTTCCCGTTGAAGGTTTTCAATTAATGCAAGCTCAAGTGAGAGCTGGTCTTCCGCCAAGTCAACCATGCATGGAGCGGTTTGAAGCCCCGCTTGTTTCGCCGCTCTTAATCGTCTTTCACCTGCAATTAACTCATAACCACCGGCGCCTGTTTCTCGAACCAGTATGGGTGATAGAATGCCGTGTTTAGCAATCGATTGAGATAGCTCTTTTATTTTCTGCTCATCAAATGACTGTCTAGGTTGGAAGCGGTTAGGTTTGATTTGGGTGAGATCAATCTCTTTGATGGATTGTTTGTTGGGAGCCGTGACACCACCAAGGAGAGCATCTAAACCCGTGTTAAGTATTTTGTCTGCCACCTTCTATTCTCCTGATAAGTTCGCCCGCTAGAGCCAAATAAGCCTTGGCACCAAAGGATGATGGCATATATTGTATTGCCGATGTTCCATGGCTTGGGGCTTCAGCTAATTTAACATTTCTTGGGATAAGAGTGTTAAAAACCAAGGCGGGAAAATGTTTTTCTAGCTCTTCAGAAACCTCTTTGGCTAGGTTGTTTCGCATATCTACCATGGTTCTGATAATTCCAAAAACCCTATTATCCGTAAGGTTTTTGTTTTTAAGGGTGTTAATAGTGTTGATAAGAGATGAGATTCCCTCTAAAGAATAATACTCGCATTGAAGTGGTATAAGTGTTGCGGTGGCAGCAAAAAGGGACTCTAGCGTAAGTTGGTTGAGAGAGGGGGGTGTATCTATAATGATAAATTCATAGTCTAGTGGGGTTAGTTGTTTTTTTAGCTCCCCTTGTTTACCCTCATTTCTTATGTATACCTCCAGAGCTATAAGGTTTTCCCCGCCCGGTATAACGTCGTATCCGCTGGGTGATTCTAGTATTTGTTCTTTTATGTTGAGGTTTTGTGAATAGATTTGAAACAGGGTTTTCTCATTTTTTGACATTCCTGCTGCTGTGCTAGCATTCCCTTGGGGGTCTAAATCTATTAATAAGACCTTTCTTTTGGTTGCAGCAAGCGCTGCGGCTAAGTTCACTGCTGTGGTTGTTTTTCCAACACCTCCTTTCTGGTTGGCTATAGCAATAATGTGTTTCATTTTGGGATTATTTCTAGAATGTGTCTTTTGGTTTCCGTGGTTTTTGTTTTATGGATAGTGTAAGAGTATGTATTATTTTCCAGCTGAGCAACCTCTTCATTTATTTTTTCTATTGCCCCTTTCAAGAGAAGAAATTTTCCATCCTTAGATAAAAGGTGTTTTGACATCTCAATTATTTTTGGTGCGGGTGCTAGGGCTCTGGCTGTAACAATATCAAATTTATTTGATGTGATTAGCTTTGGTGTTACAGCTTCATCTAGGATGTATGCGTTTGTGAGTTTAAGGGTGCGAATTATTTTTTTTATAAAGTAAGCTTTCTTTTTGTTTTTTTCGGACATGGTTACTTCGATTTGGGGGTGATGTATGGCTATTATTATCCCCGGAAGTCCTGCGCCACTCCCAATATCTAGTATTTTTTTTGCAGGAGGTATGTGTGTAAGAATTGACTCGCAATCAGTAACATCTAATAGGTTTATTTCTTCCTCTGAAGAGCGACCAACTATATTGTGGGCTTTGTTGAAGCTTAAGATCTCCTCAACAAAAACCTTGATGAGTTCGTTTGTTATGTTGTTTTTTGTTTTGATTATGCCTTCTCAAGCAGTTGTTTCTTTTTGATGGTGATAGCAATAAGGTTTGTTGCTGCTGGTGTTACGCCCTCCAGTCTGCTTGCTTGACCTAACGTTGATGGTTGGTGTTTGTTTAGTTTTTCAATGACTTCGTTTGAAAGGCCCTTGATGTCAGTGTAGTTTGTGTCACTTGGTATCATCACTTTTTCGTTTTTTTTGGCGCTTTCAACTTCTCTTTGTTGTTTTGCAATATAGCCACTATATTTAATTTCGTTTGTTGCTCTTTTGAAAAAGCCCTCGTCGTTGTTGTGAATTTTTAGGAGTTGTTTGACTTCTTCTGGGGTAAGGTCAGTTCTTTTTAGCAGATCGCCTCCAGTGGTTGGTTTGTTGTTTTGTTCTGTTTTTATTTTTTTGATTTGCTTTAAAAATTCTTGATATAGTTTTTCGTTTTTTTGATGTTTCTTAAATACTCCTTCTTTGACAAGACCAAGTAAGTGGCCTTTTTCGGTGAGCCTTTGGCATGCGGAGTCTTGAGATAACATTAAGCGGAATTCTGCTCGGCTAGTAAACATTCTATATGGTTCTGTTACACCATGGAGAGTCAGATCATCCACCAGAACACCTATATATGCTTCGCTTCTGTTAAATATTACATTGGGTTTGTTGAGAATGTCCTGGCCCGCGTTTATTCCAGCCACAAGACCTTGCGCTGCTGCTTCTTCGTATCCTGTTGTTCCGTTTATTTGACCAGCAAGATAAAGATTTGCAATAAACTTTGTTTCTAGCGTTGGTTTTAATGATCTTGGATCAATAAAATCATATTCCACCGCATAACCAAACTCTTCTATTACACAGTTTTCAAGGCCTTGAATTGACTCTACAAATTCTTTTTGTGCTGAGATGGGTAAACTAGTAGAGATGCCATTGGGATAAACGAGGTCTTTATCCAAACCCTCAGGCTCTATAAAAATTTGATGGCTATCTTTTTCACCAAACTTATTAATTTTATCTTCTATAGACGGGCAATATCGCGGCCCTATTCCGGCAATCTTTCCAGAGTACATTGCGGACAGATGGGTGTTATCTGAAATAATTTTATGTGTTTGTTTGTTGGTTCTTGTTATATAACAAGATATCTGTGGAAGTATTGTTTGGGGTGGTTGAAGAACAGACATCGGAGGTGGGTTTTGATCGCCTGGCTGCTCTTCCATAAGATTTAAATCAATGCTGGATAATTTAATTCTTGCAGGTGTGCCTGTTTTAAGTCTGCCCATGGGTAGTTTTAAGTCATAAAGTTTTTTCGACAATGGTATTGATGTGCTGTCTCCTACACGACCCCCTGAAATCTTCTCATCGCCTTTGAACATTACTCCGTTTAAAAAAGTTCCTGTTGTTAATATGGTTTTAGATGCTTTAATTTTCTCACCAGATCTTAATTCAACACCAATGATGGTGTTTTTCTCAAGGATGATGTCTATCACCTCGCCCTCTTTAATCGTGATGTTTGTTTCAAGCAAGAGTTCCTGAATGGCTTGTTTGTATTTATCCCTATCACACTGGACTCGAAGAGCCTGAACAGCAAAACCTTTTCTGGTGTTAAGGGTTCTGGATTGAATTCCTGAACGATCGGTGGCTTGAGCCATAATTCCACCAAGAGCATCCACCTCTCTCACAAGATGAGATTTTCCAAGACCTCCAATAGCTGGATTACATGACATCTGACCGATGGTTTCGATTTTAAATGTAACAAGGCAGCAGGTAAGGCCTTGTCTAAAAACAGCGTGGGCTGCCTCAACACCAGCATGGCCACCACCAATTACTATTACATCAAACATATATACAAGAATGTTATAACAACAATATATTATTGTTGTTATTATTAAGAACCTTTTTTCTGTTAGTAAAACGCTCACGCCCCTTACTTAAAAGAGATTTAAGCATTAACAAACCATGTAAACCAAACCCCATAAACTGTAACCAATTATTAAATAACTTGTGGATAAAAAAAACAAAAAAATTAATCACAAACTTTCCACACTTTATCTACTTACCTATGCAGAAATCTTTAAATATATCCCCAAGCAACCCATCTGGATACTTAATACCCAGGAACTCATTAAAACAAGACCTGACCATTTTTAGATCCTCAGCTGCAAGATCAATATCACTCTCTTTTGAGACTTTACCTATACAAGCATCAAGGGCTGATAGGGCTGACTCAAATAAAACAAGGTGTCGCTCTCTAATGATAAAAGTTTTTTTTGGACCCTTGTTGTTTTTTTGAATCGATTCGAAAATTATTTTTTTCAATTCCTGAATACCGTCACCCGATTTTGCTGATACAACACAATCATATGATCGGCTTGGCGCTTTTTCATCTGATTTGTTGAAAACGAATAAATGGTTTTTTTCAACCAAGATAGATGCAAAATCTTCGGCAAGATTCTCTGTAAAATGATCTAAAACAACCAAAACCAATGCGGAACCATGAACCTCATCCCCAGAAAGAGCAACGCCCCTAGCTTCAATCAAATCATTAGTTTCTCTAACACCCGCAGAGTCCACCAGCTCCATATTAACACTGTTATAAAACATCTCCGAATCTATTAAGTCTCTGGTAGTCCCTGGAATATTTGAAACAAGAGCCCTCTCAAACCCAAGCATCCTATTAAATAACGAAGATTTACCCGTATTGGGGGGGCCAAAAAACAAAACTCTATTTTTTGTGAGTTTTTTAGTTGATACCAGGGAGGAGTCAATTAAATCTTTCAAAGATGATTCAATCCCAACCAACCTTTCTTCTACGCGCCCCTCAGATATAAAATCATAATCCTCATCAGAAAAATCTATACTTCCCTCTATAAACACCCTCAAAGCATCAACCTCATCACCTAGTGTTTTTATCATATCGCTTAATTTACCAGCGACAGCCTCAAGAGAAAGCAGCCCCCTACTATCATCCTCAGAGTGAATAAGATCCACAATCGCCTCAACCTCATTAAGGGAAAGCTTCCCGTTCTCAAAAGCGATTCTTGAAAATTCACCCGGATCAGCTTCTCTAAAACCAAGACCAAGAAACACATCTGTTAATAGTTTGATAACAGAAAGTCCGCCATGACAAAAAACCTCAACAGAATCTTCACCGGTGTAACTGCTTGGGGCTGAGTAAAAAACAACCGAACACCTGTCAATCAAAACCCCATCCCAAAATACATCCCTTAGAAAAACTTTTCGATAATCGGAAATGGGTTTATTGAGAACTTTGTTGAATTTTTCGCAACAACCAACTCCGGAGATCCTAAAAACACCTATGGCAGATTGAGCCACGGGAGTTGCAAGCGCGAAAATCAAAACTATGCAGGTGCGCTTGGAGCACCATATTTCTTATACATTGCTTTTTGTTGAACAAGAGAGATGGCGCTATTTGCTACAGAGTAAAGCACGAGACCTGCTGGCATAATTACAAAAATCACAGCTATCCCAACCGGCATAAATTTCATAATTTGAGCCTGTGTTGGATCCATGCCTGGGGGCTGTGGGTTTAGTTGTTGTGTTAAATACATAAGCGCCGCAAAAACAACAGGAAGTATAAAAAAGGGATCGGGTGCAGACAGATCTTGTATCCAAAAAAAGAATGATTCATGTCTGAGCTCAACACTTTCTCTTAAGCAAAAAAAGAACGCAACAAACACGGGCATTTGAAGCAAAAGCGGAAAACACCCACCAGCTGGATTAATACCCTCTTTTTTATATAAGGCCATCATCTCGGTTCCTAGTTTTGCTCTGTCGTCTTTGTACCTTTCCTGAATTTCTTTTAGTTTTGGGCCCACTGTTCTCATTTTTGCCATACTAGAAAAACCTTTTGCAGATAGCGGCCACAATAACAACTTAATTAAAACTGTAAGCAAGATAATAGAAACGCCCCAATTATTAGCAAGATTATTTATCAAACTAAGCAACATCATCAAGGGTTGAGATAAAAACCAAAACCAACCCATATCAATTGTTAGCTCTAGGTCAGGAGCCCTACTTATTAAATCCGATCTAACCTTAGGACCAAGGAATATTCTGTGATTAACACCAGAGGTAACTTCACTAGCCTTGACCTCCCTAGAAATTGCGCCCATAACATATGTATCCGACTCATCCGTTGGAGGTAAAGCAACTAACGCTTGAACCCTGTCCGCAGGCGTAAGAATAGCAGCCATAAAATATTTTTGTATAAATGCAACCCAACCACCTCTCTGGAAATACTCAATTCGCTCATTAACACCCCTTAACCTTATGTTTGCATAGGGTTCGTCAGGCGTGTTGAAAGCAACACCAGTGTAAGAGCTGTTTTCAAAAATATTATCACGAGCATCTAAAGGCCTTTGATCGGTTCTATACATTGCCACATATGGGGCCGGAACATCCAACGGAAGTTGTCCAACCCACTTGTCCTCTATTAAAAGCTCATAATCATCTGATTTTAAAGTGAGCTCTTTCGAAACCATCCCATCTACAGAAAGCAACCTTAAAGACGAAGGCAATATCTCAACAACTTCAAATGTTTTACCTTGAGCAACAAAACCACTGTTTAAATAAAACTTAAAACCATTCGCCCGATCAAACCCAAACAGCCTTACACCCAAAGAATCTTCATTGTTAAGATAGGTGTGTTCCTTTAATCTGGCTTGCCATACTTTCCCGGTGGTTGGGCTAATTTTTAAAATCAGTTTGCTGTTTTGTATTTCTACCAAGCCAACTGTTTCACCTGCGGGTAATGATTCTTCGGCTTGGCTCTGTTCAATTGCAGAGGCCTCAGCAAACTCCTGCTTAATTTCTTTTTCCGAATTCCACGACAAAAACAAAATATATGACAAAGCAACAACCGAACCAATATAAAAATATCTCCAATTCATTTTTTTACCTCATCTACTCCACCAACCGACCATGGCCCGCATTTAAAAATTCTTATCAATGAATAGTAGCCGCCAACAAAGGTACCATGGATCTCAATACTCTCTTTCGCGTACTGAGAGCATGTTGGCTCAAATCTACAATTCTTACCTAACAAAAAACTCAAATATTTTTGGTAAAAACCAATCATAAATATTAAAAACTTTTTCATATTAATTGTCTTACTGTCCTTTTACAAAATTATCTAATGCGGTCTGAAAATCAGAGGAAATATTTTTAAATCCCGTTTCCAAAAAACCACTCCTGACAACAACAACATAACCATTATTCAATAAATTTTTACTAAAAATTTCTCTTATCCAGCGTTTAATTTTATTTCGTTGAACCGCTAAAGAATAGTCTTTCTTTTTTACTACAATCTTTAGTTTTAGGTCTGGAGAATCATCATCAAAAAATATCGATGAGTAACTAGAGTGATAAATTTTTTTTGAAATAACGATGCCTAAAAAATTAAGCGGTTAATACCTTGCGGCCCTTCTTTCTTCTGTTCGCAATTACAGCCCTACCAGCCTTGGTTGACATTCTTGCTCTAAAGCCATGAGTGCGCTTTCTTTTTAGCGTGCTTGGTTGAAATGTTCTTTTCATAATTACTCAAAAAATTAGCTCCGAATTATAAAGCATTGTGGGTGAATTGAAAGAAAAAAAGCTCAAAAATAAATTCATTAGATACCAACAAGTTATCCACAGAAAATACATATGCTTATGCTGTAGATATCTTGTTAGTTTTTGTTAGACTAACTTTTCTACCGGAGGTCTAACAAATTGAAATTTTGGTCTGAATGCACAGAAAAACTTGAAGCTAAACTGTCACAAGAAGAGTTTAATACCTGGATAAAACCCTTACGAGCTGATATTAATAAAAATGATCTTGAAATAAGCGCCCCCAATGACTTTGTGCTTACATATGTAAAAGAAAACTTGGGTCAAATTATAGAAAATTTAGTAAATAAGTCTGATGAATCGCTAAATGTAAAATTTAAAACTCTCGATAAATCAACATTTGTTGAAAAACTCAACGTCACAGAGGAAAATACTCCTGGTCTTGTTCAAAATTTTACTTTTAAGACTTTTGTAGAAGGAAAATCTAACCATATGGCTCTAGCTGCCGCAAAACAAGTAGCAGCCAACCCTAAAGGAGATTACAATCCATTGTTTATCTATGGTGGAGTCGGGCTTGGTAAAACCCACTTAATGCATGCTGTTGGCAATGAAATACTTAATTCAGACACTTCAAAAAGAATAGTTTATGTTCATTCTGAAAAATTTGTTGCAGATATGGTAAAAGCCCTTCAATTAGGTGCTATGAGCGAGTTTAAGGAGTTTTATAGGAATGCTGACGCCCTCTTAATCGATGATATTCAGTTTTTTGCTGGAAAAGAACAGTCACAAGAGGAGTTTTTTCATACATTTAACGCACTTCTAGACCGTAATCACCAAATGATACTTACATGTGATAAGTATCCCAAAGAGATAGATGGCCTTGAAGAGCGCTTAAAATCAAGGCTTGGCTGGGGTTTACCTGTTATTATTGAACCCCCAGAGCTTGAAACACGTGCAGCCGTGCTTTTAAGCAAGGCTAATTCCATGGGAGTAACCCTTCCGAATGATTGTGCAATATATATAGCTCAAAGGATTAGATCAAATATTAGAGAGTTAGAGGGAGCATTAAAAAGAGTGGTTGCTAATTCTAGATTTGCTGATCAAGAGATAGATATTCCATTTGTTAAAGAGGCCTTAAAAGATCTATTTGTTATTTCAGCAAAAATGGTAAGCATAGACAATATTCAAAAAACAGTAGCAGAATATTACAACATAAAATTGTCTGACCTTTTATCAAAACGAAGAAGCAGATCCATAACTAGGCCAAGACAACTAGCTATGGCTTTAACAAAAGAATTAACAAACCATAGCCTCCCCGAAATTGGTGAAGCTTTTAATGGAAGAGACCACACAACTGTTCTTCATGCCTGTGGCAAGATTAAAGAGTTAAGAAAAGAAATACCTTCGCTTGAAGAGGATTATAGAAACCTAAATAGGACACTAACAAATTAAATGGAAATCACTGTTAAAAAAGAGGATATTGTTTC
>CENP01238104.1_pt1 | contig 10600 bp, 10 predicted proteins | sample 361281 | NCBI WGS metagenome assembly CENP01 (sample SAMEA2591122, study PRJEB7988) | marine metagenome | biome: marine biome (ENVO:00000447); feature: deep chlorophyll maximum layer (ENVO:xxxxxxxx); material: saline water (ENVO:00002010), including plankton (ENVO:xxxxxxxx) | depth 70 m
AAAGAATTAAATTCTCAAAAATATCAAAAAATTATTATGAATCTAACGTTTAATTACGATTTAAATCAATCGGCTAAAGATATAATTAATCAACTTAATTTTTCTAGCAATGAGAAAATTAGTAGCAATTCTTTACATAATTTGTCTCTAGCAGAAAAATACTCTAAGAAAAAAGATTTATTTAATTCAATGAAAATTTTTTTTGAGACAGTAGAAAATAAAAGTTTTGATAGTTTAACAATCTTAGAAAGTTATAAGATATTATTAATATTACGAAATTTAGGATTTAAAAAAGAATTAAGGAGAATATCAATCAATTTAACGCAATAATGCAAAAAAATATTAATCTTATTGAAAAATATATAGAGTTTATTTTTGCACAGAAAAATTTGGCAAAAAATACTATTATTTCTTATGAATATGATCTTAGTGAGTTTGCAAAGTTTATCGGGCATTACGATTTCTTAGATTTGACCGTAAATCAATTTAAAAAATATGTTAGTTATTTATCTAAAAACTTCTCACCATCAAGTCATTGCAGAAAACTTTCTTCGGTTAAAAACTTTTTTCTTTACTTATATGATCTTAAATTAGTCAATAACACCCCTATGGATTTTATTGACTTTCCTAAACTACCAAAAAAAATCCCAAAATTTCTTTCGGAATCAGAAATAAATGTTCTTATTGAAAAAAGTTATGAGGATAAAAGTTTAAAGGGATTGAGAAGAACACTCTTAATTGAAATTTTGTATGCGACTGGTATTAGGGTTTCTGAATTAGTAAATATAAAGCTGGGTGATATTTCTGATAACTATTCTTCTATAATAATTAAGGGAAAGGGAGGAAAACAGAGAGTTGTGCCCCTTTTTGGAAAAGTGATATTAGTTTTAAAAAAATATATTGATTTTATAAATCAATCAAAGCAACAAACAAATAGCTTATTTCTATTTCCCTCTAACTCAAAACTTGGTCATTTAACTAGGAATAGGTTCTTTCAAATATTAAAAAACCTTGGTGATGAAGTGAATTTAGATTTAAAAAGAATTTCTCCACATGTTTTAAGACATTCATTTGCTTCTCACTTACTAAGTAGGGGCGTTGACTTAAGAATAATTCAAGAATCTTTGGGTCATAAAGATATATCTACTACACAAATTTACACTCATATTCAGTCTAGTAAATTAAGGAAAATTCTTGAGAAGAGGTTTTATGTTGATGATGAAATTAAAAAGTTTAAAAAATTAGGTTGAGTTTATGAATTAATTTTTATATTAAAATACACACGATAAATTTTAATGAAAGGGAATTATGAGTTTTAAAATAGTTGAACAAGCAAAGCCAAGGCTGAATAGAAGCGAATTAGCTGTACCAGGAAGCAATCCTTCGTTGTTTGAAAAGGCAGCAAAAAGTAATGTAGATGTAATCTTTTTAGATCTAGAAGATGCAGTCGCTCCTGATGAGAAAGAACAAGCAAGAAAAAATATAATTGAAGGTTTAAACGATATTGACTGGAATACAAAAACAATGTCTGTAAGAATTAATGGGCTTGATACACACTTTATGTATAAAGATGTGGTTGACTTAATTGAAAAAGCTCCTGGAAAACTTGATTTAATAATGATCCCAAAAGTTGGCACTATCTCCGATGTATATGCAGTTGATATGTTATGTACTCAAGTTGAGGATGCTATGGGAATAGACAAAAGAATAGGGTTTGAGTTAATTATTGAAACAGCTTTGGGAATGCAGAATATTAATGAAATAGCTTCCTATTACAGAAGGCTAGAATCTCTTCATTTTGGTGTTGCTGATTATGCAGCTTCAACAAAGGCTAAAACAACTGTGATCGGTGGCCCCAATCCAAATTACCATGTATTAACTGACATAGATGGTGACAACCCAAGAGAAAAACATTGGGGGGACATGTGGCATCATGCAGTTTCAAAAATGGTAATTGCGGCTAGAGCTAACGGATTAAGACCAATTGATGGCCCCTTTGGAGATTTTAATGATCCAGACGGTTATACTGCTCAAGCAAATAGATCAGCTACACTTGGATGCGAAGGCAAATGGGCAATTCACCCAAGTCAAATTGATCTAGCCAATAAAGTCATGAGCCCCTCTGACAAAGAAGTCAACCAGGCAAAAAGAATTTTGGAAGCAATGGAACAAGCAAAAAAAGAAGGAAAAGGTGCTGTTTCTTTAGATGGGAGATTAATAGACATTGCTTCAATTAGACAAGCTGAAGTTTTAGTAGAAAAGGCTAAATTAATTGAGGGACAATAAAAAATTAAATGCAAAATTTTCTAGATTTTGAAAAACCTTTACTTGAGATTCAGTCAAAAATTGAAGAGTTAAGGCATTTGAAAGATACCAGTGAGAATATTGCTAATGAATTAAGTCAACTACAAGAAAAGTTTGATAAGAAATTATCAGATATTTATAAAGAGTTAACACCTTTCCAAAAAGTGAAGGTTTGTAGACACCAAGATAGGCCTAAATTTTCAGAGATAGTTAAATTAGTTTTTGATAATTATGAAAACTTGTCTGGTGATAGACTCTATGGGGATGACTCATCAATTAAAGGAGGTCTTGCTAGGATAAGTAATAAAAAATTTTTAGTTGTGGGTAATGACAAAGGAAAAGATATTGACAGTAGGGTAAAAAATAATTTTGGCATGGCCAAGCCAGAGGGATATAGAAAAGCCCAACGACTTTTTCAAATAGCTAGTAAGTTTAAATTACCAATAGTTTCTTTTATAGACACACCTGGTGCTTTCCCTGGGGTTGAGGCAGAAGACAGGGGACAATCAGGAGCAATAGCAAGTTCTATTAAAAACTCTCTAACAGTAAGATCTCCTATATTTTCATTTGTAATAGGAGAAGGTGGATCGGGTGGAGCAGTTGCATTGGGTCTAGGAAATAAGGTGATAATGTTAGAACATGCTATTTATTCTGTTATTTCACCTGAGGGTTGTGCATCAATTTTATGGAGATCAATTAATCATTCAGAAATTGCAGCTGAAAACTTAAAACTTACTGCTCAAGATTTACTTGATCTTGATGTCATAGATGAAATATTGAAAGAACCACTGGGTGGTGCTCACAGAAATATTAATGAAACATGTAAGCACATTAAAGATTGTTTACTTAGGGTTACTTCAGAATTTGAAGGTAAAACGTCGGAAGAAATAATGTTACATAGAGAGAAAAAATACTTAGATATTGGAAAAAAGTTTATAGAAAATTAGATCTTTAATTTAACTTTCCACAACAATTCTTGTATTTTTTTCCTGTGAGTGGGCATCTTGCGTTTCTAGATATCTTTTTTTCCTCAGTTTCTTCTAGGCATTTTTTTTCTGGGTCTTCTGCTTTTTGAGGAGTTGGCTCAGGAACTTCACTTTTAATTTCAATAAAACTTATTATTTTTGAAACTGTTTCCCTTATTTGTCTCATCATTTCCTCAAACATTAAAAAAGCCTCTTGCTTATATTCATTAAGAGGATCTTTTTGTCCATAAGCTCTTAAAGAAATTCCTTGTCTAAGATGATCTAAGGAAAGTAAATGATCCTTCCAGCTTTTATCAATAATTTGAAGAAGTAAACTTTTTTGAGCTATTAAAAACACTTCTTCGGTATATTTTGTTTTTTTTAAATTTATATTATTATTTGAAAGTTTTTTAACTTCATTAACTAAGTCCTCAAGCTGAATGTTTTGAATATTTTTAAAAGAATCAAATTCAAGATCAATATTCAAATTATTTTTTAGACCATCCTTTATTTTTTCCTTTTTTTCTTCATCAAATTGTGAAAAGTCTATTTGATAATCATCGAAAAAATCATCTATAAAGCTATCACGCATATCAAAGATTAGATTATCAATCTCAATATCGTTTATAATTTCCATTCTTTGTTGATAAATTATTTTTCTTTGTTCATTCATTACATCATCAAATCTTAGGAGGCTTTTTCTTATTTCGAAGTTCCTACCTTCAACTTTTTTTTGAGCTCTTTCTAGAGCTTTCGTTATCCAAGGATGTTGGATGCATTCGTTTTCCTCAAGTCCAAGAGTTTGTAAAACACTATCAAGTTTTTCAGAACCAAAAATTCTCATTAAATCATCTTCAAGTGATAAAAAGAATTTTGATGAACCTGGGTCCCCCTGCCTTCCTGATCTTCCTCTGAGCTGATTATCTATTCTTCGAGATTCATGCCTTTCTGTCCCTATTATATAAAGACCTCCTGAATCTAATGCTATTTTCTTCAAAGATTCATTTTCTTTATTTTCCTCAATACCACCTAGTTTTATATCTGTACCTCTGCCAGCCATGTTTGTAGCAATGGTTACTTGTGCTGGCTTACCAGCATTTGCAATGATATCAGCCTCCTTTAAATGATTTTTTGCATTTAAAACTTCATGGGGAATTTTTCTGGATTTTAAAAGAGAAGATATTTTCTCAGACTTCTCTATGGAGACAGTTCCAACTAAACAAGGTTGCTGGTTTTTTCTACATTCTTCAATAAGACTAATAATAGCATTATATTTTTCATTTAAAGTTCTGTAAATTTCATCTTCATTATCAGCTCTTACCATATTTTTATTTGTAGGAATCTCGATTACTTCGAGTTTATAAATGTCAAAAAACTCATCAGCCTCAGTTTTTGCTGTTCCTGTCATTCCTGAAAGTTTATCATACGATCTAAAATAATTTTGATAAGTTATAGATGCTAATGTTTGATTTTCCACTTGTACATCTAAGTTTTCTTTAGCTTCAATAGCCTGATGAAGACCTTCTGAAAAGCGTCTGCCTTCCATTGCTCTGCCAGTGAATTCATCAACAATGAGAACTTTACCATCCTGAACTAGATAATCTTTATCTTTTTCAAAAACAAACCTTGCTTTAAGAGATTGATTCGTGTGGTGTAATAGAGTTACATTATTGATGTCATACAAGCTTCCACTAGTTAGTAATTTATTTTTTGAAAAAACCCTCTCAAGTTTTTCAACTGCATTATCGTTTAAAACGACTGTTCTTGCTTTTTCGTCTTTCTCATAATCATCTTTTTCTAATCTACCTATAATCTGATCAACAATTTTATATAGGCTGGAGGACTCCTCAGCAGCACCAGAAATAATTAAAGGTGTTCTGGCTTCATCAACTAAAATTGAATCTACTTCATCAATAATTGCGTAGTCAAACTTACTTTGAACTAACTGATCCTTTGAAAACTTCATATTATCCCTTAGGTAATCAAAACCGAATTCGTTGTTTGTTCCATAGGTTATATCGGATGAATAAGCTTTTTTTCTGTCCAAGTCATTCACACCACCTGCTATAAAACCAGTTTCTAAACCTAGTTTACTAAAAACAGCTCCCATCCATTCACAGTCTCTTTTTGCGAGATAGTCATTTACAGTAACAATGTGAACAGAATTCCCAGCAATAGAGTTCAAATAAGCTGATAGAGTTGAAACTAGTGTTTTTCCCTCTCCAGTTTTCATTTCAGCAATCATACCCTTGTGTAAAACAATTCCACCAATAATTTGTACATCATAATGTCTTTGTCCTAAAGATCGTTTTGCGGCTTCTCTTACATTGGCAAATGCATCTGGTAAAAGGTCATCAATCTTCTTACCTTTTTTTATGTGCTCTCTAAATTCGCTGGTTTTTTTTATTAGCTCATCATCTCTTAACTTTTGATACTTTGCCTCTAAGTCATTTGTTTGTTGGACTAATGGAAAGATTTTTTTTAACAATCGATCATTTGACGAGCCAAAAAATTTTTTTGAGAGAAAATTTAACATTGTATTTATTTATAATAATTTTATAGATAAGGATATAATTATTTTTTGTTTATTTTAAAATGATAATAAAAACTTCTCCTTTGGCACCAAACAAACTAAAAAAACTTTATGAAATTGATGGTGTAAGTGTTTCATCAGTAAGTTGTGGTATTAAGAAAAACTTTAGAGATGATTTAGTTTTGATAAAGTTTGATTTACCAAGTCAAATTTATGGTGTTTTTACAAATTCAAAGACTCCAGGTGCACCAATAATATGGAACAAATCAATTATTAAAAATGGTAAAGTTTCAGCTCTGATAATTAATTCAGGGAATGCGAATGTTTTTAATGGAAAAAAAGGGGAAGAGGCTTTAAAAAAAATTATTACAGCTCTTTCTTTGAAATTGTCAATTAATCAAAAAGAGATTTACATGGCTTCTACTGGAGTAATTGGTGAGCCCTTGGACTATAAAAAAATTATTAGAAAAATTCCTTTATTAATTAAGAATCTGAATAATAATCCTCAAAGTTGGTTAAAAGCAGCTAATGCAATTAGAACCACTGATACTTTTCCAAAACTATATTCTGAGAAAATTAAATATAATGAAAAAGAAAAAATTTATATTAATGGAATTGCCAAAGGATCGGGAATGATTGCTCCAAATATGGCTACAATGCTTTCATTTGTAATTTCAAACATCACATTAAAAAAAAGTGAAATTAAAAAAGAATTTAATAATATTGTAGAAAAAACTTTTAACTCAATCACTGTAGATAGTGATACATCAACTAGTGATATGGTGTTGTTGGTTTTGGTCAAAAATAAAAAAAGTCTACCACCCTCCAAAAAAAAAGAATTTTTTAATAAACTTGAAAGTTTAATGGCTAATTTGTCACATTTAATTGTAAAAGATGGAGAGGGAGCTTCAAAGTTTATAAAAATTTCAATTGATGGTGCTCAAAATTATAAAGATGCTAAAAAATTAGGAATGTCAATTGCAAACTCACCATTATTTAAAACTGCTATGGCTGGCTCTGACTCAAACTGGGGAAGGATTATAATGGCATTAGGTAAGACTGGTGTAACTCTAGAAAACTCAAAAATATCGATAAAATTTGGTAAACTTTTTATTTTAAAGTCTGGACAGAATTTATTGTCAAAAAACATAAAAAGAATAAACAACTATTTAAAGAGAAAAGAAATTGAAATTTCAGTTACAGTAGGAAAAGGTAATGGATGCTGGTCAGTTTGGACCTGTGATCTTACCAAAAGTTACATTAGTATAAATACCGATTACAGGAGCTAAATTATTAAAGTTGTTGCTTGTATTTTAAGAAAAAAAGATAAACTAATGATTACTTCCAGGCCAGCAAATAAACCCTTTGGTGGATTTTATGAATTTCCCGGGGGTAAAGTAAAAAAAAATGAATTTTTAATTGAGGCTTTGAAGAGAGAATTAAATGAAGAACTCTCAATTAAAATTAACATTAACAAGTTGATTTTTCTATTTTCATATCAAGTTCAAAGAAGAAGAGAAATAATTAACCTAAATTTTTTTTCTTTAGACTCTTGGTATGGAAAAATTGAAGCCTTAGAAAATCAAAAAGTTAAATGGATAAGATTTAGCGAAATTAAAGATTTTAAAATGCTTTCATCAAATAAAAAGATTATCAATTTTTTAAATTATTTTTTAATTGCTTCCAACAACTTATAGAGATTATATCTAAGGTAACTTTGAGTTGAGAGTTTTGATCAGCAAATTCTCTTTTATATATTTTATTTAGAAACTTGAGATACGTTTTTGAAATTTTTTCTTTTGGTTCTTTTATTGGAATTTTTTCGCCTATATTTTTAATATCTTTTAGGATACGTATAATATTTTTATAAAAAATATCAAAATTAACTTTTTCCGTAACAATTTCGTTATAACCAATCCCTGTTAATAAATTACTAAAATCAGCCATTGAATAGATTCTTGGAATTCTATTAAAGGCTCCATTTAAAAATTTATCGTCAGCAATAAAAAAGCACTGCTTGAGTTCAGTAAGTGTCTGTTCACCAAAAAAATTACAAATAAAAAGGCCATCATCTGTTAAAATATCAAGTAGTTTTTGTAGATAACTTTTTTTGTCTAAGACTTTGTTTGTACAAAAATTGCATATTATTAAATCAAAGCTATTTTTTCTTAATGGTAAATTATCAAAATCAGAAAAAATCAGATTGTATGATTTATTTTTAAAAAATTCCTTTTCAAAAATTTTATATTGCGATACATAAATTAATTTTTTAGCGCTAATTTTTGAAACCTCTTCTACAGTTTCATCTAAGTCACTGGATAAAAGCAGAATATTCTCAAATCCAGGTTTCAATTCTAAAATTTTATTGTAAAGGATTCTTGAAAAAGATTTAAAAAAAAAATTATCAGTTTTCCATTTTTTAAAAGCTTTATTTTTTTCTTCAATTGATAATTTTTTGTAAATATTATAATCCATAATTATGAAAATTTTAGTATATTCATCTATGCTTTGTCCATATTGTTTTGCAGCAAAAAAACTTTTAATAAAACTTAATCTAAATTTTGAAGAAGTTCTAGTTGATAATGATCCTAAAATAAAAAATCAAATGATTAAATTATCTAATGGGAGAACATCTGTTCCTCAAGTATTTTTTGGAGAAAATCATATTGGAGGGTATGATGATCTTAAAAGATTTCATGAAGAAGGAAAATTAAACTTATTGTTAAAAGAATGAAAATTAGAGTTTTTTGTATTCAGACTAATAGTAGCCAATTTCCATCGAAAAATATTGAAATGCTGGATAAGATTTTTAAGAAAATTAAGGCTACAAAAATAAATTTAATTTGTTTGCCGGAGTGTGTTGCAATTTTTTCAGATGAAAAAAAAAGAATAAACGATTTTTTATCAAATTGGAATAACCAATTTCTTGATTTAATAAAATACTATTCAAAAAAGAAAAATTCTTACATCCTTATTGGCTCAGTTCCTAAAAAAAACAAAAATAATAAATTCTTTAATCGTTCTCTTATAATTGATCCTAAAGGAGAAGTAGTTTCAAGTTATGATAAGATAAATCTTTTTGATGTTTTTTTAAGTAAAGAAGAAAAATACATTGAGTCTAAGAATTATGATTCAGGTAAAAAAATTAATCTTACGAAACTTCCATGGGGGAATTTAGGAATGACAATTTGCTATGACTTAAGATTTCCCTTACTTTACAAAAAACTTGCTAAAAAAGGGGCTCATTTTTTTTCTATTCCAGCTGCATTTACTTATACAACAGGTATTTCACATTGGGAGTCACTGTTGAGGGCTAGAGCGATTGAGAATGGATGTTTTGTTTTTGCGCCGGCGCAATGTGGTTATCATGATAACGGAAGACGCACATTTGGGAACTCAATGATAGTTGACCCATGGGGAAAAATTTTAAAAAGAGCTAAAAATTCGATTGGATCAATTTCATGTGACATCGATTTAGAGAAGGTAAATTTTTATAGAAAAAGAATTCCAGCAATGACAGAGTTTTAGTTAAACTTTTTTAAAAATAGCAGTTTGAATAAAATTACCTTTTCGTAAATCTTTTCCTTGGTAAAATTTTAAAAGATTTAATTTATAAAGTTTTAAATTTAAAAGTTCTTTTTCTAGAAGCATATTAGTTTTTGTATTCAATTTACCTTTACCATTTTGAATCATAAATGTTTCACAAAAAAAAAGACCATTTTTTTTCATTAAAAAGGGAATTATTTTTAAGAGAGGTCTGTTCAAAAACCTAAATAAAATAACCAGATCATATTTCTTCAGAGCTAACTTTTTTCGTATTTTTGCCAATTTTGTTTTTTCTAAGTCAATTTGATTAAAAGAATAGTTTGTTTTGTGAAAATTAGTTTTTTTTTTTAAATCAACTGAATCAACATACCAATGATTTTTCAATAATAGGTTTACAAATGTTTCATCACCAGAAGCCAGATCCAGAGCCATGCCTTTTTTAGATCTAATATATCTTAATAATGAGCTTTGATAAAAAACTTTATTCATTCTAGCTTAGATGAAAATAAATAATTTATTTTTTCTGTATTTACGTAATTCCACTTTTTCTTGAGAAAATTATAGAATACTCCCTGAAATTTAATATCCGAGAATTCATTTCTAAGGAGTATTTTTTTTAAATTGTTTGGTCTTATAAATTTGGTCCATTGATGTGTATTCTTTGGAACAATTTTCAAAATATTTTCTGCAAAAAAAATTGCAGTTAAGTATGATGTAATTGTTTGGTTTATTGTTGAACCAACAAAAACCCCACCATTCTTAAGGCATTCTCTTGATTTTTTTATGAGTAAATCAACACTTTCAACATGTTCTAGAACTTCCATACATGTTATAATATCAAATTTTTTCTGAAAACTTATGTCATTAATGCTACCTTGTTTATAATTTATTTTTAAATTCATTTTCTTTGCATGCTTTCTTGCAACTAAAATTGCCTTTTCGTTTTCGTCTATTCCAGTAACGTTGGCTTCAAGTCTAGCAAGTGGTTCGCATAAAATTCCCCCGCCACATCCTATATCAAGAATATTTAAGGATTTAATTGATTTTCCAATTGAATTTAAAATAAATTTAATTCTGGTTGGGTTAAATGAGTGCAGAGCTTCGAAGTTTCCTGTTTCATTCCACCACTCACTAGATAACTCATCAAAAATATTTTTATTGTTATTTTTTTGAATTGTAATTCTCTTGCTTTTCATATCAATATATTTACATATGTTTATATTTAATTTGTGAAACAATAAAAAAATAATGT
>CENP01021173.1_pt1 | contig 10599 bp, 6 predicted proteins | sample 361281 | NCBI WGS metagenome assembly CENP01 (sample SAMEA2591122, study PRJEB7988) | marine metagenome | biome: marine biome (ENVO:00000447); feature: deep chlorophyll maximum layer (ENVO:xxxxxxxx); material: saline water (ENVO:00002010), including plankton (ENVO:xxxxxxxx) | depth 70 m
AAACTGAAGTAATAAGTTTATTGGTAAAGTAATTAAAAAGGCAAGTAAAATATTTTTTTCTTTTGGCTTAACCAAGAATATAGCACTGCATATTAATACCACAATACCACAATTTATGTAGTACCTAAGGTTATTTAGAGTATGAGTAAATGCCGAGTCTGGATTGTCAAACTTTATGTAAAGTAGAACAAGTCCCATAATTAAACCTGTTATCAAACTAAAAATAATTGCCATTCTTCCAGATTTAATTTTTTCCTGATCTGAAGCTTTTTTGTTTATGTATTTTGAATAAATATCAATAGACCAAAGTGTTGCTAAAGAATTGAATGTTGAATCAACAGTACTCATTAACGAAGCAAATAATCCGCATAGGACTATACCTTTAATGCCGATAGGTAAATAAGTTTTTACTAGATAAGGGAAAGCTAGATCAGGCTCACCAAGTGAGTCTCCAAGAATGCTATATAATGCTATTCCTGGTATTACAATGATTATAGCCATAAAATATTTAATTAGCCCTCCTAGCATAAGGCCAGATTGAGCATGTGCTAAGTTTTTTGCAGCAATCGCTCTTTGCATAACAGTCTGATTAGCACACCAGTAATTTATGTTTAGAAAAAAAAGACCAAACAAATGTATCCATGGAAGCGTAGGATGTTCTGAAGGTAAATGCAGGTGCATTTTTTCAGGGGTTTTAATATATAATTGATTCCATCCTCCCATTTGATTTACAGCTATGAAGCAAACGACTGTCCCTCCAATCAAGAGTATTGAAAATTGTATAATATCAGTTTTAACTACCGCACTTAGCCCTCCGAAATAAGTATATATCGCTGAAAAAACACCTAAAAATAAAATTAGGATTGCGATTCTAGTTACTCGATCTTCGTGCACAAAGTAAAGTTCTTTACCAAAAACCATATCAGCCGCATAAGCTCCCCAAAATAGTGCAGCTCCAATTGTCACTGTTGAAAACAGCAAAATATTACTTACTGAATAAAACAATGCTATTTTTTCACCCAGTTTTAACTTTATAAAATCAGTTATTGTAATAATTTTCTCCCTTAAAAATAAAGGAACAAAAATAAAAGTTGCAATTAAAATTCCTTGTACTGCATTGATTTCAAGATTGGCTTGTGCAAGGCCATATAAATACGCAGATCCCATCATACCTAGAAACTGGTATCCACTAACATTAGTGGCTATTGTTGATAGTGCTATAGAATACCATTTTAGATTCCGATTACTTAAAAAATAGGCCTCTGCAGTACTTTGCGCACTTATTTTTCCTCTTAATGCCACAAACAGAATGATGGCAAAATAAAAAATTACAATTATAAAATCAATCATCAATTTTTATTCTCTTGGTCCATTCCCTAGAGGTGTATATGGTGTTTTTTTTGGAACTCTACCAAGAACTTCTGGGAGATGGACATTTTTTAATTTTGGCAGTACATATTTTGCAAAAAGTTTACACTCCTGGTGATGGGGATAGCCAGATAAGATAAAGGCATTTATTCCCATATCAATGTAACTTTTTATTTTATTAAATACCTGTTCTGGATTTCCAACAATTGCCGCACCACAACCTGATCTTGCTAAACCTATACCGGTCCATAAATGTGGTTCTGCATAATATTCTTTATCTGCTTTTTCCCTTAGTGAAGTTTGTTTTGAAACACCCAATGATTTTGAATCTAAGGCTCTGTTCTTTATATCTTCACCTATTTTAAGATCTAACTTTGAAATCAATTTATTAGCATAAGCTTTAGCTTCATTTTCGGTCTCTCTAACAATAACGTGAACTCTCAATCCAAATTGAACAGTTCTATTATATTCAGCAGCTTTAGATTTCATTTTTGAAATTAAGACTTTCAATTTTTCTTTGGTATCAGGCCACATTAGATATACATCACAAAATTCTGCACATAGGTCAACTCCCTCAGTGGAGTACCCTCCAAAATATAAAAGTGGGCCACCATTTTGCTGGTATGGTTTTACTGGAGAAGAAGGCAAATTGAAATTGTAATAATTTCCTTGAAAATTAATTTCATTCTGATTCCATGCTTGCTTAAGAATTTGAATAACCTCTCTTGATCTGTCATAGCGTTCTTTAGAAGGCATCAATGAGCCTGGTAAATCTGAAGAAATAATGTTGATAGTAAGCCTTCCTTTTAAAATATGGTCTAAGGTTGCTATGGATCTTGCTAACATTGGTGGATGCATTTCACCAGACCGAATAGCCGCCAGAAAATTAATATTTTTAGTAAGATTAGCCATTGCAGAGATATAGGTTAAGGGATCTTGGCCTACTTGGTATGAAGAGGGGCATAACACGTTTGAATAACCAAGGGTATCAGCGGTTTTTATAATCTGTGAAGTGTTTTCCCAACTGCTTTTAAACCTCTGATCACGAACTCCTAAAAACTGATCATCGCCATCACATATTGGTGCAAACCATGAAATTTCTGCTCCATCAATTTTCATATTTATTCGATGTTTTAAACATTAGTGCATCCCAAGGTTCAAGCTCAATAAAATTTGATTTAATATGTAAAATTTTATCTGAATTATTTGAAATAATTAAGTGATACTTAGAATTAAAAAAAGGTATTTTATATTTAACATAGTCACTTGAAAAATTTAATATAACTAAATAAGTTTGTTTTTTCCCTAATCTTTTATAGCAAAAAATTTGAGAATGCTCAGGGTCCAAGTCTTTGTAATTAGCATAAATAAGCTCTTTTGATTTTTTTCTAATTAAAATAATTTTTCTATAAAAATTAAATACCGATTCGGGGTCTTTTAAATTGTCTTCGACATTAATTTCAGAGTAATTGGGATTGACAAAAAACCAAGCATTTTCATTTTTACTAAATCCACCTTGTGGTTGGTTTTTCCATTGCATTAAAGTTCTAGAATGGTCTCTCGAAGAGAGATTTAGATGTTTTAAATATTCTTCTTTGTTAATTTTATTCTTTAAAACTTTTTGAAGACTACCTTTTACTTGGAGGTCATTAAATTCGTCAATATTATCAAAATGAAAATTAGTCATACCAATCTCTTCACCTTGATATAAAAATGGAGTTCCTCTTTGAGTTAGTGTTAGAAGAGCTAAAAGTTTAGCAGACTTAACCCTATATTTTTTTTCATTTCCATATTTACTAACACTCCTTGGATTATCATGATTATTTAAAAAAACTGTAGGCCAGTGGAATTGGTCTGTATTGGATTGGATTTTAAATAACTTTTTTAATTGAGTGAGTTTCCATTGACCTTGATACCAGTCGTCTCTTCCTATACGAATAATATCAAAAAGAAGGACCAAATCTAATTCTTGTTGTCTCTCATCACTTATTGTCATCATTCTCTCCGAACTAATTCCAAAAGCTTCACCAACGGAGAATATATCGTATTTTGACAAAACCTTACGATTCATTTCCTTTAGATAAGTATTAAGTTTTGGACCCTTAGCATAAAATTGTTCAGGAGCTTTTAATTCTTCTTTTGACATATTAAAAAAACGTTGATCTTTTGATACAAAGGGAATCACATCCATCCTAAAACCATCAATTCCTTTGTTAAGCCAAAAGGTCATTAGCTCATACACTGACTCCCTTACTTTATCATTATCCCAGTTTAGATCAGGTTGTTTTTTAGAAAAATAATGTAAGTAATATTCGCTAGTTTCATTAGTTTTTTCCCAAGCAGATCCTCCAAAAAAAGAAGTCCAGTTATTAGGAGGATTAATTCCTTTTCCTTTTTTCCATATATAAAAATCACGGTAAGAATTATTTTTTGAAGATCGACTTTCAGTAAACCAATTGTGTTCATCACTAGTATGATTAACTACCAAATCAATGACTAGACGAATTGATTTTTTATGACATTCTTCAAGAAGAGAATCAAAATCTTCCATAGTTCCAAATTCCTCCATTACTTTTTTATAATCTCTAATGTCATATCCATTATCGTCATTGGGAGAATCAAAGTGAGGACTAATCCAAAGTGTGTCAATCCCTAGTAAATTGAGATAATTTAATTTTGAAATAATTCCCTTTAAATCTCCGATACCGTCACCATTGGCATCAAAAAAAGACCTTGGGTAAATTTGATATACAACTTGTTCTTTCCACCATTTATAGTTCATAGTCTATTTATAATGGCTCAATAAAGAATCTAGATGAGCTCTATTCATATAATGACCATCTTTAATTATAGCAAAAATGGATTTTGTATTAGAAATATCTTCGAGTGGATTTCTATCTAAAACCAACAAATCAGCTATAAATCCCGATTTAATTCTACCCAAAGAATCTTGAATATTAAAGTATTTAGCAGGGTTTATTGTTGCAGCTTGAATTGTTTCTAATGTTGATAGTCCAGAATTATGTAAATCTTCTAGTTCTTGATGAAGGCTCAAACCTGGAATTAAAAAACCAATTGGAGTGTCTGTTCCAGCCATGAATGAAATACCTTTTTTTTGCATGAAGTTTACCATGTTTGACGCCCACTTTGCATAATCAATAATTTCCTTATCAGGGGCTGAGGATATCAGATTAATTTTTTGAATCCATTCCTTCTTTTTATCCAGTGGAAGAACTTCTAAAAGGGTGGTGTATTCAGGATCCTTGTATATTTTATAGGCCTTATTTGATACCAATCGTATAGTAGGTATTTGCCAAGTATCATTTTTGACTAACACTTCAACTACACGTTTTATTTTTGATGAGTCTAAATCATAAATCGATCTCATTCTCTGTTTTTTGTGTAGCATGGACCTTAATGCAGAACCTTTGATTTTTGATTTGTTTTTTAAAATATCTTGCCTTTCCTGGAAAAGTTTATCTGATTCATTAGTCATTGAAAGTTCAATATTTCTCAAGTGCTCTATACTATTTAAGCCCATATTTGAAGCTTCAATAACATTCATACTTAAAGGGACATGGCCTGTTAGTTTTAAATTATTTTTTTTTGCAATTTCAGCTAGTAGTTTAAATTGTTCAGGGCTTAACATTTCATAGGCTTTTAAAAAGTCTACCTGATTTTCAATCAAATGCAAAGCATTTTTCTCCAATTGTTCAAGGTTACTATTCTTAATTGACAGTAATGGAAGAGCTTTACTGCTTCCATCATAAACATTAAATTTTCCATCAATTAATGGACCTGCAATCATTACCCTTGTTTTTGTTTTAGGATCCTGAATTGCGTCCTGTTTAAATTTATTTACAAAGTCAAACTCCCCCCCAGTATCTCTTACGCTAGTTATCCCATGTGCTAAAAAAAGATTAGGCATTGCTTTTGAAAGATCTCTTTCGTAAGAAAAATGTACATGACTATCCCACAAACCTGGAATTAAATACTTACCAGCGAATCGATATATTTTATTTTTAGATGAAAGCTTAATACTGTCTGTTTTATATATTTTTATGATTTTATTTCCATTTATTACAACAGACATATTTTTTTTTAATCCATGAATTGGGTCTATAAGATTTACGTTTTCAATTATAAATGAATTTTCATAAATCAATCCATCGTTTTTACATGAAATAAAGATGGTTAATAAGATAAAAATTAGAATGATTTTTTTCATCTTGTTTTTTTAATGAGATTATTAAGATACAAATTAGCAGCTAGAATTATTTGTATGATTTATGGATTTATTTTTCTCCTTTAGGTTGGTCAAAATGGAAAGAAAAATTAAAAAAAGAAAGCTTTACAAAACATAAACAACAAAAAAGCCCAAATAAGTTCCTAAAGCGTTTCCTAAAGTTCCTACCAAAATAGCTGGAAGAATCAATTCTTTGCGGTTAAAAGTCTCTGCCAAAGCAATTGCTGAGGCTCCACCACCTACATTTGCCTGACTCACAATTGCAATCATTTGCCAATCACGGTAAACTAGCCCTCCAATAATTATAGTTAAGATTCCATGGAATGAAACCGCCAAAGTTGTAAAAAGTAATAGAGTAAATCCGATTTCTTTTAGTTGATAAACTGCACCAATTTCACAATAGGCACCAATTACTGCTAAAAAAAGATAAACTAAGTATAATCCTAAATTATGACCTCCCTTTAAGTTGGAGACAAATTTGGTTTGAGCCAATCCTATTCCAAAGGTCGAAAGAATAAGTATTGATGGTATTCTAGGAAAATATTGCACTAAAATTTCGGAAAGGTAAAATGACATTATACCCAGAAAAGTAAGCCAAGCCAGTGATATTAAATCAATACCTTTATCTGAAATCTTCACTTGTTCATTACTGATTTTATTATGTTCAGTTTTACTCTTCCATATTTTAGATAAAAACACTGGTAAAATCAAGGTTACCAAAATCCAGACTGCTGTTACAACATTGTCTACTGCAATGGTACCGGCATATAATATTCCCTTTTTTTGAAATCCGTACTCAATTGCTATCGCATTAAAGTTTACGCTTCCACCGGTATAAGTTCCTGTTAACATACCAGCTATTATTTTGGCGTCCTCTCCTAGAATATTTTCTGGAGTTAATATAACCCATGATATAAGAATTCCAACAGTTGTAGCTAAAGAGCCTATAACAAAGAGACTTATCATTGGCAATCCGGCTTTTTTTATGGAATTTAGGTTCACATTTAGCAATAAATAAAAAATAGAAATTGGTGCTATATATTTAAAAATAACATCGTATAATCCAATACTATCTGATGCTGAAGGAATTAATTTAAGATTTGCAATCACCGCAGTGAAAAGGATAACCAGTAGTGCAGCTCCAAACTGTTTTCCCAATTTTGTTTTTCCAATGTATATAGATAAAATTACCATTAGGCTTAACATCCCTAAAACATAAATTGGATTGTATACAAATGGCATTTAGTTAATTTATTTTTTTAATTTACAAAAAATCAAAGCTTTTTAATTTTTTCAATAATTGCATTAGTAACTTCTTCAGTATTGGAATTTCCCCCTAAATCTTTTGTTAGGACATTACCATTTGAAATAGTTTCTTCAATTGCATTCATTATTAAGTTTGATCCTTCTTTTTCACCTAAATGATCTAACATCATTGAAGCTGTCCAGATACAGGCAATTGGATTAGCTATTTTTTTCCCAGCTATATCAGGTGCACTTCCGTGGACAGGCTCAAACATACTTGGGAACTCTTTTTCAGGATTTATATTACTCCCGGGTGCAATTCCCATCCCTCCGACTACAGCAGGACCAAGATCAGATAAAATATCTCCAAACAAATTACTAGCAACTACAACATCAAAATTATCAGGCTTTTGAACAAAATTTGCCGCAAGTATATCAATATGAAATTGGTCAGTAGACACCTTAGGAAATTTTTCACCCATTTCTTTAAATCGCTCGTCCCAATATGGCATTGTGTGCATTATACCGTTAGATTTGGTAGCACTAGTTAATTTTTTACGTCTTTTGCTAGCCAATTCAAAGGCATATTTCATTACTCTATCAACTCCTTTTCTTGTGAAGATAGTTTCTTGCACGACTAGTTCATCTGGAGACCCATCATTTAAACGTCCACCGATAGATGAATATTCTCCTTCATTATTTTCTCTAACAATATAAAAATCGATACCGCCTGGATTTTTTAAAGGAGATTCTATGCCATTTAATAATCTGACAGGTCTTAAATTTACATATTGTTGAAAATTTCTTCGAATAGGGATTAATAAGCCCCATAACGAAACATGATCAGGGACTCCGGGATAACCTACTGCACCTAAAAAAATACCATCACTGTCCCTTAGTCTATCCAAACCGTCTTCGGGCATCATCTTTCCATATTCCTTGAAATATTCACAGGAATAATCATAGTTTTTATATTTAAGTTGGAAGCCACATTTAACGGCAACTATATCTAAAACTTTCAATGATTCTGGAATGACTTCTTTCCCAATTCCGTCACCAGGAATAGTAGCAATTTGATAAGTATTCATTTATTAAACTTTTAATTTTAAACTAAAGAAAAGATACTAATGCTTCCAAAGTTTCATTTGGGGCCTCCTCTGGTAAATAATGACCGCAAGGTAGACCGTATCCAACTACCTCTTTTGCGAATTTTTTCCATTCCGCAACAATATCGTATTTATTTCCAACATAACCTTTATCTCCCCAAATAACCATCACTGGGCATTCTATTTTATTATTATTATTTATGTCAATTTGATCATGTTCTAGGTCAATTGATGCAGAGGCACGGTAATCTTCACAACTTGCTTTTATTGTCTCGGGTGTAAAACAGCGAAGATATTCTGAAAATGCAGTTTTTGTAAATGCATCACTGTCTTTTCCCCATTGTCTAATTTTTTTATTTAAATAAAATTCAGGGTCTGAACCTATCATAGTTTCTGGGATATTTTCAGGTTGAATTAAAAAAAACCAATGATAATAGGATTTTGCAAAATCCATGTCAGTTGTCTTGTACATAGTATATGTTGGAGCAATATCCATTACTACTAATTTTTCTAAAACACTAGGGTAATCTAATGCCATGCGATGTCCAACTCTACCTCCTCTGTCATGTCCAGCCACTAAAAAACTATCAAACCCTAAATGTCTCATCAATTTAATTTGATCTTTAGCCATTGCTCTCTTAGAATAAGGATCATGATTTTTATCTGAGTCAGGTTTACTACTGTCGCCATAACCTCTGAGATCGCTAGCTACAACTGTATATTTTTTACTCAATTCATATGCTATTTTATGCCAAATAAAATAAGTCTGAGGATATCCGTGTAACAACAATAATGGTGGCCCTGAACCCCCTATTACATAATTAATTGAAATGGAGTTATAAGAAAATTCTTGTTTATTAAAATTCTGAAACATTAATCATAAATATTAAAAACTATAATTTAAACAGTTATATAATCCAACAAATATTAACTTTATTTTTTGTTAAATTCTTCTACCTCTGTCAACAATATTAAAAGACTATCGCATTTGATCTGCAATAAATTTCATTTAAATGTTTAAAATAACAAAAGAGCAATTTAAATGTAACAAGTTATCTATTTTTACATCTTGAATTTAATGATTATCCCCTCCCAATTGAAAAGTGTTACAATAAGTGTTCTGATGATTTTCATATTATCTACCTCAATAGCTCAAAATACTATAAGTGGAGTTGTTAAAGATAATTTTAATTCCCCTCTTCCATTTGCAAATATAATTCTCGAACAAAAGGGAAATAATGACTTTGTTAAAGGAGTTGTTACCGATCAAGAAGGGTCATATATTTTTGATGATATTGTTAAGGGAACATATAAAATTCAAGTGTCAGTCTTAGGGTTTAAGGTTAAGAAAACAGAAGAATTTGAGTTAGAGGAAAATAAAGTTTATGATTTTGTTTTGGAAGAAGAAGTTGAAAAATTGGAAGAGGTGATTGTAAAAAGCAGGAGGCCTCTTATCAGGCAAACAGCAGAAAAGTTGATAGTAGATTTGGAAAATTCAGAAATGATAAGCACAAGCTTAAAAGACGTAATGCGTAAAGTACCTGGAGTTTTGGTCTCAAATAACGGTATCTCAATCGCTGGAAATACAGGAGTTAAAATACTAATTAATGGAAAATCTACTGAGTACATGGATATCCAAACTTTGATACGTGATTTTCCTGCAGATAATATTTCTAAAATTGAAGTAGTTGAACAACCTGGCTCAGAGTATGAGGCGTCAGGTTCAGCGGCAGTCATAGACATTATCTTAAAGAAAAATGTTCGTTTAGGAACTCATGGTAATTTATATTCTTGGGTCGGTGAGAACCAAGGTTTTGAATATGGCACAGGATTTTCTTTAGCGAGTTATAAAAATAAATTAAACTGGCAAGGAAGTTTTAATAGATCAGAGCCAACATGGAGAGATGATTTATTTTTAGTGAGAACCGTTGAAAATCAAACCTACGATCAAGCAACTATAGAGCCTTACAGGCCAAAAAATTTAAGTTTTAGCGGGAATATGGACTATTATATTAATGAGCATAATATTCTTGGAGCAGGAGGGAGATTAAACAATCGAACTTCTCAAAGAATAGCTTCTAGCAAAACAGTTATTTCAGATGACAATTCATCAAATACTTTATTTTCAGAAAATCTTTTTGATATAGATAGAGCCAATTACAATTTTAATGTGTTTTATGAATATAAGACAGACATAAATAAATTATTAATTGACTTTAATTACATAAATTTTAGAAGTGATAATACTAATGATCTTTATGATATAATTGGAAGTACAATACCTTTTTCTGATAGAAGGTATATTCAAAAGGGAAAATTTAACATTAAAACATATCGTGTAGATTATACTAAAACTTTATCAGATAAATTAAAGTTTAGTCTAGGATCCAGATATGCAGATGTAAATACAGATAATGATTTAAAATCTTTTAATGAAAATAACTCAGGAGTTTTAGATATAGATCAGAAAGGGAGTAGTCAATTTTTGATTGATGAAGCTATTTTAGCTTTTTATTCAAAATTAAATGCCACAACTGGTAAGTGGTCTTTTTCAGGAGGAATTCGATATGAAGACAGTAATACAGATGGGAATTCAATTTTTTTAATAGATGGTATTAGTAGTTCCACAGTTAA
>CENP01230986.1_pt1 | contig 10595 bp, 10 predicted proteins | sample 361281 | NCBI WGS metagenome assembly CENP01 (sample SAMEA2591122, study PRJEB7988) | marine metagenome | biome: marine biome (ENVO:00000447); feature: deep chlorophyll maximum layer (ENVO:xxxxxxxx); material: saline water (ENVO:00002010), including plankton (ENVO:xxxxxxxx) | depth 70 m
CATCATTAGTATGCTTTTTACTTTCTGTAATAGTTAAATAATAATCTTCAGCTCGTGTTGATCTAACATCAAAAAAGTAAGTTCTTCTCCCAGCTCTTAAAATTTTTGAAAAAATTTCATTTGTTTTGTTGTCTTTTTCTTCCATAGTAATATTAATTATATATCAAATCTTAAAAAAAAATCTTAAAAAAAAAAATAATTACGAAATAGTTTGACTTTTATGAATATTTGAATAAAATTTATTTTTAGTAATTAATAAATCATGTTTTCCATTTTCAACAATTTTTCCATTTTCAAGAACTATTATATTATCTGAATATTTTAGTGTAGCAGTTCTTTGTGAAATAATAATAATTGATTGATTTTTCTTATGTTTTATGATATTTTTTAAAATTGTTTTTTCAGTTTTAGAATCAACCGATGAAAAACAATCATCTAGTATTAAAATTTTAGGATTTTTTATCATTGCTCTGGCTATTGATATTCTTTGTTTTTGACCGCCAGAAAGAGTAACGCCTCTTTCACCAATTAAGGTTTCATATCCATATTTAAATTTCTTTACAAAATTTTCTACGTTGGTTAATTTAGTAACTGTATTAAATTTTTTTTGATCTATTTTATCTATTCCAAATGTTATATTATTATAAATAGTATCAGAAAATAAAAACGAATCTTGAGTAACATATCCAATATCATTTCGAAGACTATTTAAATTTATTGACTTAATATCATGGTTATTGATAAATATATGACCTTTACTGGGCTCAATAATTCTTGGGATTAAATCAACTAATGTACTTTTTCCTGAGCCAACCTTACCAATAATTCCTAATATATTTCCTTTTTTAAGTTCAAAGTTAATATTTTTTATTGCCTTAATCTTGGTTTCATTGTATTCATATGATACATCCTCAAATTTTATTTTTTTAAATTCAAATTCATAATTTTTCTCTGAATTTTTTAAAAATGATTTTTCATATAAAAATTCATTAATTCTTTTTTGAGAAGCTGCAGCTCTTTGTACAATTGCGGTTACCCACCCTAAAGATGCTACTGGCCAAGTTAACATATTAACAAATATTAAAAAAGTAGCAATATTTCCAATACTTATATTACCATTTATAGTCTCTATTCCACCAATGTATATTGTCAGGATACTACTGGTTCCAATTAATAGTATCATCAAAGGAAAAAAAAGAGCATTTACTCTAACTAAAGATAAGTTTTTCTCCATATATATATTTGATTGTTCTTGAAATTTATTTTTTATGAAATTTTCATTGTTAAAAGATTTTATAATTTTAATTCCTGAAAAAGATTCTTGACTAATGTTAGAAATAACAGATAATTGTCTCTGAACAACTTCACTTCTTTTATTCATTAGATTACTCACTTTGTAAATAGTAAAAACTAGAATTGGTAACGGAGATAATATATAAAATGTTAATTTAGGATTTATTTTATACATTACTGGAATTATCAGAGAAATACTTATAATTAAATTGGAAGAATATAAAATTGCTGGACCTATAAACATCCTAACTTTAGAAACATCTTCACTTACTCTATTCATAATGTCTCCTGTTCTATTTTTTTTATAAAAGTCTACGTTTAGGGATTGATAGTGCTTATAGATTTCGTTTTTAATATCAAATTCAATCAATCTAGACATTACTATGATGGTTTGACGCATCAAAAACATGAAAAAACCTTTTCCAACCGCAAACAAAAAAACAAACAATGTATATTTTAAAAGATTATGAACTATTTCTTTTTTATCAGAATTAGAGATCACTTCATCAGAATTAAATTTTTCAATTATTAAATCAAATGAGTTACCGATAAAAATTGGAGGGTATAATCCAAAAATATTAGAAAGGAAAATAAAAAAGATACCTAAAATAAAGCGAAATTTATATTTTAAAAAAAATTTTACGAGATAATTAAGCTCCTTCATAAATAGTAAATTTTTAATATCATAAAAAAAAGGTATTTTTGCTGAATGATATTATTTTATAAAATTACATATCATTTTTTAAATCTTCGGATTTTTTAAACTCTAATTTCACTTTATTCATTCATGAAAGTTTTTAAAATTAATAACCCTAATTCAATTAATAACCAAATTATTAACCAAATGGCTCTTATGGGGCATGAACAAATAGTTTTTTGTACTGATTCTAAAACTAATTTAAAAGCTATTATAGCAATTCATAGTACAGTTTTAGGCCCAGCTTTAGGAGGAACTAGAATGTGGAACTATGATTCAGAATCACTTGCTTTGAATGATGTTTTAAGATTATCAAGAGGAATGACTCTTAAAGCATCTATTTCAGGTTTAAATTTGGGTGGAGGTAAAGCAGTAATAATTGGTGATTTAAAAAAAATAAAAACTGATGAACTAATGAAAAGTTTTGGAAGGTTTGTTGATACTCTTAAAGGTAGTTATATAACAGCAGAAGATGTTGGTATTACAACACACGATATGGAGATGGTTAAGTCTGAAACACCATATGTAACCGGAATTCCAACTTATTTAGGAGGCTCCGGAGATCCTTCACCAGTTACTGCTTATGGTGTTTATATGGGTATGAAAGCTTCAGCAAAATATAAATGGGGAAGTGATAATCTAAATGAAAAAAAAATAGTAATTCAGGGCGTTGGAAAGGTAGGTTTAAATTTGATAAAATATTTAAAACAAGAGAATTCAGATATATATATTAACGATCTTAATGGTGATATACTTAAAGATATATCCAAAAAGCACAATGTTAAGATAATTGATTCTGATAAACTGTATGATTTTGAAATGGACATATATGCACCTTGTGCACTAGGAGCCACAATTAATGATTTTACAATTGATAAACTTAAATGTAAGATTATTGCTGGAGCTGCAAATAATCAATTGGCAGATGAAAATATACATGGTCAAATGCTTTTTGAAAGAGATATTCTTTATGCTCCTGACTTTCTCATAAATGCAGGAGGATTAATTAATGTTTATTCAGAATTAAATGGATATAATCAGAAAGAAGCTTTATCAAAAACTAAAGAAATCTACAAAACAACTCTGGAAATATTTAATAAATCTGAGCTAGAAAAAATAACTCCATATCAAGCAGCAATGAATATTGCTCAAAATAGAGTTGAATCTAATATATAATAATTTATAATGCTTAATAGAAGACATATTAGAATAAAAGTATTACAAATTTTATATGCTTTTTTTCACTCAAGTGAAAAAAATAAAAATAAATTTAAAATTGAACTTGATAAAAGCTTTAATTCATCTAAGGCCTTATTTTTTCACTTTATTAAAATTCTTTTAGAGTTATGTAATTATTCAAAAAAAAAATTAGATTTTTCCTATTCTAAACTTAGAAAAGAAGAATTAAACTTAATTAATTTTTTTACAGAGAGTAAAATAATAAATATCACATTAAAGGATTCTCAGTTACAAAAAAATCTAAAGGATCAAAACTTTTACTTGAATGAAAATAATAAAATTTTATCTGAAATATTTGAAAAATTATCAACCTCAGCTTATTTAAATTCATCAATAGAAAATTTTAGATCCTCTAACAATGAAGATCTGATCATAATTAAAATTTTAGAGGACTTTATTATTTTTAATGAAAATATTCAAAGTACTTTAAACGAAAGAAATATTTATTGGGTAGATGATTATATTATGATAAATAATTGTTTAAAAATTTTTTTTAAATCTATTGTTAAAAACAAATTATTGAAAATACCTCCTATATTTAAAAATAATGAAGATGTTCTTTTTTCAAAAAAATTGTTTTCTCATTCTATTTCTAATTCTAAATATTATGATAAACTAATAGTTGGTATTTCTGAAAATTGGGATCAAGATAGAATATCAGATATGGATCTAATACTCTTAAAAATGGCGTTAACTGAGTTAACTCATTTTAGTTCAATTCCAGTGAAGGTTTCTTTAAATGAATACATTGAACTGTCAAAAGATTATTCATCAAAAAAAAGTAAAATATTTATCAATGGAATTCTCGACAAACTGGTTGAAAAGCTCTTAAATGAAGGCGAGATAAAAAAATTAGGAAGGGGGCTTATTCAATAATTTTGTTTAACTTTGAGCATATGGATTCTTATAAAAAAATTATATTTTTATTATTTTTTGTTTCAATCAGTTGCAATCAAAAACCAAGTGATCGTATAAATTATAATCAAACTAAAAGTAATCAGAATTTAACTGTAAGTGATGTTGATTCAAATAAAAATCCGAATATGGTATTTGAAAATAAGACATGGGATTTTGGGGAAATAATTCAAGGTGAGTCAGTAACTCATTCTTTTATTTTTAGAAATGAAGGAGATGCACCTCTTATTATTTCTAATGCAAAAGGTTCATGTGGATGCACTGTTCCTGAATGGCCAAGATTTCCTATATCACCTGGTGATAGTAATTCAATAAAAGTAATTTTCAACAGTAAGGGTAAAAAAGGATTACAAAATAAGTCAGTAACACTGACTTCAAACATGACTCCTAATTCGACCGTTCTGAAAGTTAAAGGTTTCGTTAATTTTAATTGATATTAATTATGTTAATAATATTGCTCCAAACTTCTGATCCGATAATGAATTTAATGCCATTTGTCTTAATTGGATTAATTTTTTATTTCTTTATGATTAGACCTCAAATTAAAAAGCAAAAAGAAGAAGTAAAGTTTAGATCCGAATTAAAAAAAGGTGATGAAATAGTTACAATTGGTGGTATCCACGCTAAGATTTTAGAAATAAATAAAGAAACAGTTTTAATCCAAGCTAATGGCGGAAATTCAAAATTCAAAATTCAAAAATCTGCTATTTTGAAAACATAATTATATCCCAGTATAATTTTGAGGTGAAATTAATTTCAATTCATTTTTAATATTTATATCTAAATTGAGAGAATCGATAAATTCATGTAAACTTTTTTTAGTAATTTTTTTATTTGTTCTAGTTAAATTTTTAAGAGTTTCATATGGATTTGGATAGTTTTCTCTTCTTAAAATAGTTTGGATAGCTTCTGCAATGACAACCCAGTTATCATTTAAATCATTTTTTATAACTAATTTGTTTGGAATAATTTTATTCAATCCATTTAATAGATTGGTGAAGGCTATCATTGAGTGTGATATTGGAATACCTATATTTCGTAATACAGTTGAATCAGTTAGATCTCTTTGAAGTCTTGATATAGGTAATTTTGAAGATAAGTGTTCAAAAAATGAATTAGCAATTCCAATATTACCTTCTGCATTTTCAAAATCAATCGGGTTTATTTTGTGAGGCATTGCAGAGGATCCTATTTCATTTCTATTAATTTTTTGACTCAAATAATTCATTGAAATATACATCCATATATCTCTTGATAAGTCCATTAAAATATTATTAATTCTCTTCATAGAATCAAAAATCGATGCCATATTATCATAATGTTCAATTTGAGTTGTTGGATAAGATCTTTTTAGACCCAGTTTTTTATTGACAAAATTATCTCCAAATTTTAACCAATTAATTTTTGGATAAGCTATGACATGAGCATTAAAATTCCCTGTAGCTCCACCAAATTTAGCTGAAAATGGAATTTTTAAAAATTGATTGATTTGAATTTCTAATCTTTTACTAAATACCTCTACCTCTTTTCCAAATCTTGTCGGACTAGCTGGTTGTCCATGAGTTCTGGCAAGTAAAGGTATATTTTTCCAATTATTTGAAAGTTCATTAAGTTTTAAAATTAACTTATTTAATAGAGGTAAATACTCTTCATTAATTGCATCTTTGAGAGAAAGTGGAATAGCAGTATTGTTGATGTCTTGAGAGGTAAGACCAAAATGGATAAATTCTGAATATTTTTCAAGATTTAGATTTTTAAATTTATCCTTAATAAAATATTCTATTGCTTTTACATCGTGATTAATTTTTGCTTCAATCTTTTTAACTTTTAATGCATCAGTTTGATTAAATTTTTTGTAAATATTTCGGATTTCTGAAATATTTTTTTCTTCAAATTCTAATAAAGGATTAATTTTTAATTCGACTAATGAAATAAAATATTCAACTTCAATTTTTACTCTGTACTTAATCAGTGCTAATTCTGAAAAATAATTAGATAAAGTTTTTATTTTTTTTCGATATCTACCATCAATAGGAGATATTGCAGTTAATTGATTTAATTCCATCATTGATTTTTTTACTTAGCAATACTTACTGCTCTTGTCTCTCGTATAACTGTTACTTTAACCTGTCCAGGATATGTCATTTCATTTTCAACTTTTTGAGAAATTTCCTGAGATATAGACATTGCTTGATCATCACTTATTTTTTCGCTTTCTACTATGACTCTTAGTTCTCTTCCAGCCTGAATTGCATAAGATTTTAAAACACCTTTGTGAGATAGAGCAATACTTTCAAGTTCTTTTAATCTTTGAATGTATGCTTCTACAATTTCTCTTCTAGCACCAGGTCTAGCGCCAGAGATTGCGTCACATACTTGAATTATTGGAGAAATAATATGATTCATTTCAATTTCATCATGATGCGCACCAATAGCATTACATATATCTTTTTTTTCACCATATTTTTCTGCTAGTTTCATACCCAGTATAGCATGAGGAATTTCAGGTTCATCATCGGGAACTTTTCCAATATCATGAAGCAATCCAGCTCTTTTTGCTGATTTAGGATTCAAACCAAGTTCAGAGGCCATAGTTGCACATAAATTTGCCGTTTCTCTACTATGTTGAAGTAAATTTTGTCCATAAGACGATCTATATTTCATTCTTCCAACCATTCTGATTAATTCTGGATGAAGACCATGAATACCAAGATCAATACATGTTTTTTTCCCAGTTTGAATTATTTCATGTTCTAATTGTTTTTCAGTTTTATTGACTACTTCCTCAATTCTTGCAGGGTGTATTCTTCCATCCGAAACTAATTTATGTAATGATAATCTTGCTATTTCTCTTCTAACAGGATCGAAACAAGATAATATTATTGCTTCCGGAGTGTCATCAACTATAATTTCAACTCCTGTAGAGGCTTCTAATGTTCTTATATTTCTTCCTTCTCTGCCAATAATTCTTCCCTTTACATCATCACTTTCTATGTTGAATATAGATACTGAATTTTCTATAGCATGTTCCGTTGCAACCCTTTGAATGGTTTGAATAATTATTTTTTTTGCTTCATTATTTGCAGTTAACTTAGCCTCATCAATTGTATTTTGAATTATTGACATCGCTTCAGTTTTGGCTTCTGATTGAAGAACGCTTATTATTTCTTTTTTAGCTTCTTTTGCTGTCAAACCAGAAATATTCTCTAAAGCGCTGACTTGTCTTTGATATTCTTTGTTTAAAATTTCTTCTTTTTTTTCAATAGCATTTAGTTTAGTTTCAATATCTTCTCTTTTTTTGGATATGTCATTGGATTTCCTATTGATATCCTGCATTTTTTGATTAAGTCTATTGTTTTTGTCTTTGATTTTATTTTCAAGTTCAATGATTTTTCTATTTCTTTCATTTATTACTTTTTCATGTTCAGTTTTTAATTCAAGGAATTTTTCTTTGGCTTGAAGAATTTTATCTTTTTTTAATTGTTCAGAGGTTTTTTTTGCTTCATCAATAATTTGTTTTGAATTTTTTTGTGCATTACTTCTAAACAAAGTATTTGCTAAAATATATCCAACTATGATAGATGGAATTGATGAAATTAATATTGTTATAAAGTTTGAGTCCATAGTTTTCAGTTTAATAAGAAACCCCGCATTAATTTATTTATTAAACTCCATTAAGACATGGATAGGATAGCCATAAATAATCAAACGTCCACTGACACCAAAAAGGACCACTAGGGTTGAGGCTTGTTTTTAAATTTATGAGCATCTCCTAATTTATATTTTGTTGAGTTTAACAAATTATCAAATTAACACGGGGAATCTAATTTTTTAAAGAACTTTCAATTATCTCATTTAAATCTTTTTCAACTTTAGACAATTTTTGTTTTATCTCAATTGGGTCTTCATTTTTTTTATTTTCACTACTTTCAATTCTTGAAGATAGTTGAAGTGCACACATTGCTAATAAGTCTTGTTTATCTTTTACAGCATAGTTAGATTCAAAATCTTTAATAATATCATTAATATTTTTAGCAGCTTTTCTTATTGCTTCTTCTTCTTTTCTTAAAATAGTCAAAGGATAAATCCTTCCTCCAATTGAAACTTTAATTTTAAGCTTATCCAACATTGACTAAAGATTTAATTGAGAAATACATTTGTCAATTCCCCTAATTAATTCATTAATTTTATACCTTGTCTCTTTTGATGAATTCCCAATTTCATTAAGAGATTTGGCATTAATAATTACTTTTTTTTCATTTAATAATTTTTCAATTACTAAAGTTTTATTGTTAATACTTTCTTTTAATTTTTTGTTTTCAAGTTCAAGTTTGGATGATTTATCTCTAAATTCATTAACAATAATTTTTAGTTTTTTGATTTGATTAAGAATTATATTTAATTTAGACTCTAAATTTTCCAACAATATAAAATAATTACATTAACAAATATATAAACTTTATTTATATTCCTTATAATATTAATGTTAAAAAAAAATCTAATAATTACAAATAATATTTATTAAATATTCATAATTGCATGAAAAATATTTTTTTCACTTTTTTCACTTTAATTAATACTTTTCTTATTTCTCAAGATTTTACCAATAATTTTTCAAATCCTGTAAAAATTCCCATAATATTATCAGGAAATTTCGGTGAAATAAGAAATAATCATTTTCATTCAGGAATAGATATAAAAACTAAAGGAAGTTCAGGTATTAAAATTTTTGCAATTCAAGATGGTTATATTTCAAGAATTAAAGTTTCCCCATCAGGTTATGGGAAAGCAATATATTTAAATCACAGTAACGGTTTGACTTCTGTATATGGACATTTAAGTAAATTTACATCAAAATTAGATTCATTTGTTAATTCATACCAGTATTTCAATAAAACTTATTCAATAGATATTTTTTTTAATGCTGATGATTATGTTGTAAAAAATGGAGACTTGATTGGATTTTCTGGCAATTCTGGTAGTTCGTCGGCCCCTCATCTTCACTTTGAAATTAGGGATACAAAGTCACAAAAAGTATTAAATCCAGCAATTTTCGGATTTAATTCAAAAGATACCAGTCCACCTGTTATTAAATCAATATTTATATATCCTTTGAACAATAATTCAAAGATTAATTTCAATAATGATACTGTAAAATTTGATGTTATTAAAATTTCAAAAAATAAGTACTCGTTAAATTCAAGTGAAATTTTTGTGTCTGGTAAATTAGGCTTTGGGGTTGAAACATATGATTTACTGGATTTCGCTCCAAACTTAAATGGAGTTTATAGTATAGAGTTGTTTATTAACAGTTTGTCAGTTTACAAACATGTTATGGATGAATTTGAATTCAACCAAACTAAATATGTTAACAGTTTTATTGATTTTAATTTAAAAAAAAAATATAGTATAAATTCTCATAAATCATTCATTGATAAAAATAATAGATTAGATATTTATAAAAAACTAATTAATAACGGAATTGGAGATTTTAATTCAAATTCTATTTATAATATTAAATATGTAATTAAAGATTTTAATGGAAATGAATCAAGTTTAAACTTTGATTTAATATCAATTCAATCTCAAGATACAATTCAGAATTATAATTATAATTTTAAGTGTGAAGTTGAGAATATTTATCAAAAGTCTAATTTGATTCTAAAGTTCAAGAAAAACACATTTTACAATGATATCAATTTTAAAATTGATATTATTAGTTCATCAGATGAAAGTCTTTCTGATTTTTTTAAAATTCATGATGAGAATACACCAGTTCACATACCTTATCAAATTAAAATCGAACTTGATAGTTTAAATAATAAATTAAAAAATAAAGTCGTAATTTGCTCTGAATTAAATTCAAGTATAGATTGCTATCATTCATATTGGGATAATAATTTTATAATTTCCGAGGTTGACGTATTAGGTACTTTTTATGCAACTATAGATACTGTGAAACCAGTAATCAAAGAAAAATTATTTAAATATGATTTATCATCAAATCCTTTGATTAGTTTTAATATTAGTGATCATTTATCAGGTATTAAAAAATATGATGCTTATATTGATGATAAATGGGTGTTGTTTGAGTACGATAAGAAAAATGATTTGATTAAACATTTTTTTGATAATAAAATTCAAAAAGGACAACATCAATTGAAAATTATCGTTTATGACAAAGTAGATAATAAAAGTCAGGTAATACTTGATTTTATAAAGTAATAATTATTAAATGAATCAAATAAATAATATATTTTTATTGTTGATATTTATTTCAATAAATTCTTTTTCACAAAGTATAAAATTAAGCGGAAGAGTAATTAATGAAAATAATCAACCAATTGAAAATACAAATATTATTTATGGAAACAAAAAATTTCTATCTGATACCAATGGTTATTTTTCTTTTTATTTGAAAAATATCCTAAAAAATGAAATAATTTTTAAA
>CENP01089557.1_pt1 | contig 10574 bp, 9 predicted proteins | sample 361281 | NCBI WGS metagenome assembly CENP01 (sample SAMEA2591122, study PRJEB7988) | marine metagenome | biome: marine biome (ENVO:00000447); feature: deep chlorophyll maximum layer (ENVO:xxxxxxxx); material: saline water (ENVO:00002010), including plankton (ENVO:xxxxxxxx) | depth 70 m
GAATCGCCGGTTGCAGTCAACCTTATTCCAGTAGAGAATTGGAAACCTAGGTCTACATATAATATCAACATAGAAAAAAGTATGTTAATCCCTTTATACGGTAGAGGTCTAAAAGACTCATTGACGACGATAAAGTTCAAAACATCAGAATATAAAGGATTTGGGAAACTTACAATTTTTACCAACAAAGATAGCTCTAAGGACCTTGTATCTAAATTGACAAAAATGGAAAGCGATCACTCTACTTTTAGAATTTTAGTAAATTCGGAAGGTATGTTTAATATTGATCGCTTGCCTGAAGGAAATTATTCATTACTTTTTTTTAAAGACCTAGATAACAATGAAAAATATTCATCAGGTAACATTTCTCCATATAAAGCAGCAGAATGGTTCTATGATTATCCAGACACAGTTAAGATACGGGCCAATTGGGAATTAGAACTTGATACAATAATAATGGATAATAATTTTTAATATGAAATGTGTAATTCTAGCAGGGGGTAGTGGAACTCGTTTCTGGCCTTATAGTAGATATAGTAATCCAAAACAGTTATTAAATATTATCGGTGATAAATCTATGCTGCAAATGACCATAGAGCGCCTAGAAAAAATCAAAAAAATAACTGACATTTATATTGTAACCCGTGAAGATCTTCATGATCGCATCATTAAAGAAGTAGTTGGTATCGATAAAAATAAAGTAATAGTAGAACCCTCAGGTAAAAATACGGCGCCTGCAATTGGAATGATGGGTGCTTACTTTGCAATGGAAGACCCTGATGATATAATGGGTGTTTTCCCTGCGGATCATTTGATAGTTGGACATCGCAAATTTGAAAAAGCGATTAACACAGCATACCACCTTGCAAAAAAAGGTAAAAATCTTGTTACTATTGGTATCAAACCGAATCATCCCTCCACTGCATATGGTTATGTACAATATGATGAAAAAAGTGAGCAGGACCATATTGATGCTTATCATGTAAAGACCTTTGCTGAAAAACCGCATAAAAAACTGGCTGAGCGTTTTGTGGCAAGTGGTGATTTTATGTGGAATGCAGGTATGTTTTTTTGGAGAGTTGGAACATTCATGGATAGTCTTGAAAAGCATATTCCTGACCTCGTTGAATCGTTAACTAAGATAGCTACTAAGATTCATTCTGGGGAATCTTTTGATGACCTTTGGGAATTTATTGATCCAATATCAATTGACTATGGGCTTTTAGAAAAGGCTACAAATATTTATGTAATCTCCGGTGAGTTCAAGTGGAATGATATTGGTTCATGGAACGCACTTTATCGTATATTGAGTTCTGATAAGAATGGTAATGTTATTATGGGTAATGGTAAGGTAATGAATGCAGGCAATAATCTTATCCATTCGAACGATAGATTTACAGCTATTATGGGACTTGATGATGTGGTTGTTGTGAACACTGATGATGCTACTCTAGTAATGCACAAAGATAAAGTAGAAGAGGTCAAAGATCTTGTAGAGTTTTTAAAAGCAAATGGACAAAAACAATTAACATAATGAAAAATGAAAAATTATATGCTGAGTTTGAAGACCTTGCCCAACGTTTAGGTCTTAAAATATTAAAAGGCAAAGGAGATTTTGCAGGCGGGACATGTACTGTTAATGATAAAACCGTTATCGTTGTCAATAAAATGAAACCCATTGAGCAGCGCTTAAGGACTCTTGCGATAAGCTTCCTAGACTTTGATCTAAATGAGATATATATGGTACCCGCTCTTAGAGCATATATAGAAGAGTCTAGGTCGCTAGGATTTTAATTTTCTTGATTTTCCTCATTTGAGTGTTTACACTCACCACCCTTTCATCTATAATTATTCGATTTGAATGAGGATATAATATGAAACAATTTGTAGCATCTGATATTAGGAATTTTGCAATAGTCGGGCATGGAGCTTCAGGAAAAACTTGTTTAGCTGAAGCAATGCTCAAAATTGGTGGAGAGATCAATCGCTTAGGCACTATCGAGGATGGTTCAACTACTTCAGACTATCATCCAGGAGAGAGATCAAGACAAATATCTATCCACAGTACCCCACTTCATATGGAGTGGATGGATAAAAAATTCAACATGATAGATACACCCGGATACTCTGATTTTATTGGTGAGGCTCTCGGTTCATTAGGTGTTGTAGATATGGCCGTAATTACAATACACGCTGTTAATGGAGTTGAGGTTTGTACTGAGACCATGTGGAACCATGCTTCAAAACTGGGCATTCCTAAAATGCTTGTTGTAAATGGTCTAGACAGAGAACATACAAAATTCGAAAAGGTACTTGAGCAAGCTAGAAAGCGGTTTGGAAATAATGTTTTTCCTATGCAATTGCCCGTAAATGAAGGGCCTGGTTATAATAAAAATATTGATGTTTTAAGATCAGAGTTGATTTCCTATAAAGAAGATAGATCAGGGCAAATGACAGAAAGTGAATTGCCTGAAGAATTAAAAAAGAGAGTAAAAGTTCTGCATGAAGAATTAATAGAATATGTTGCTGAGTCTGATGATTCACTTCTGGAAAAATTCTTTGAAAAGGGTAGTTTGACAGAAGAGGAAATGAGAGAAGGAATTCACCACGCCATACAAAATCAAACATTTATACCATTATTCTGTGTCTCAGCAACATCCAATATTGGAGTGGCACGTGTCTGTGATTTTATATCTAAATATGGTTCCTCGCCAGATGACAGAAAAACAATCACGGCTAATGATGAACAAGGGAATGATGTAGATGTCTCTCTTGATGGCTCTGAAACAGTATTACAAATATTTAAGACCATGTCTGAATCTCATGTTGGAGAGTTCTCATTATTTCGTGTTTACTCCGGTAAAGTGAGAACGGGGAAAGACTATCACAATACAAATAGAAATATAAATGAGCGATTTGGGCAAATGTTTATTTTAAATGGTAAAAATAGAACTCAGGTCGATCAGCTTTCCGCAGGAGATATTGCTGGAGTTGTAAAATTAAAGGATACACATATTAGCAATACACTTTGTTCAGGAAAACATGTTACTCTACCTGCATTAGATTTCCCAAGCCCAAATATCCATGCAGCAATTGAACCAAGCGCTAAGGGAGATGAGGAGAAACTAGCAGTGGGATTATCTACTTTGCATGAAGAGGACCCAACTTTTGTCTACAGAGTGGACTCCGAAGTTAAACAGACCATTATATCTGGCCAGGGAGAGCTACATCTTACTGTCACAACAGAGCGATTAAAAAGAAGGTTTGGTATTGATATTGCTCTTCAGGAACCGAAGGTACCATTTAGAGAAACTATCATGGGTAATGGTTCAGCTAAGTACAGACATAAAAAACAGTCCGGTGGAGCAGGACAGTTTGCTGAGGTCTGGATGAGAATCGAGCCAAAGCAAAGAGGAGAAGGAATAGAATTTACCCATTCCCTTGTAGGTCAGAATGTTGATCGCGTATTTGTTGTTTCTGTTGAAAAGGGTGTTAAAACAGCTTGCTCAGATGGAATCCTTGCTGGTTGTAAGGTTGTAGATGTAAAGGTAGATTTTTATGATGGGAAAATGCATCCAGTTGACTCTAAAGATATTGCTTTTCAAACTGCAGGTAAACATGCATTCCGAGAAGCATTCCTTGGTGCACAGCCCTGCTTGTTAGAACCAATAATGGATATAGAGGTCAAAGTCCCTGAAGACTTTATGGGAGATATAATGGGAGATATTTCAGGGAAGCGAGGGAAGATTATGGGAATGGATGCTGATGGAAGTTTCCAAATTATTAAAGCACAAGTTCCCCAGGCTGAACTTTATCACTATGCAACCACCGTTCGCTCATTGACAGGAGGAAGAGGTATTCATTCTGAGTCTTTTAGTCATTATGAAAAAATGCCAAAAGACATTGAGAAAAAAGTTGCTCAGGAACGTCAAAAGCAAGAGGATGAATAAACTCTGGGCTCCATGGCGTATAGATTATATTCGCTCTCCAAAAGAGGAAAGATGTGTTTTTTGCAAAAAATCTCAATCAACCAACTTTGAAAATGATCTTGTTTTATTTAAAGGGGAGGAATCTTTTATCCTTATGAACCTTTACCCCTATTCTAATGGACATATAATGATCTCTCCTTACAAGCATACATCAGATACAAATGATATTTCAATAAGCTGTAATAATGAAATAATGTTTTTCGCAAATGAAACAATGAATATTCTAAGGAATTCAATGAACGCTGAAGGTTTTAATTTTGGTGCAAACCTAGGAAAGGCAGGTGGAGCTGGAATTGAAGAGCACATTCATTATCATATTGTTCCTAGATGGATTGGAGATACTAATTTCATGCCCGTAGTAGGTAATACTAAAGTAATTGTTCAAGGATTAGTTGAGACCTGGAAAGCACTTGCGCCTAGATTTGATAAAACTTTAGGAAACCATAATGCTTGATTTTAGTAGAGTATGGTTGCCTTTCATTTATTTATATGGTGTAGGTGGGTTTGGTTTCTTAGTTGGGATGTATCTTATAACTAAATCCAATGCATTAAACTTGAGTAACCAAAAGCATAAAAAGTGGTTATTGATTCTCATATTTGGGTTCATTTACTATGCTGGAATACATTCAGTCTTTATACTTTTAGCGCTAGGTAGTTGAATTGGAAATATCTGTAGGAACAGGAATCGACCGTGTAGTTATACTAATATATTTTTTATTGGTAATGGGTTTTGGTGCATATTTTGGGAAATATAGTAAAACAACATCTGACTATTTTTTTGGTGGTCGGAGGTTCTCTTGGTGGCTCATCACAATTTCAATCGTTGCAACTGGAATAGGTTCACATAGTTTTGTAAAGTATTCAACAAAAGCATATCAATATGGTTTTTCATCAACAATGACATATATGAATGATTGGTTTTTTATGCCCTTATTTATGTTCGGCTGGTTACCAATTATTTATTATACAAAAGTTCGATCTATTCCAGAATATTTCGAAAAACGGTTCAATAAAACTGCTAGGTATTTAGCTACAACTATGACCCTTCTATATATGATTGGGTACATCGCAATTCAATTGCTGACGCTTGCAACTGCTTTATATCGGATATACAATATTCCACTGATGGCTACAGTTATCATTATTGCTATAGCCACATCGATATACATGCATTTTGGTGGGCAGACATCTGTAATATTTACTGATTTGTTTCAAGGATTAATTCTTTTGTTTGCAGGTCTTCTTTTATTCTTTCTTGGAATTCAATACCTTGGTGCAGGACATTTTTCATATGGTGTAAGTTCTTTTTGGAGCTTTTTAACGCCTGAACAAAAATTACCGTTAGCGCATTTTAATCATCCTCCAAACTTTAATTTTGTTGGGATCTTCTGGCAAGATGGTATTGCGGGTTCGATAGGTTTTTTATTTTTGAATCAAGGGCTAATTATGCGTTTTATGGCAGCTAAAAATGTAAATGAAGGTCGAAAGGCAGCCGCATTTAATGTTCTATTAGTCCTTCCAATATCAGCAATAGTGGTCTCTAATGCAGGATGGATTGGTAGAGCCATAGCAAATGGAATGCCTGGAATCCTCCCTATGGACCTTCAGCCAAATGATGTCTTTGTTGCCGTAACAAATATTGTAGCTAGCCCAGGTGTTTTCGGATTTATAATTGCTGCATTATGTGCCGCTCTTATGTCTACGGCTGATACATTGGTGAATGCGTCATCTGCTATTGTTGTAAATGATATTTATGGACCGTTATCTAAAAAAGAGCAAACAGATAAGAAACAACTAGAGGTAGCTCGTTATGCTTCGATTGGTATAAAGGTCATTGCGATTATTTTAGTTCCATTTTTCAATTCTTTCGACTCAATATATGAAGCACATGGATGGTTTCATTCGACATTTACCCCGCCATTGGTTGTCGCTGTCTTCTTAGGAATTTTTTGGAAAAGGTTTACCACACCAGCTGTTATTGCAACATTTACTGTCGGTGCATTTTTAATGATACTTGGCCAATTCAATCATGAGCTTATAGCACCATTCTCTCATGGTATTGAGTTACGACCAGGCAGAGGGTATTCCTACATTGGTGCTCTATATAATATATTTGTTTGTGCTAGTGTTGGAGTAATTGTCAGTTTCTTAACAGCACCGCCTACTAAGGAAAAAGTAAATGGGCTAACAGTATATGATGTCGCTAACCTAAAAGAAAATTTCAAAGGTGGTAAAGTAAATGAGGATGAAGGTGAGATAGTTATTGTTGATTGGGAAATTTCTGATTCGGATGAAAATGTTATAAAATTTTCAAAAAATGATATGGGGAGAATGAAAGCAGAGGTAGGTGATTTAGTATACCTCTGTGATAATCGAAAGTGGCTTGGTGGTTTAAAGTCAATTCACTCTGTCTATGGCAATCCTCATGATGAAGATGGCGTTGTAATTATTACAAATGAACAACAGCAGAGTGGATTATTTGATAAAGGTAGAAAATTATTTGGAGAAAAAGAAATGTGACTTTGAGGGCTTATGAATAGACTATAAATTCGCCAGCTTTTTTAGTATAAAATTATCATTCCGGAGTAGCTCAGTTGGTAGAGCAGGTGGCTGTTAACCACTTTGTCGGGGGTTCGAGTCCCTCCTCCGGAGCTTGGAAAAGCCCCTAAGTTTTAGGGGTTTTTCTATTTATTGACCCTTCATAGACTCCTTTTAAACCTAAAAAAAGTGAATAAATAAATATTGCCTGAAATAACATCTCATTAACCTGTAGTAACCCCCCTGACCAGCCATAACCCTTTATAAATAAATACCCTAATAACGGGGGTATGAAGCATAGAAATACATGATAGATGATCAGCGCAGAAGACAGATCTTTATTTCGTATTGCTATAAATAAACTGAGAGGTAACCAAAAATATCCACCAAAAGGTATACCAAAACCTCTAGGAACACCATATTCATCTTGAAGAATGTCAATTCTTCTGGAATTATATTTCAATTCTACGTTGTGTGATATAGTAAGTTCAGAAAATATTGGATAGATGTATTCAGTATTTATTTTGATTCTAACAGGTTTAATAATCAGAATATATAAAGTAGCAATAACTATTATGCTAATAAAAACTCTGACGAAGAGGGGGTAGGGGTTTCTTCTCCAGTTAATGTCCATTGATACCAAAGCCATAGAATAAGTGGATAAAAGAAAATGAAAGGACTGAACTCATGAAATAATTCCCAATGTGGCTGAAAATATACGGTAGCCAAACTAAATGCAATAATACGTATTACATTTAAAAAATAAATAAATAATATACCGACTGTTACAAACTTGACCTTATTCTGTAGTGACCCTTTGAAACAGATAATGAACCCTGAGTATAATACCATTAAGGTAAGTGCATTACATTCATTCAAGACCTCAACACCTCTATATCCATTGATAGTGATAATCCTACCTAAAGAATGGATATCCCATCCAAAAATATTTAAAATAGTCTTACTTATATACACAACTGATAGGGAAAGAAATTCATCTAGTTTTCCATTTGGTAATAAAAACAGGTCATAAATAACCTGCCAAACAGTATAAAAGATAGCGGCTCTAACTAAGAACCGGAACATAGAGTAGTATTGCTTCAGTTTATTTACTGCGATTAAAATAACTTTTCGCTGCAATCAAAATTCCAATAATAGCGAGGAACATCAAACCATTGATAGGACCTTGGTTAGGGGCATCAGGTAATGGGGGTGGGTCTTGCGCGAAAATTACATTTAGACAGCAGAATGCAATAATGATGATAAAATTAAGTTTTTTATTCATAATAGCTTTACTTAATGTAGGTTATTTTTTGGTTAAATGATCTATCGCCAACAGCCAATTCTACAAGGTATACGCCAGATGGTAATAATCCAGGATTCCATGAGATCTGGTGATTACCAGGGATCATGAATTCATTGATCAGAGATGCTACTTGTCTTCCAGTAAGATCAAAAATATTTAACGAAACATTATCCATTTCTAGAATATCAAAACTAATTACAGTACTAGGGTTGAATGGGTTTGGATATGCATTATGGAGTGTAATGTCTTCAGGGATTATTAGATCTTCATCGTCATTAGATGCAATATCCGTATATACAGACAAAGTGAATTGTGATTCTCCAACTTCAGGATAAGTTTCCATTAGATTATCCGGGAATAAAAACCCACCTTTATTAGGTAGAGCTACATTGATAGATGGATATCCATAAAGATTTATTGTTTGACCGGTTACATTATTAACAAGAGATAAAGATATTCCTTCAGGGAGATTACTGATATCCCACGTCATGCTAACCTGTTCAGATTGAGTTTCATACCCTTCATCATTTGGACTTAGTGACATTACATCAAGATCAAATGAAATATCCGTGGAAAGATCAGATGGTAGGTTATTGATTGATAGAGATTTTCCAGACTCATGTATCATGCTAGTCAAATGTTCTGCGGGTGACATGGGTATTATTTGCTTTGCATCAGCATTATCTAGGTTAATATGACCATTCTCTGTGAATGAAAGATATACATTGCTAGTGAATTGATCATTAGCAAATGTAAAAGTAGCAGTCCCAGTCGATTCATTAGTAGTGCTTCTACCACCTTCAACATTCATATGCCCTTGTTGCATACATTGTTCAGTGAATTCAAACACATCTCCATCATTATCAGCTTGTACCCAAAATCCGTCAAAGGGTTTAATTAGACCTTGGTCTATATCTCCAACTGTACCATTATGGGTTCTATAGCCAGGGTTAGTATCATCCAGTCGGTAGACCGTAGAATGAAATTTTGAACTATTATCTGAAAGCATTTGGTTAATGTTAACGTGAAGTCCATAGGGATTACCAACCAAGTTCCATTTTGTTGGGTTAGCAGAAACTGTAACACCTGTTCCATTTATTGTGCCATCTACATTTAAGGTAACTGGAAGGTCATCAATTCCATCAAAATCAGTGTCAGCGAATACATAAACTACAAAACCTTGTCCTGCTTCTAGTATATCATTATTTAGATCTTCTACTGGGATCCAACCATCATCGTATGTCCAAACATTTGCATCTGCGCCTTCATGGTCTGACCCTTCTGATCCTTGGGTCCATAACTCTTCAAGAAGGTCTCCAAATATTGCACCTGATACTGGACTAGATAAGATACGGAAACCTGAATCCCCTGTAATATCGATATGTGTTACTGCAACTGCGACATTAAACTCCTGCGTTGTGTAACCACCATTCCCATCATTTGCAATGATCTGGATATTATGGAGCCCTCCATCATTGAAAGTTGGCGTACCACTCAATGCCATGGAAGAGGTGTAAGCTACACTATTGCTCCAGTTTGCACCGTTAATTGTTCCATGATTCCCATTGCCTGAAATATCATGAATTTCATTACCTGACCCTTCATTGAAATTCCAATAGGCAACGAGACCGTCCTGGTTGGGATCAATAGATTGATTCATACCAGCATTAATCTGGTCGGCAGTTCTGGAAGTATTCCATAGCCTAATATCATCTAGGCTACCATACCACCACTCGGTGTTCCCCGGAGGGTCAGCGCCAATAACAAGAGCCTCGTCATTGTTATAAAATTCAAAATTACTTCCAAAATTATGAGTGGCATCAAGATTGCCATTAATATAAAAATATCCATTCCCGTTCGATTCAACAACACATGCTACATGAGTCCAGGTATCTAGCGGGATGGTTGAACTTGTATAAAAATTTCCACTAGGTGAGCCATTCCAGTTATATACTAGGCGCATATAACCTCCATATCCTTGCATTAGTGAATAAGGAGCCACTTCTGAATATCCATTAAAGTTTCCCTTTGTGATGACCGCACCATAATCTTGGTATCTATCGATCATTATCCAGGCTTCTATGGTCATTGCATCAACAATGTCTTGGTTTTCAGAATAGGGGACTATTACACGGTCGTTTCCATTAAAGTAAAGTGAGTTTGAATTTTGATCGCTGATACTAAGCCAGTCGGGCTTGTTGGGCGCAGTGACAGATACCATATCACCATCAACATCATGTATTGCAATTGAATAGTGATAATCGTGATTTTCTACGGTATTTAGTTGGGGTATGCTATTAAAGACTGGAGAATCATTTACAGGAATTATATCTATATCAACATCAGCTGTAGATGATGTTAGTTCACCATCAGATACCTTAAATGAAAAATGGTCTGTTCCATTAAAATTACTATTTGGAATGTAGGTAACTATATTCCCATCAAGGTCAATAGACCCATTTGAGGTATAAGTGTCTAGTATGAATGTTAATGTACCACCTTCAACATCACCTCCGGTAAGAGTTATGATCTGTGTTTCATCTTCATTAACGGATACATCCTGCCCATGTGCTACTGGTGTATTATTTACATCAACCCCTTCAAGAGCGATAGTTACAACACCATGACTACTACCAATACCACTTATATTTGTTTGGTTTGACCCACTATTGTAGGATCCACCACCACCGCCTGCACCGCCTTGATGCCATGCACCGCCGCCGCCACCAGAATATCCGCCA
>CENP01087396.1_pt1 | contig 10570 bp, 8 predicted proteins | sample 361281 | NCBI WGS metagenome assembly CENP01 (sample SAMEA2591122, study PRJEB7988) | marine metagenome | biome: marine biome (ENVO:00000447); feature: deep chlorophyll maximum layer (ENVO:xxxxxxxx); material: saline water (ENVO:00002010), including plankton (ENVO:xxxxxxxx) | depth 70 m
GTGTCTCCTAGAAAATAGTGTGCGTCTTGACCCCAAGCAGCAAGTTGTACCTTTTGAAGATTCCCATTGGTAACAAAATGCAGTGAATCTCGGTAAATTAGCGGTAGATTTTGCCCGGTTTGTGGTGCATACAATTCAACAAAAACAAAAACGCTATCCTTAGGTAAAATTTCTATATCTGATAGTTGATACCCCGCTTGACCATCTACATTTAGTTTAAAAATAGACTGTTTGCCACCAGCAAGAGTTACACTTGTTTGTACAATTTCATCGTAGGGATTAACGAGTACAAATTGTTTGTTTACAGACATGGGTGTTCCAGGAGCTACTTGGGTAAATACCGTATCAAAATAAATGGTATCTGCTTTGACAATTAGTTTAGTGTTGTTATTGCTCCGAATGGAAATGTCATCGCGGCAAGATGAAAGAAAAAAGCCAACAACTAGAAACAGCAATACTTTTTGCATGCAGAACAAAAGTAGCTTTATAACGAAAATTGTAGCGGTAAATTACTTATTTGAGCGATTGCATTTTTTCCATCAACTTTTGTTGAAATGCTGGGATATATTTTTTCATCATGATTTCCAATAGGTCTTTCGATATTTTTGGCGTTTTTTCGAGCATCTTTTGACCAGTTGAAGATTCATAAAACGCAATTAGGTCTTTTATTTCTTCGTGTGAAAAGTATTTATCATAGATCCCAGGAAGGTCCTCATTTACCAATCTTTTTGTTAGTGTTTTCAGTTCCTCGGTCATAAACTGGATATAACTATCCATTTTCTGCTCAGCTTCATCACCAGTAATTTGACTTTGGGCTTGTTGTTTCATGATACTAGACATATTGCTCATCATTTGGTCAATCATTTTTTCTTGTTGCATCAGGTCAATTAAGGTCTGTAAATCGGAAGATTTATCTTGTGCATAGCTTGAAAAGACCACAACAAATAGAATTGCGGATGAAATAATGTATTTCTTCATGCGGGCAATATAGCTATTTTTTTGAGCTGTTTGGTGCGTATTGTTCTGCTTTCATCGTTTTTCAGTAAGTATGAACAAAAAAGAAAAGTTTTGAAATAAAGTGAAAGGTAAAAAGTGGAGCTGCCGGGAGTCGAACCCGGGTCCGGAGAAGGTGTTGAATGGCATTTTCTACATGCTTAGAAACAATTGTTTTTCGAGCAAAAAAAGGCTTGTGTCAGGCCTGCAATTTGCCTTAGTTCACGCAATAATCCGCAGGTTGGTGAACATCGCCCTTGGATATCTTGGCGTAGTTGAACAGTTCCTAATCAATAGCAGCCAAAACCAAGCCATTGGGAACCGATGGTTTACCTAATCTGATTAGGCAGCCATGGCGTAATTAGATTCGCCAAATAAAATTTGTATAATTAGGTTTAAGAGCCAATCATACAAAGCTCTGCATGCTTATACCTCAAGAGCCATCCCGTCAATACCATGTCAGCCCCAAGGTGTTCAAAGAACAATAAATAATGTACAAAGGTAAAACCATAAATCAACAATCTGCTATACCTTCGTTGAGAATGGAAATAGGAATACTCGCTGAACGCAAAAAGCCAGAAGACAATAGAGCAGGGCTAACCCCTGCTGATGCGGCCTATCTGAAGAAAGTTTTTCCCCTTTTGGATATTGTGGTAGAACGTTCAAATTTTAGGGTATTTAAAGATGAAGAATACGCAAACCTTGGTTTACAATTGGTCACTCGCGCCTCCACGTCAGATATATTAGTTGGGGTGAAGGAGGTCCCCATTGAAGAGTTAATTCCCAACAAAACCTACCTTTTTTTTAGTCATACCATCAAAAAACAGCCGTACAACAAGAATCGCTTACAAGCACTCGTTGACAAAAATTGTACACTTATTGACTATGAATGTCTTGAAGACAACAAAGGGCAAAGACTAATAGGTTTTGGCAAGTGGGCAGGCATTGTGGGCACCTATAACGGGTTTAGAACCTATTTCAAAAAGCATAAGCAGCAAACACTTTCTCCAGCGCATCAAATGCTTGATTATGACGCTTTACGCACCAAGTTAAAAAATAGTAAAATACCCGAGATGAAAATTGTATTCACTGGTACAGGAAATGTCAGTTACGGGATAAGAGAAGTTTTAAATTATTTGAAAATCAAGGAAGTTTCACCAAGTACGTTTTTAAATACACCTTCTGGAACAATTTTTACGCAGTTAAAAGATGAACACCTTTATCAAAGAAAAAATGGAGAACATTTTGAGAAACAACACTTTTTCAAAAATCACAATGCCTATAAGTCTATATTTAAGCCTTATTTGTTTGCTGCAGATCTTCTTATCAACGGAATGTATTGGGAGAATGATATGGAACCTTTGTTTTCAAAAGATGATTTGTCTCAAGACGTGCGCATAAAGACAATTGCAGACATTACCTGCGATGTGGAGGGTTCCATTCCCATAACATGGAAGGCAACCACCATTGAAGACCCAATTATTGGTTGGGATTTGAAAACCCAAAAACCGGGTAAACCATTCGAAAACAATACTATAGATATAATGTCCGTTACCAATTTGCCCTCAGAACTACCAAAATCAGCTTCGGAAGATTTTAGCAAAAAAATGCGAACTTTAATTATTCCTGAACTTTTGAATAATGGTAAAATTATTAAAGAGGCAACATTGGTTTCTAACGGAAATATTTGTTCAAAGTATGCTTATTTGGACAATTGGCTAAAAGGATAGTAAAATTCTTGAATATTTATTGACTTTATTTGCTTTTCACAATGAATGTAATTGAAGAGGGAGAATTTAAATATGTGGAGCAAGGACAAGGAGAGACATTGGTTTTGCTTCATGGTTTAATGGGTGCTTTAAGCAACTGGAATGGTGTATTGGATCATTTTTCAAAAAAATACAGGGTGGTAATTCCTCTCTTGCCCATCTTTGACATGCCACTAAAAAAAGTAGGTGTAAAAGGGCTAGCAGAATATTTAGATAGATTTCTTCTGCACAAAAACTACGGAGAGGTTCATCTTATAGGGAATTCTCTTGGTGGGCATGTTGGTTTATATTATTATGCCAACAAGAAGAGCCAAACAAAAACCCTTACGCTTACAGGGAGTTCGGGTTTGTATGAGCGCGCAATGGGCGATACATATCCAAAAAGAGGGAGCTATATTTATATAAAGGAGAAAGTAGAAGTTACTTTCTATGATCCTAAAACAGCCACTAGAGAATTGGTAGATGAGGTTTTTGAAACCATTAACAATAGGAATCGGGTGATTAGAATTTTGGCTATGGCAAAATCTGCCATACGACACAATATGAAAGAAGATTTAAAGACAATGCACTTGCCTGTATGTCTGATATGGGGAAAAAATGACAACATTACGCCCCCGCAAGTAGCAGAAGAATTTAGAGATACACTTCCCAATGCGGAGTTGCTGTGGATTGATAAATGTGGGCACGCACCCATGATGGAACACCCTGAAGTCTTCAATAAACTGCTGGATACTTTTCTAGAAAAGCATGTATGATGCCAAACAAAGCGTTGTAGTAATTCTCTTATTTATTTTTTCAATTTTTAAGGCAAGTGCGCAAAAAGTTCAAGTAGACAAAATAGAAATTATTGGAAATAAGCGAACTAAAGAAAGTGTCATATTAAGAGAAATTCTACTAAGCTCCAAGTCAACCTACTCTTTGCAAAGTGTCGACTCATTGCTCCAAATTAGCAAAAACTTATTGTGGAATCTTAAACTGTTTAATGACGTATTGGTTTCTACCCAATTTATTGATAGTCAAGGCAGAAAAATAAAAGTGGTAGTTAAATTAGTTGAGCGCTGGTATTTATGGCCTTGGCCTTTTGTAGAGTCTGCGGATAGAAATATAAACCAATGGATTCAATTTAATCTTGATCCACAAAGAACCAATTATGGCATGTATTTATTTTTATTCAATTTACGGGGAAGAAATGAAACTTTAAAACTTACTTTTTCAGAAGGCTACACAAAATCTTTGGGTGCAGAATATCAAATTCCAAATATTGACAAAGCGAAAAAATGGAGTGCAAAAGCAAAAATAAATCAAAAGAAAAATGAAGAAATTTGGTACAATACCTTCAACGACAAACTGCAATTTTTTCGAATGATTGGCGTCAATATGATTACCAAAAACATAGCGCAATTAGAAATGGAATTTAGACCTAAATACTTTTTTCGTCACAAAATGGGTATTGATTTTCAGTCGGTAAAGGTGCATGATACGGTGGCAAAAGAGTTAAATCCAAAGTTCATTTTCAATGACCAAAATAATTACCAACAAACACTTAGTTTATCTTATGAAATGGAGTATGATCAGCGCAACAACAAGTACTACCCTACCAATGGAAAGTATTTTGCAATGGACAACAAATGGATTCACTTTTTAAACACGCAAAACAAACCCATTTGGCAAGCCAAGTTGAGCTTTATTCAAGCAAAAAAATGGCACAACAACTGGGGTGGGATTACCAAAATACAGGGTAAAGTAAGCAGTCCTGTGCAACCCTACTATTTTTACAAATCTTTGGGTTATAGAGATGTTTTAAGAGGATATGAGAACAATGTCATTGATGGAGCTCAATATGTAAGCAATCAAAACAGTATGTATTATCAAATTGTTCAGAATAAGACTTTCCATTTAAATCGTTTGCCATTTGATAATTATAAAAATATTCCGTTCAACATGTTCGCCACTGCACACATTGATCAAGCATGGGTAGACAACCAGTTGTTTTCTAGTGGGAATCAATTGAATAATTCGTATCTACTTGGCTATGGTGTTGGATTGCATTTTTTGTGGTGGAATGATAGAATATTTAAAGTGGAGTATTCAGCCAATCGAAGATCGAAACCTTATTTGTATTTTAGTTTTTTATCAACTTTTTAAAAATGAAAATTGGAATTTACACCAGAAACATAGGAGAAGGACCTAAAAGGATACTTGTTGAATTGATAAAACTTCTTGAAAACATGAATATTCAAGTCGCTTTACATGCAAATTGTAGAGAACTGCTTGGGCAAGATTTCCCCAATAATATTCCCGCTTTTGAATCTGCTGGAGAACACAATTTTGAGTGCCTAATATGTATTGGTGGCGATGGAACTGTGCTTGACACACTTCACATTGTTCGAAAAAGCGGAATTCCAGTTTTAGGAATTAACGTCGGACGATTGGGCTTTTTAGCAAGTGTACAAGAGCAAGATTTACAATACGTATTGAACAAAATTGTTGAACACAATTATTTCTTGGATAAAAGGACAGTGCTGTCAATTGAAACCGATATTCCAATGTTTGGGGATTTCCCTTATGCGCTTAACGATTTTGTTTTACACAAAAAAGATAGTGCGAGTATGATAACGGTAAATACTTATTTAAATGGCGAATTTCTAAACGCATATTGGAGTGACGGTCTTATTACAGCAAGTCCAACCGGTTCAACAGGTTATTCCTTAAGTTGCGGCGGTCCTATTTTATTTCCTCAATCATCAAGTTTGGTTTTGACCCCAATAGCGCCACATAACCTAAATGTACGTCCTGCCGTCCTTTCAGATGACAACGTAATCAGTTATGAAATTATCGGTAGAAATGACTCTATTTTGGCAACCATTGACTCTAAGAGTGTAAGTATAAAAAGTGCAGCTCAGCTGGCTGTTCGGCGAGCTAACTTCACCTTCAATATGATGAGATTTCATCAAGATGATTATCTCAATACCCTTCGAGGCAAATTGCTTTGGGGGCTAGACAACCGAAACCTTGTATAAACGAAATTTTAATTTTCACGTACTTAAATGCCATAAAAAGCGTTTTGATAAGGCTATATTTGTATATTCTGACCATGAAGCGTAAAGTATTTTTCTTTTTGGCATTCTCTCTACTCAAAGGTTTTGCGTCCAATGCACAATCATACAAAAGAATAAGTTCCTTAGAATTTGGCCTTGTGGGTGGCGTGAGTCACTATACGGGTGACTTGGTCAATACTTGGTTCGCTCCCGAAGGAATAGGTCCAAGTATAGGTCTTATTACGCGGTGGAATCCTAACCCAATTATTACCCTACGATTTTCAGGAACATATAATCAAGTTTCTGGAGATGATAGATGGTACCCAAATATTGATGAACGTGCCAATAGAAATTTACATTTTAAGTCAGATATTCTAGATTTTACTGGCGCCGTCGAATTAAGCTTGGTCCAAATTTCTCCAAGACAAGAGAAAGGAATTGTTCCTTATATCATGACAGGTCTTTCTGTATTCAGTTTCAAACCAAAAGCACAGTTTGATTATGATGCATTTATGAATAGTAAGCACGCAAGTAATTTGACCTCTGCTGAATTGGCTAGAGTTCAGGGTGACTTACGAAATTTAGACGGAGAATGGGTGGACCTTCAACCATTAAGTACGGAGGGTCAAGAATCCACCGAATATAACGATCGTAGAAGATACTCATTAACCCAATTGGCAATTCCAGTTGGCTTGGGGGTAAAATTCAAACTCAATAAGAATTGGAATATTGGACTTGAATACGCGACTAGAATAACTTTTACTGATTATCTTGATGATGTAAGTTTGTCCTATCCAGAACCTCTTTTTGTGCAGGCCCACAATGGACCAATAGCGGCTTATATGAGTGATAGAAGTTTAAACAATCCACCGCTCGACCTAACTGAAAGTCCTAGAGGCGACGACAGTAAGTTTGATTTGTATTCAATCTTAGGTATATCGCTCACCTATAGGATAAACAGTACACGAGCAAAGTGCCCAACTTTTTAAGTTAATTTAACATTCACTTGATTAAAAGAATTATCCCTTTAATATTCATTCTGTTCTTATCGGAGCAGGTATTTTCCCAAGAATGGGAATTGGGTTCCTCATTTGGTGCCTCAAAATATTTAGGGGAAATGACACCTAACGTCCAAGCAGACAATATTCACCCTTCAGTAGCACTTTTTGCAAAGAAAAACTGGAACCCCTACTTTTCCTGGAAACCGTCTTTATTGTTTACAAGAATATCAGGTGCTGATTCACTTTTCGAGCAAAATAAAACAAGAAACCTACACTTTTTTTCAAACTACTTTGAACTAAGTAACAACATCGAGTTTAACTTCTTCCCTTTTGGAATAGGCGCACATGATAAAAATTTCACACCTTTTGTTTCAACTGGTCTCTCCATATTTTACTTTAATCCAAGGGCAGAGCTTGGTGGCAGAAAACATAACCTAATTGAGCACAATACAGAAGGACAAAATTCCAAGAATCAATATAAGAATATCCAAATAGCCCTTCCATTCAGCTTTGGGCTTAAATTTAACCTGCAAAAGAATTGGGTAGTGGCTATCGCGGCTTCTTGGAGAAAAACCTATACTGATCACCTTGATGATGTGAGCGGAAGATACCCAGATTTGCAAGAGCAAGAGGAGAAATTTGGGGTTTTATCAGCAAAATTATCGGATAGAAGCGTCGAACTATATCCAAATCTACAATCCCAAAAAGGAAAGTTTAGGGGAGACCCACAAACCAAGGATTGGGTTATTTTTGCTCAAGCATCTATTTCATACAGATTTACACCAATTAAATGCTGGCCAGGGTACAAAACAAAAGTCAAGAGGGATTACTGGGGCAGATAGATTCTAAAAATCTACCTAAGCACCTCGCTGTCATTATGGATGGGAATGGACGCTGGGCAACCCAAAGAGGCAAATTACGGATCTTTGGGCACAACAGTGCTATCCAGGCAGTGCGAGAAACAACTGAGGCTTGCGCTGAGTTGGGTATACCTTTTTTAACACTTTATGCATTTAGCACAGAAAATTGGCAAAGACCCCAAAAAGAAGTAAATGCGCTAATGAATCTTTTGGTAGAGAGCCTTAATAGAGAAGAGGAAACACTAAATAAAAATAATATAAAGCTTGAAGTAATTGGTAACGCAGATTCACTTCCTAACAAAACTAAAAAGACATTAGAAAAAGTGATCGTCCAAACAACAAATAATACAAGAATGACACTCATTCTTGCATTAAGTTACAGTGCTAAATGGGACATTGTAAATTCCGTAAAGCACATCGCACAACAGGTATTAGATGGTGAAATTGAAATTGATGAAATTGATGAAGAGAAAATCAACAATACCCTTACTACCAAGTCATTTCCCCATCCAGATTTATTAATTAGGACCAGTGGAGAGCTCCGCCTTAGTAATTTTTTACTTTGGGAATTGGCCTATAGTGAATTTTACTTCACCAATGTTCTTTGGCCAGATTTTCAAAAAGAGCATCTCTTTGAAGCAATAATTGATTATCAAAAACGAAATAGAAGATACGGAAATGTTAAAGAATAGAAGATATGCTGCCCTTTGTTTCTTGTTCACATCCTTTCTGTTTCAGCGTTCCATAGCGCAAGACACCGTAAAACAAATAAGTCTTAATTATACCTACCCTGACGTATACACTATAGGCAGTATCACAGTATCAGGGACTAAAACACTCGACCAAAATTTGATTGCCATCATGAGTGGTTTAACTCCAGGTAAAGAGATAAAAGTACCAGGTGAGCAAATAAGAAAAGCAGCAGAAAAATTGTGGCAAAAAGGATGGTTTTCTGAAGTCCAAATCCTCTCAACTGGTGTGCTAGAAAACAAAATTTTTCTCAATATCAATGTAGAAGAAAGGCCAAAACTTTCGGCTTTCTCATTTAAAGGTTTAGGGAAAAGTGACCAAAATAATCTCCGTGATGAAATTGATTTAAAAAGAGGAAAAATAATTACGGAAAATCTTGTAAACCAAACTCAAGATGAAATACTTAGCTACTTTAAAGAAAAAGGCTTTTACAATGCCAAAGTGAATATTCAAATTGAAAATGAACTTAAGGCCAAAAACAAAAAAATCTTTAGAATAACAGTCAATAAAGGCAGAAAAATGAAACTGTATGATATTGATTTTGTAGGCGTAGATAAGATGGAAAAGAAAATTCTCAGAAAGGAATTAAAACCGAAAAGAAAACACAAAAAGATAAATCCTTTTGCTAGCTCAAAGTTTGTTGAAAGCAAATACAAAGAAACCAAACCACAAATAATTTCTGCATACCGCCAAAATGGCTTTAGAGATGCCGAGCTAATTAAAGATAGTTTATACAAAATATCAGACAAATACTTAAAGTTAAAAATTTGGGTGAAAGAAGGACAAAAGTACTTTATTAGAAACATCAATTGGGTTGGAAATACGCTATACAGAGATGGACAGCTAGATAGTATATTGGGCATTGTAAAAGGAGATTTATATGACGAAAATAAACTAAACGAAAATCTTCAAATGAATGCAGAAGGGCTTGATGTATCTGGGATATATATGGACAATGGATACTTATTTTTCCAAGTAAACCCAGTGGAGGTAGCTGTTGAAAATGACTCTATAGATCTTGAAATTAGAATCCACGAGGGCAAACAAGCAAGTATTAATAGAGTAACAGTTTCGGGCAATGACAAAACGAGTGATCATGTTATTATTAGGTCATTAAGAACTTTACCGGGTGAAAAATTTAGTCGTTCTGATATTCAAAGATCTTTAAGAGAATTAGCTGCTTTGGGCTATTTCAACCCAGAAACTTTGGATGTAAACCCTGTACCAAACCCTGCAAATGGAACGGTTGACTTGGAATACAAAGTAGAAGAAAAACCTTCTGACCAAATAGAAGCATCAGGTGGTTGGGGCGGTTTGGGTTTTGGGGGCTTTGTAGGCTCAGTAGGGCTTCAACTAACCAATTTTTCTGCAAGAAAAATATTTGAAAAAGGGGGTTGGACGCCTTTACCAAGCGGTGACGGACAAAGACTCACGCTCCGAATGCAATCCAATGGATTAGGTTTTCAGAGTTATAATTTTAGTTTCACAGAACCTTGGTTAGGTGGGAGAAAACCAAACTCATTTACAGGAAGTGTATTCCACTCCATTCAAAGTAATTTCCGACCAATTGGTGACCCAAATAGAGCCACATTAAAAACAACAGGTATAACCTTTGCTCTTGGAACACTCCTAAAATGGCCTGACGATTATTTCACTTTAGGCATATCTGCCACTTACCAAAGATATAATCTAGCAAATGGCAATTTACTCGGTTTTGGAACAGGTAGTGCAGGTTTTGGCTACTCCGATGGGTTTTCAAACAATATTAATTTCAACTTTAATCTCAGCAGAAATTCTACTGACCATCCTATTTATCCTCAAAATGGATCCAACTTCAAGTTCAATTTACAAGCAACACCACCTTACTCTTCATTTGTTGAAAAAAATTACATGGAACTTGTAGCGGAAGAAAAATTCAAATGGATAGAATACCACAAATGGAAATTTGATGCCCAATGGTTCTCAAGACTTTTTGGTAAATTGGTACTGGCGCCTCAACTGCGCTTCGGTTTAATAGGGATTTATAATCAAGATATAGGATTTTCCCCATTTGAACGATTTAGAGTGGGTGGTTCAGGACTAAATGGATTTACACTTTATGGAACGGATATCGTCTCTCAAAGAGGTTATGACGACCAATCATTGTCAAGAAGCCATGG
>CENP01227224.1_pt1 | contig 10558 bp, 11 predicted proteins | sample 361281 | NCBI WGS metagenome assembly CENP01 (sample SAMEA2591122, study PRJEB7988) | marine metagenome | biome: marine biome (ENVO:00000447); feature: deep chlorophyll maximum layer (ENVO:xxxxxxxx); material: saline water (ENVO:00002010), including plankton (ENVO:xxxxxxxx) | depth 70 m
CTATGTATTTCATCAAAGCAATAATCTAGTTCTATTCCCATGGCGGCGCCCATACCATAAATGACATAAAGCATGTCGGTAAGAGCATCAGCAATTTCAATTATGTTTTTTCTTTCTACACCAAGATATAATTCTCGCAACTCTTCTTCTATAAGTTCTAATCTAAGTTGTAAAGTTTTCTCGTCTAACATAGTAGGTTCTTCTTCAACATTCTGTCCGAATGCTCTCATAAAATCTTCTACCTTATCGAAATTAGTAACGTATCTCATTGGACCTCTCCTTGACATTATCTTTTCTTTCCTATATTATACTTTGCCGCTAAGTTCCATTCATCTTTCTCTTTGTGTGGCAACACCTTAATTTGTGAAAGAGGTGACACTGGTTCTTTACTTTTATCAGCATCCACTAGTTCAACCAATCCCCATTCGGCTAATAAATTAGCTATAGAATTTCTACGTGATATATCATCTTCTGTAAAATTACTAGGCTTTCCATCCATAGAAAAAAGTTCTTTGAAGTGAGTGATATAATACTTACCTTGCTTGTGAAGAATATGACAACTCTGAAATAGTGTCTTGTCTTTTCTACTGGCTACACCAATACGAGTAAGTGTCTCTCTTATTTTAAGAAAGTCCTCATCTTCTTTTAATTTTACTTCTACTAAACTATCTAACTCAATCATACTCCACCTTTATTTAACTTCTGTCGAATAATATTTAACTGCTCTGGAGTGAGAATTGATAGGGCTTGAATAGCCTTACTGTTGCTATATCCATAATACTCTTTCACTAGAGATATATCCCTATCATTGTCTTTTTTCACCCATTTTGAGAACCTTTTTTTGGCTCTAACAATATTTAGTAAATATTCAAACTGAGGAAGATTATCTAGATGATGTCTAGTATTCATCTCATTAGCATAACCTATCGTATCAGGAAAGTATGATAGTGAGCGATTAGTTAAGAAAGCACTGTAATCTTTTTCTGCTATCGTATCATTATTGCTACCTCGCATAAGATTTTTCTTAGACATGTTGATAGCACTAATGTAGTCAAATGGATTTGTTTTTACTGCCATTCTGTTTCTACCATCAACTCTGTAAGAAATGCCATGAAGTTAACTTCTTGATCGGCTATAAAGGCAGACTTATATTGATAGTCAGCTAACGTAACAACAACTTGAGGTACACTGGAAGGCTTTACATATTGAGTTACAGTATCATATATCTTACGAAACATTGGTGCAACATCACCATCAATATTCTTACCCACCCATTTACGAACTGAAGTAAACTCTTTGTCTTTCAACAGTTGCATTAATTCTTTAATACTTGTCTCTGATAGATTAGCAAGTATACCACTGTCGATATGTCCAGTTGCAGAATATCTTTGCAATTCATTTAGTATTCTACGATTATCAGGAAAATGTTTTGCAAGAACTTCTTGAATTACTTTCTCATCAAAACTTATGTTTTCTGTTTTAAGAATATCTAAAATTCTAACATACAATTCTTTACCCATATTAGGTTTATCTTTGTTTGCTATTTTAAATTCTACAACTGAACATCGACTATGAAGTGGTTGTATAATCTTATTGACAAAGTTACATGTCATTATAAAACCACAGTTACTACTAAACTCTTCCATGAAGTTTCTAAGTGCAGGCTGAACAGTTTCAGCATTACAATAGTCAGCTTCATCTAAGATGACATACTTACGCCCACCTGCTAGAGATACAGATGATGCAAAGTTTTTAATCTTAGTTCTGAGTGTATCAATTAATCTACCTTCATCAGAACCATTGATAACAATATAGTCAGCACCTAACTCTTCTAACATAGCTTTAGCGACAGTAGTTTTACCTATGCCTTGAGAACCTGTTAGAAGAAGATTAGGTACATTTTTATTATTAACAAAAGTCTGAAATAGAGTCTTCAACTCAGGAGTTAGTACAGTATCCTTTATAGTTTTTGGGCGATACTTCTCTACCCATAAAAAATCTTCTCGCATAAATCACCATAATATAAATTTCAATTTCTTAATTATAACTTGAATTTGTCTCTGTTGCAATCCAATATTGAATATTTTTTGCAGTAGACTTGAAATGTGCAATACCAGATTTAGATATAGCTACATCATAATCACTAGCACCAAGTTTCTGCAAGTTCTCTGTTTTAAAAACCATAGAGAATACATCATTAGTAGAACCAAGTTTTACACTATGCTCATTAGATGTTGGGTTTTTAGTATCTGTAGCTACTACAGATATATTACCTTCAGCACCTCTAACAACTACTTCAGGTAAACCGAGTTGATTGGCGGCTGATAAAACTCTCTTCAGATCATCAGCAGATATTTTCACAGATACATCAGCATTATCTAGTTCAAGATTTTTATCAGGTGCAGAAGTCACCATAGAAGGATCCGTATATGTATATTTTGATTTACTGCTACCTTCACTAATTACAACTTCTTTTTCACCAAAAGCAAAATCAGGCTTCTCATATAAACTTGCTAAACCTAAAAACTGATTCAGTTCATATATTGCAAAGTTAATAGGCAAGCTTTCACCAATCACTGCCTGAGCAAGAATGTTTTTCTGTTCAGAAACAGTTCGAATAGTATTACCAGCTTTGAAACTTAAAGATGGATTTATTGTTGAGAAGTTTTTTAGTACTTCAATTGTATCATCACTTATTTGCATCATCATTTTCTCCTGATTGATTTGAATCTATATGTAAAGCCATTATAGCATAGTGAGCCACTTTTAGCAAGTCTGCTCTATTCTTACCATTCTTCTTACCATATCTCTGTGCATACTTGATTATATTACCAAGCATAAAACCTTCGCCATGTCCACAATCGATTATAAATTCTGTGGATTGAAACTGGTTTGTAGAATAGTGTCCTTTGTAAGTTGCAGATACGTAATCATACAACTCTTTGAGAATCTTATCTTCACCAAATTTGAAGTTAGGTTTTTCACTCATTCAACTTCCCCTAAATTTAATTGTATACCTTTAGGTGGATCTTTCTTTTTAGTTTTCTCAACCTCTTCTGGATCAGCAGTTGCAGATACGCCAAGTTGTGCTAAGTCCAACAAGCTACCAGCAAACACATAGCTACCGGTATGAGAAAGTTTCATCCACGGACAGTACCATGTAGATACTCCAGCTTTTTTCATCCACTGACAGAACATATAATCTTCTGAAAGATATCTTTTTGATTCTGGATCTATCAATGCTTGAAAGTACATACCAATATCTCTACTACCATCAAAGTGTTTTGTTCTAACGTGATCTGGATAGTATCTCAAATCTGGATATGCTTCATCGAATTTTTTGAAAGCATTTTTAGTTATCATCATGAAACCAGTACCGCCTTCAAGAACTTCAACCGGTTCATCTAATCTCATTTCTAAAGCATCACTGGTAGGGTTGAATACATAATCACCACCAAAGTTTTCTAGTTCGTTAGGGTTCTTATTTCCATATCCCATTTCAACTGCTTTCTTAACCTTTTCCCAAGCAATAGTTTTCTTCGGGTATGGACCACATACAATATCTCTCTTACCTTCATCAGCAAGTATGGCTAGTGTCAATACATCATTAGGATCAAAACCAATATCTGAATCTATAAAACACATGTGAGTATAGTCACTACGTAAAAATTCATCAGCACAATAATTTCTTGCTCTGGTGATTAGAGACTCATTAAAGAGATAGAACATCTTAACATCCATCTCATATGCTTGGGCTATCTTCGCCAAGTCACACGATGCTTTAGTATACATACCGTGACACATACCACCATACATAGGTGTGGCTACGAAAATCTTTTTCTTTCGCAATTCAGCCAATTCAATTTCTATTTCCAAATTATATTCCTTTTCATAATATTAGTATTAGTATACTAAAAAGCCCATCTCTTGTCAAGACAGGCTTTTCAGAAAATTTAAATTAATTATCAGAATGGAATTTCTTCTTCATTCTCAACGGCAGTGTTAGGTATGTCAGAAACTTCACTATCAATTTTAGTGTAAAGATCTTTGAAAGACAACTTGGTGTCTTCATCGAATCTGTTGATACACATATCAATGGCAGTCATTTTGTCATTGAAAATTGAAAAAGCTTTTGCTATGTGAACTAGCCTTCTGGTTGAAATGATTTCATCGACACCACCGTCCATGAAAGTTTTTCTGATAATGTCAGCCCAATCGACAAGCTTACCAACAAAGTCATCATCGGAAAGATTCAAATCAGTAAACACTTTAGAAAGTATTTTCTTTTCAGTAGAAACAGGAGGATACTCTTGCTCGACAGTGATAGGAAATCTTTCTAAGAAAGCCTCGTTCATGACGTTAGTACCGATAAATCGTCCATCATCAGAACCTTTACCTTTTGTATTTGCAGTAGCAAGCACAGTGAAACCGGGAGCAGGCTTGATAAACTCACCTGTCTTTTTAATGAAGTAACCTTTACCTTCAAGTATTGATTGCAAGCACATAACTTTGGCAGGGTTTGCCAAGTCAAGTTCATCTAATAGAGCAACGGCACCTTTCTCCATTGCATTGATAATAGGACCTTTGAAGAACTTCGTATCACCTTCAATGAGTCGAAAGCCACCGATAAGATCATCTTCATCAGTTTCTACAGTGAAGTTAATTCGAATAACTTCTCTCTTGGCTTGGGCACATGCTTGCTCAATACCAAATGTCTTACCGTTACCTGATAAGCCAGTTACATAAACAGGATAAAACATTTTCGATGATATTATCTGTTTTACCTTTGCAAAGTTACCAAAAGGAACAAACAAAGGATCAACTGCTGGTATCAGATTTTCTGTAAAAGCAGTTGTCTCTACTGAGAGAGAAACTTTAGGTGCTGGTTGTAAGTTAACCTGTGCATCGGTAGACACGACAGGTGTTGCACTTGTCATAGGTGCAGTTACAGTTTCTGGACCACTAGCTGGTATTTGAAACTGATTGTAACCAATCTTGGCGTGTTTAGTAAACCACCAAGGAAACGGGATCGATGCCTCATCGGCGGCAGTTTTAACATTGTCACGATTAATAACAGTACCAGCACCAAACAACTTGGCGGCGGTATCAACAAAAACTTTTTTTCGTGGCGATAAATACATAATATAAAAACCTCTCAATTTAGTTAATAACGAATCACTTACACTATTATAGTACCATACTGAGCGAAAATGTCAAGTAAATAATTAAGCAACTAATTCAATAAATTGCGATAACATCACTCGGCTAGTTCGGGAACCAGTAGTGGCTTTTTTGAAAGCTTGTCTAATCTTACCTTTGGTAGCACCATCATCAACAACGATAGCACCGTTAGATGTTGCAAGCTTAGAACCTTGAATAAGAAACTGCTTTGTGTATCCACTTGAAGTATTTACAACAAAGCCATCTTGTATCACATTGTTCCACATGGTTTCTTTAATACCTTGTGAGATATTAGAACTCATTTCATTCAAGGCAGTTCTTTTATTCTTAGGAAGAATATGAAAACCAATCACATTTGTACCTGTATAATCTGCTAGAGATTTAAGAAACATTGGTGTTACTTTTTCTACACAACTCCATGAACCTTTTGCAGATGCTATTCTGAACTGCTTTTTTGTGATAGGATTAGTAAAGATCCAAGTATCAGAGTATGGTGATATTGAACTAGTAGTATTATCTGATCTATTGTAATTACTGTGGTTACTAGCACCATCAGTTAGAAATACAGTATTGACAATATCAATTCTATTTTCTTTCTGAAATTTTTGCACAATTGTATGAGCAGAAAGTATTGCATCATTCAAAGGTGTACCACCCAACCAGAATTTTCTAGGAACCCAATACTCACCATACTTACTATCTCTTTTATATCTATTCTCCCAATACTTACCAATTGCTAGAGTGAATGCACACATTTTTTGAAACTCGGTTCTTGACATTTTGTTGTCAAAGAATTTTAGTAAATGAAAATCTTTATTGAGTACTGTATGTCCTACTTTGGTAGAACTTTTAACTCTTTTGTCCCAAGTACCAAACATATCGTTTGCTAGAGTAGAATTATCATTGAAAGCATATACTTGGAAAGGTATCTGAACTTGTCGGCAAAAGCTAACTAAGTTTAATAACTGATCAACAGTGTTACCAAGATTATAAGCCATAGAACCACTCCAATCAAGAAACATAACTAAGCCATGATTCTTACCATCAGGAATGATTGTCATTTTCTTAAAGATATCATCAGAGAATTTGTAGTTGTTCATCTTGAGTGTATCAAGAACACCAGTTTTAGAAACTGTTGCTCTTTTATACTCAGAAGCTTTTTTCTTCATTTCAAATTCTTTTACCATATAGTTGATAGCTTTTTTGTTATTCACTTGAAAATCTTTGTACATCTTAGAACCAGCATCTAATGTTGGAACCAAGTTATCACTAGCAAGTATTTTTTTGAAATCAAAAATTCTATCTTCATATGCCTTAGAGTTCATATCCAATGTGATATTGATAACTTCGTGATCACTATCAGGACTAAGTGTTTTGATGTTATCTTCTAATGTTGAATCAGTTTCTGCGATAGGTAAAGAAGGATCAAGAGGATCAGGTGATGTAGCACCCACTCTTGAGTTAGATGCTTGTTTTGTAGGTGTTTCTATTTCTTCAGCATCATCTTCACCTTGCTCACCTGAACTTTTTAATTCTTCTAAAGAATCTTCTTCTTGATCTGAGTCTTGTTCTTCACCTTCGCCAGAGCCATCTTCAGCACTATCGTCTCCATCTTCATCGTTATCATAATCGTCATGATCCATGTCACTGTCGCCAAAGCTGAAATTATCATCATCTTCTCCATCTTCTTCCATCTCCTCTTCTGACTCTTGTTGAGCCTGTTGCTCTTTTTCTTTTTTCTCTTTTGCTAACTCAAATAACTCAAGAGCAACTTTTTCAGCATCTTCTTGAGTTTCTATCTTTGAAATAACGTCTAGCCATTTCTTTTCATCATCAGCAAACTTTGTACCGGTTGACATACCACACTTGAAATAAACATTGATTCTATCGATAAGTTCGAAAGTATCTATTTCTTGTTCATCTCTACCGAAGAAACCGTCAGCTAACATTTTCTTGTATGATTGTGTGAAGGATCTTTTTAAGCCAGGATATGTTCTCTGTACTAGCTTTTCTATTCTAGCATCTTCTACAATATTGTAAAAGCCTTTGAAGTTTTTGCCATGCTTTTCAATAGCTGACACCCACATTTCACTATCTGTATGAAGTGCATGTCCTACTTCATGTCCAACTAAATGATCATATGTAAAGTTTTTCATATCGTCCCACATAGGTAATGTTAGGACACGATCTTTAGTATGAAAACTTGCAGTAGAAACATTCTGATGGACAACAGTAAGATTTTCTGTTGCTAGTAGTTTAGCAAGAACTTCTTTTGATTGAATATTTATTGTCATTTCGAATCACTCTCTCTTATTACTCTTACAGTATGACGGAAAATGATATGAATGTCAATAGTTATTTTTTATAAAATACAAATATAGGTTCATATTTTAACCAAATACCATTTACTTTACAAAAATTCTTTGCTCTAGGTTTACCTGTCTCTTCATCTACTCTGTTACCACCTGGCATTTGTGCTAGTGCCATCTTGAGTACACCTTTATGCTCAAACCCTAATTCTAAACAAGCATCAATACTATCTTGCTCTAATGGTAGCATTGTATTACCAAACTTAGCATCTGCTATATTCCATAGCAAATATCTATTATTCTTGAGATAATCCCAACAATTCTTTAATGTTGGTTTTAGAAACCCATCTACCCATGATTTATATTCATCGAACTTTTTATATGATTGTGTATCGTCATCACTGTATGCCTCTTTAGCAAAGTAAGGTGGTGAAGTAAATATCATATCTAAACTGTTATGCTCACACTCAAATACTTCAGAACCGACTTGATGTATTTCATATGTATTAGTATGAGGAAACAAACCATTACCTCTATATGTCTTTGTATTAAAGAAGTTAGCTAAATCTTCATACTTAGTACCACCTTCGATGGAGTGATCTGTATTAGGATCTGTACCTATGTAATGAATATTTCTGTCATCTTTTACTGACATAGCACCAAGAATACGTCCACCCCAACCTGAACTAGGATCCCAGATTCTAATTACATCTTGATCTTTGAATGGTTCTGTATACTTCTCATACAAATATTTCGCAGTGAGTGGAGGAAAGTTAACTGCATATTGACACCAAGATATTCTGAAAGGTTTAAAACCTACAGGAAATATCTTCTGTCCTTTTTCAAAAAACATAATCTGATATAAATTTATGTCATCTACTATATTAGTCTTACATTTATCAGGTATATTAAGTTTCTCTATATCTTCTTTTGTTAGTTGTAAGAATTTTAGATTTCTCAGTTTGTCATCATATCCAGTATATTCTAGTTCTTTATCAGCTTTCAACCAATAGTCGTGTGTGTCATAAGATCTACCAACAGTTTCAAACCATTCTATAAACTCAATACTAGATGAAAACTTTTTACTGATAGTACCTATCTTTATTGTTTCATTTTGTTTGATAGGATTACTATAGTGATAAAAGCTATCTCTCTTGAAATGTCTATGTCCATAAGTATATACTTTGTTAAATAAATCTTCGTCTGCAAAGTGATCATATATAGATTTTGCTTTCGCTACATCATTATAAACTATCTTAGTCTTCATCATAGTAGGAAACCATTGATTGGCGGCATTGCCTATCACTGATGTATTTCTGATTACATCTGTGTCTTGTGTTTCTTCATTAAAAGATTCAAACTTATGTACAGGAAAAGAAGACATCTTATTGAATTGATCTATTATCTGCTGTTCATCGAAACCTACTCTAGGTGGTAAACCTAGATGATCCCAAGCATAGACAATCTCATTTCTCATATCTTTTAACCATTGTCTAAATTCATCATCGGACATCCATAGTATTTCTTCGAATGTCTTGTTTACTTCAGACTCAAGTATATATTTATTTTTTTCATAAAAATGTTTCATCATATCATAATTTAATTGCTAATGTCACTAGTATACCAACTAGAAGTATGTTTGTCAAGATCATTTGTATACATAATATCATATGATACCAAACCCATCTATGTTTATAGAGTGTGTGTACATTGACTCGTGTATCTACATCATCATCTGACTTTTGATTAGTTTCTACTACATGTCTTTTGAAACCTAATATCGTGGGTATATTCCACATTTTTTTATTTCTTTCCATAGAACTTTGTAACTCCATCATAATATCTATCAAACAAATACCAACAACAATTATCTTTACCTACTGACTTGGTTCCTGGAATCCACTTTACTCGTCCTATACTTACTATTTTTTTAATCAAGTGTTGATATGGTTTACTTTGTTTTGTGTGGATCCAGTCTGCATCAAACAACAACCAAGTCTTTCTACAATTAGTGAAACGATCAATCATGTCGTGTAATATTTTTCTATCCCAAGGTGGATTAGTAATTATATAATCTGCTTCGTATAAGTCGGACATAGTAACTTCTCTGTAATCTCTAGTAAGTATAATACCTCTCTCTGCTATGTCTACTTGAGGTTCTAAATCACTAGCCCATGAACACCAACCATTTGTTGAGTCTTCTATATGTTTAACTAAAGCACCATCACCAGCACAAGGTTCTGCAAACCCAAATTGTTTCTTAGGTAAGTGTTCAAGTAAAGGTACAACTGCTTCATATGGTGTAGCATAGAAATCTCTATCCTTTCTAACGAAATCACTTCTCTTACCCACTATGCAACTCTACTAAAGTTTTTATACTTCTCAAATCGTATTTGATTTTTGAACTTCTCTGATAATATATCACCCTTGTGAGATATCACAAATACGTTTGTCTGATTGTCTAATTGATTCAGTAGCTTTAGAAACTCATCACAACCATTATTATCTAATGATGCATCAAATACTTCATCAAGTACTAATAGATTTGTATTAATAGAGTTCTTCAGTTTTGCAATTGAACGCCATGTGAATAGTAACGCTAAGTCTATTCTCATTTTCTCACCTTCTGAGAATGATGCATATGAAAACTCATCTCTATGTCTACTCTTAATAACTTCATTGAATTGCTCATCTAGTTCAAACAATACAAAAAAATCTAAGGCGGCTAAGTATTTGTTGATCAGTTTATTCATCACTGGTACATACTGCTTTATAATTTTCTTTTTGATACCATCATCTTTGAGCATATTCACGGCAACTCCGTAGAGTTCTCTATCATTGATTAACTCTTCTTTTCTCTGCTCATTAAGTCTCTTATCATCTTCATAGAGTTTTAGTTTCTCATAAGTTTCAGCACTATCTACACCAGTGTCTTTTATTTTTTCAATCTCGTTTTGATTTTTCTGTATAGATTTGTTTAAAGATTTTATACTAGAATTATTCTCTGCAATCTCTGTTTGCAATTCTACCAAAGTTTTTTGTGCAGATAACATTTCGATTATCTTTAC
>CENP01168250.1_pt1 | contig 10526 bp, 11 predicted proteins | sample 361281 | NCBI WGS metagenome assembly CENP01 (sample SAMEA2591122, study PRJEB7988) | marine metagenome | biome: marine biome (ENVO:00000447); feature: deep chlorophyll maximum layer (ENVO:xxxxxxxx); material: saline water (ENVO:00002010), including plankton (ENVO:xxxxxxxx) | depth 70 m
CTCAAGCTTCACCAACTCCATCTCAAGCTTCACCAACTCCATCTCAACCATCTGGCCAACCAGAACCAATGCGGGGTTCTATGACACAAGAGGTACAGCCTGATGGCAATTTAAAAGTTAATATTTCACTAATTGTACCTCCAGAATGTGCAAAAAGAACTACAATTGCAACAACAGGCAATGCGGGTGGACAAACGCAAGGTGTTTTGGGAAATATGATAAGTAGAATCAATGGTGTTAATACAAATACAAATACAAATACATCTCCTAATGGTGTATTAGCAATTGAGAATAGTTCACAGTTAGACACTATTGGTCCATCTGCTCCTCCACTTTCGCAAGATGATACAGAACCAGTATTACAGCCTGATGGAAATATTAGAATAGGTAATAGAGTATTGATGCCTGATCCTATTCCTATGCAGATAATGTCATCGTTAGATATATCAAGACCAATAGAATTAAATATAGATCTAATTAATCAAATATTAGGTCAGCCAGATTTACCTGAAGATATTAGAGAAAGATTGATTGCACAGCAAAATGAAGAGATGCGCAAACAAGGAATGCCATTAGCTTTACCAGCTCCATCAAATGGTGGTAAGAAAAAAAGAAAGAAAACTAGAAAAAATAAACCAAAAAATAAAAAACGATTTAATAATACTCGCCGTAGTAAGGGAGGGCATTATAGACATTGGCTGTAATAATACACGAGATATAGTATCAATAAAAGCGTCTATTTCGCTCATTATAATATAAGTAGATGATATCGTTGTTAAGTGGGTTGAAATTACTTTTTAAAAAAAAATTGAAACAATTCTTAAGATATTAATGTACGCGAAATCTATACTAGCGAGAAATGGCAAATTTCACGACTACATCCGACGAAGTAAAAACGCATGTTGAAAAATGTACTATACAATCAAGATCAAACCAAGATTATTCTTGGTATCATATTGAAAATAATAAGACTTGGATCGTAGTATTGGATGGACATGGTAGACACAAAAACCCACAACCGATTGTAGATCTAGTTAAAATGTTAAAGGAGTATAATTGGAAACAACTAATGAAAACAAGACAAGATAGAAATCCTATTCTTGTGTTAGAAGAAAAAATTAAGCTAATCTATCAGTCTACGTCAGGAATAGGTGCTTCGATATCAATCATTGAGATTGTAGACAATAAAAATGTTACTATTTGGTGGAAAGGAGATGCAGCTGTAAAAATATTTGAAAAAAATGGTGAAGATATTAATATTGTTGCAACAACAAAAATACCTTCTATGGAAGAAGAAAAGCGTAGATTGGCAACTCAAAATATATCTGCTAAAACTCTCGATGGTTGGCAAGTCTGTGGTTTAAATGAAACAGAATTGACAATGCGAAAAAATCCTATATATGTCTTTGAAAATAGTGAAAATATCAATATGTCGCAATCCATAGGTCATAATGGACTTACAGGGCTGGTAGATCAAAAGTTAGAATTTACTGTAAAAAATAACCATGAATATCGTGTTTGGGCAGGTTCAGATGGAGTTTGGGATATTGCTGGAATAAAAGATAAAGATGTGATAAATAAGTTTTGGACATATTCTGCAGAAGAGATGGCTGCGTGGGCGGTGAATCAATGGAAACGCGAGTGGGTATATGTTTGGTATAATACAAAGACTCCTGGGCAAAAAATTGGCGATTGTGATGACGTAACATGTGTTGTCTGGAGTAAATATTCTTGAGTATTATAACTACTTCTTGATTTTGAAATCAACATTAGTATATATTTTTTAAAAAAATATATTAAAAAATATATTTCATACTATACATCAAAATGACAAGTAAAGAAGTAGCGAATAGGCGTTACAGAGCAGCAGTTTTGAGAGAAAAGAAAAAGGATGCGCAGTTTATGGAGGAGCTTACAACAAAAACTAATAACGATACCACACAATTTTTTCCTGTTAATAATAAAATCAATCAAACTAAAATCAAAAGGACCCGTATGCAAAACGCAATTGGAACATCCGGTATGTTTATAAAACCGTGACGAACAAGCGATAAAAGCCAACAATTGCCTACACGAAAGGGTCAGAAATCAAATCGCAGTGGGAAGTTTTAGCTATTCACTTATATAAAACATGTTAATGATGTATTTTATTGGTAAAATAGCCAAAAAATATTGAAAACATTAGGAAGTGTATTTAATTTATATTAATCATGTTTGTGATATAATATATTAACTAACGTCGAGATTTACCTCGTGCTTTTGTGCTCTGTTTCTTTACGCCTCGTTTCTTTGCGCCTCGTTTCTTTGCGCCTCGTTTCTTTGTACCTCGTTTCTTTGTACCTCGTTTCTTTGTGCCCCGTTTCTTTACACCTCGTTTCTTTGTGCCTTGTTTCTTTGTGCCTCCTGCCTCCCGGCTTTTTTGGTACATAACTGCATATGTATCTTTGTCTAAGCCCGCGACCTCAGGTAGAAATTTACTAATATCATAGGCTAAACCGTAATGCCCAATTATTTCAGCAGCAGTGCTACCTAGAGAGACATTATCTTGTGCAATTTTCGTTACATTCACTACTTCTAATACTTTACCACCAAATAAGTATTTATTATTGTTATATTCAACAAATAAATCTCCCTTATCTCCATGTTCGGTCTCCATATCGTAAAAAAACAATATTGGATCAGAAAACAATTTATTAAACAAATAAGTGATTTTATCTTCTATAGTTATGTCCTCTTTTTGTTTATTAAATGGTGGTTCTTCCCACCATTTTCCAGAATAATAATCGAAGTCGCCGGGCCGCGGGTCATCGTCATCTGTCGCGCGCGGCTTAGGGAGAAGCTCATCTAAATTATTATTAACAGAAAAAGTAATATTAGCATGTCTTTTAACTGGTGAAACATTAGAGTCTTCCTTTAATGTAACATTTTCAATTTTAATTTGAATTTGAGGACAGTCGTCCTCAGTACATCCAACTATATATATTAATGGATTCAAGTAATCACTATCAAGAAACCCCAGTAAACTTTTTATTTTATCAGATAATTTTGCATTGAACGTTTTATCATTTGGGACGTTAGACCTTACTAATTCTTGAGCAGAAGTTTTCTCATAAATATCTAAGGCTATTTTTATTTTATACATTATATATTAATCATATGTTTTTTTAAAGAAATGGTAAATATCTCATTGTTTGATTTTCGTAAACAGTTACATTAAATACATCATTATATCCCTCTACATAAACTGTATCACCATTATAGAGATTATCACATCCATATTCATTAGTACAAGATCTTCCTTTATTAGTAACAGGTAATTTTACCATATTATTTTGTTCACTGATGGTGTAAAAGTTCCATTTATCTCGATTAGTTAAAACTGGTCTTCCCATAAGAGGAAGAATAATTTTTGAACCAGCACCTTTCCGTGTAAGAAATCCTACTTGTCGATAATCAGTTTCGACACCTTGAGTGCGAATATTTATAGGAATACCTCGAGGATCAGAGGTATCTGTCCTAAATATACGATCATCTCTTAAAGGAGGCTCGTATGGATTAAGTAATACATCATTGGATACATTAGAAAAAGTAAATGACGGTCTTGGAAATAAACCAAATAGTTTTTGTTGAGGATGATTTTCATTTATTACTATTTTCTCTCTTTGCACAATATTAGAAACGTTTCTGTTGTTTAAATATAACAAGACTAACCCTAAAACTATAAGGACAAAGAGTAATGTAATATTTTCTACACATATAACTCCAGGAGGACATTTTTTAACCATCTTATATTATATGTTTATTTTGTTATTTACTGCTTATTGTTAGGCATTAGTACTCCCAATTTGTCAATCATACCTCCCACTTTATTAATCATATTTTCAACACCTTGTGGTCCACCCATAGCACCCATCATTTCATGAGCGCGTTTCATCATAGGCGCTACATTTTTCATATTTTCAGTTAATTGTTTATTTTGTTGTTTAAGTTTTTCTGCTGCTTTGCTCATAGATTCCATTGAATCATTTCCCATCATAGTATCTAAGTTTTCATAAGCAGCTTCTATTGTAGCAGAATCATCAAGTTTACCGGGCTTTCCAGAAGACATTTCTTCATCTTCTTCGTCTGATGCAGCAGAAGGTCCGCTTAAAGATTTATCTTCTACTTTTTTAGTTGGCTTTCTAGAACTTTTCATTCCTTCTACAACATCTTTGCCTTTTCTAAGGACAGTTAAGAAATTAGTCGCGATCATAGCAATAAGTAATACAACAATCATATTTTTACTAAAATATGTTGCTAAAAAGCCTACTATTCCAAAAAATGCTACTGAGTCTAGATCACGAACTAGTAAATATCCTAAAACATTCATTGCACATAGAAAAACAACAATTCTAAGGACATTTTTGTCTTTTAACAAGGACTTGATATCTAACTTCATTATACTATAATATGAGAGAAAATTGATAACAACAATTACAATTCTATTTTTGTAGATAACTAAGTATTCCTAAGATCTTTAAGATGTTAACGGAAGAGACTCCAAAGAATTATCATTATGCTTTAACTGAAATATATAATGAAACTATACACGGACGAACGCCAGATAGTGCGCCAAATATTGATAACTACATATTGTGTTCTTATACATTTGAACCTGAAGAAATAATGTCAAAAGAGTATGAAGAAATTGCAGAGCAAATAATGCAAAATTATCATGACATTGTTGAACCATGTTTATATGAATGTCCACATCCTGTTGTAAAAAATTATTCCACGCTAATAAACAGACCACAATACTATGAATTACAGTTTGTATTTGCAGAAGAGTTGCCCACTGGAGAGTATGTTGCTACAATCAAAACCGGATTAATTGTTAGACTACAAAGAACATGGAAAAACCGGCTAAATAAAAGAAAAAGAATTATTCAACAACGCGCGACACCTGGGGCATTGTATACTCGTCAAATTAGTGGTGAATGGCCAGTGCATCTTAGAAAACTTTTATAATATGAGATAAGTAATAATTCACTAATTATATTTTATGGATAAAGACGAGGGTTTATTTGATATAGAACTTTAATATATTTAGAAGATAATCTAATTATATTATATAATGGCAGCTCTTGCTTCCGAAAATTCTAAAGGTGATCATAATACTGTTCTTTTCACAGATCCTTCTTCGTTGGGAACTAATGGATATTATTCAACTACAGGCGATGTTGATGATGTAGCGTGTATAATCTATATGTCTCAGAAATTAGGTGAAAAATTAACAGTTGTTATCTGCGACGATGCCGAGGAAGGTAATCGTTATAGCAGTTTTATGGATCATTTAGGACAACTTCTCACTGCGAAATATAATATTAGGGTGATTCCTGAAATTAGTTTTTCATTAAAAATCGTGCCCGAAGAAACGTCAATTTATATTCATGCACCAATTGATGATTCTACCGCAGATGTATTGAATAGTTCTAAAGCTAATATTACTTCTATTTTTACACAAGGAGATGATAGCAGTGTTAATTTTAAAAGTTCTACAAAAGCTAAACAATTTTTAGCGGCGGCTGCTGAAGCAGGAATTAGTTTAAATCGATTTAATACTACTGAAACGAATTTTAGAATCCCATATAACTTTGACTTTTACAACAGTTTGAAGACTGAAGTATGTAAAAAGGTTTATGATGATTATTTTACAACCGTACAAAGACAGGGTTTTGGAACAGCGCTCCATTTAGGGTTTGGAACCGAGCTATGTAATAGATTATACAGTGATACAGGATTTGAAGGTGGTCCCGGAAATGGTATAAAAAAATATAAAGTGCTGATACAAGAATTAAAGTCTGAAGGTAAACTTCCAGAATTATCAGGAGAATTATTGGCAGCTTTTGAGGCAACAGTTGGTCATGGAGAGTGTGATGAGTCAGCTATGCAAAATGGAAAAGATTTAATTTCATTAATGAATTTATATTGTCATTATGATAGACTAATTGTAGGAGGTAAATTACCAAATATGGGAAATTTGGGAGAAATTGAAAAGAGAACCTCTGTTGATCCACGTGTTGCTGCCGCGTTTGATGCTGTACCATATTCTACTCCTTTATTTGATTTTGCCGCTGCTTATTTTGCCATACAAGGAAGTGTAGAAAAAGATGTTTTAATGACAAAGGTTGAAGAATCTTTAACAGAACTGGATCTGGATACAATATCAGGTGGTCGTCGCCGTCACCGCCGCAAGAGCCGTAAAAACACAAAAAAGAAGAGAAAATCTAAAAAGGGTGGTAGAAGAAAGAAAAGAAAGACAAAAAAGAAGAGACGAACTAGAAGGAAGAGATAAAATTGAAATAATAATATTATAATTTAAATATTATTATTAAACACCATGGAATATTCAACCGAACTAATGTGCTTCAGTTTTTCCTGCTCTCAAATAGGAGAAGACAAAACAATTATATCATATTTTATCTACGTTAGCGACGCCGACGAGTTCCCTTACTAGCTAAAGATTTTTTCTTTCGGCGCATTTTTGTTTTACTACGAGGTTTTCTATTGCTGCGAATAGAAGAACCTTTATTTGGGGTTCCAGGATATGCATATCCTCCATGGTGTTTTTTTAGATTTCTTTTATTTTTACCGTAACCTCCTGTACTTTGGCCTGGTACATATGGAGCAGCATCTTGTGACAATGATGATTGTTGGCTGGCTCCAGGGTCTGGTAAACCAGCTTGTAACGCTTCATTGGTTGCAGCTTCGAGATTGCTAATAGCCTCTTGAATTTGTTGTGGAGTAGGTTCAGCATTCAATGCATCTCTAATTCTGCCTACATTCTCTTCCATATCTGTACCATGAAGATTTACTGCATTCATAATATTATCAATATCACCCCTGTTTTGTAGGAGTCTACGCAATAAATCTGCTGCAATGCGCATTTGTCTAATTGCTTCAGAATTGGTTGTTTTTAAACTTTGGATAGTAGTAAGTAATGCATCAGTATTTCCACTCAGATTTCTCATACCATCCAAGGCATTTATTATTTGTTGTGATTGTACACGTGCCATGATATATGCTATAGAGAGAAAAGAACTATGATTTAATTATTTCCTCTAATTCTTTACGCAAAGCTACAATTTTTTCTTGTATTTCTTTTTGTTGAGCTCTGCTTTGTTGTAGAAGTTGATCAGACTCATTAATATCACTAGTAACTTTGCTAATATATTTAGATAACTCCATTAAAGCAGCTATTTGTGCTTGTTTTTGTTGCTTAATAGTCAAATAAAATCTTGCATAATCTTCTGCTACCTCAACTAAAAACTCATTGTCTTTACTAGAGTCTTGGAGTTGCGTATTCCTTTCTTTTAGAAATTGCTTTCTATCATCTAGAAGATTTCTTAATAATTCTATCTTTTGATCTCTTTTAGCCAAATCCATTATATATTAAGGCTTCGAAATAATTTCAGTATTTTTATCTGCAAATAAGAGCAGAAATGGTATTGTAATACTTAACATCAGTGTTCTATGCATTGAACAAATTGATATAAAAAATCTCAGCTACTAATATTCAGGATGACAACAACCAAAAACTCCGAACCCTTACTATGCGAGGATGACTCGCGATATGTTATGTTCCCTGTGCAGTACAAAGACGTCTGGGATATGTACAAGAAACAAATAGATTGTTTCTGGCGTGTAGAAGAAGTTGATCTTTCTAAAGATTTAACTCATTGGAAAACATTAAACGATGATGAAAGATATTTTATTAAACATATTCTAGCTTTTTTTGCAGGATCAGATGGTATAGTATTAGAAAATCTAGGTCAAAGGTTTATGAGTGAAGTACAAGTAAGTGAAGTTCGTGCTTTTTATGGGTTTCAAATTGCGATGGAAAATATACATTCAGAAATGTATTCATTGCTTATAGATACATATGTTAAAAAACAAGATGAAAAGGCAAAATTGTTTGATGCTATCAATAATTACCCTTGTATTAAGAAGAAAGCAGATTGGGCAGTTAAATGGATTAATGATAAAAGATCATCTTTTGCTACACGTTTAGCAGCTTTTGCATGTGTAGAAGGGATCTTTTTTAGTGGAGCTTTTTGTAGCATTTATTGGCTGAAAAAACGAGGGTTAATGCCGGGATTAACATTTAGCAATGAGTTAATTAGTCGTGATGAAGCCCTACATACAGAGTTTGCTGTTTTATTATTTAATAAGCTTAATCGTAAGCCTACTAAGAAAAAACTTACAGAAATTATTACAGAAGCAGTAGAAATAGAGCGCGAGTTTATTTGCGAGGCACTTCCATGTAGATTAATTTCAATGAATTCCGCATTAATGTCACAATATATTGAATTTTGTGCAGATCGTTTAGCATTACAATTGGGATGTGAAAAGATTTTTAATTCTACGAATCCATTTGATTTTATGGAAATGATTAGCGTTGAGGGCAAAACTAATTTTTTTGAAAAACGAGTGGGCGAATATGCATTAGCTAATAAAGATAAGGATGATTCTGTGTTTGATTTAGATGATGCATTTTAAAACAATATATAAACTTGGAGGCAATGAGTTACTAGATGATAGTGTAACAATAAATAAATTATTTTTATGATAAATTAAAAGTAATTTATTGATCAGTTAGTTGAACAAGTGTATCTATGTAAGTTTGATTAATTAATTTATGCCATATTTTTTGAGGATGGCTTGAAATTATATTAAAATAACCAAATATATATTCACCAAAAACAATAGATGAAATATTTTCTTTTCTTAAAATACCAGAAACTGCACTATCATATAGCTCAGTACAAAGCAAAATAACTGGGTTTTTAAGTATAATAATATGCTCTTTAATTTTTGTAATAATATCATTTACCATATCAATGGCCTTTAATTGTATATTAATATCTAGAAATGATAATGACTTACAAGAAATAGTATAGGTATCACTTTTTCTAAGATAATGATTATATGGAGAAACAACAATTAGATCTTTATTTGATAACCAAGTTTGTTTATTACCAATATACCAATGCAGTATTGAATCATTAAAAGTATTTTTGTTTTTGTAAAAATCATAAAAACTGGACATAGCAATATCTTCATGTTGTTCAGTTTTTGTTAGTGGGTTAGTTAACATAAAAATATCAACAGATGATAAACTATCATGCGTAGCAGTTAACCAATAATTAAGTTCTTCTCCAGAAGCAACATTTAAACCGTTCGTTTGAGCAAATTGTATAATAGTTGCTGCAGATGATGGATTTTTAAGATTAGCAACTATCTGTAAAAATAATATTAAGTCTTTGTTGAATAAACGAATACTATTAATACTATTCTTACTTGTATTTACTAAGTTTAAAAATCTAAAACTATCAACACTATTCAGAAAACTACAATTTTTTGTATTGTATAAATCTAATTGTTTTACATTAGGAAATAATCCAAGATATTCTGGGTCTATACGATCTTTACTACTATAGTTTCTAATATTTACATTATGATAATGATAACATTTAACTAACAATGGCATATTAAATGGTGTTATAGAAAGCAGATCCATTACAAAAATTAATCGATTATCGCATCCAGGCTTTCCTAAAGCAAAATCAATTAATTTTAATTGATTAGAATCAAGATTGGTGCCTTTTGTATTCCAAATCCATACATCTTGTGAGTCATGTCGATTTATACCAATGCAATCAGAAAGATTTTTTTCTAGTCTATATTCTATTCGTGATTGACATAATATACTAGAACTTTTATGTAGTTCAACGGTATTAGCATTTATAACACTTCCATCAAAAAATATATCACTATTTGCTAATATTATAGTACTATCTAAACATGTTTTTTGTACATATTCAAATGCTATTTTAAAAGTAAGTCTATCTTTAATAATTACTTGCTGCACCTTATCGTCTTGAATACCTAGTTCATGAGATGTATACATTTTTTCATTGAGTAAAATAATTTTATTGATATTCTTATTATAACAGTTATATTTGAGACAATTTCTTATTTCATTTTGTCTCCTTGGATCATTATGAACAAAAAACTGTTGAATTAGAATAATTTTATGATCAGTTTGATCAGTTTTTTTAATACATGGTGAAAGGCATGGAGCAATTAACCATTCTCTTGGAAAGGGATTATTATTAATAGTTTTAATATAAATGTTTTCAGAAGATATATCTTCTAACCAATTTTGTGTTAAATTCATAACATTACAAAAATCTTGTGATAGCGCAGTCATAATAATATTAAGGTACTATATCGCTTTAATTTTATTTCAACGCTGTTAATTTCCAATTTCGACCCGATTTATATCCTCCACGCGAGTTTAAATACTTATATAAATTAGGCTCTTTGGAATGCTGATCATATATCGTCATATTACTATATTTTGGTGGGTTTAAAGCTGCTGTAAAGTAATTAAAATGTATAATATTATTTTTAAAATCAATTTTTGCACTAACATTTTTTATATCATTATATGTATCTTGTTTTTTTGAAACAAATGTGTTTAC
>CENP01238547.1_pt1 | contig 10517 bp, 9 predicted proteins | sample 361281 | NCBI WGS metagenome assembly CENP01 (sample SAMEA2591122, study PRJEB7988) | marine metagenome | biome: marine biome (ENVO:00000447); feature: deep chlorophyll maximum layer (ENVO:xxxxxxxx); material: saline water (ENVO:00002010), including plankton (ENVO:xxxxxxxx) | depth 70 m
TGTCTACACAATATTGTTCTATGAATTCATTATTAAATAATTTAAAACTTTACATATTATCGTTTCTTGTTTCGGTCATCCTAATTTCATGCGAGGAGTCTACGGAAGAATCGTCAACTAATATTCAAGAAAGAGGGTTGATTACAAAATCTATGGAGCATGATGGGATTACAAGAACATATATTATTTATATACCTAATTCTTATGATGAGAGTATTGAGCATCCACTCATGTTTAATTTTCATGGATTTGATGGTAGAGCAGCTGATTTTGTATACGCTGCAGACATGAGATCTCAAGCTGAGAGAGATAAATTTATAATAGTTTATCCTCAAGGATCTCTTTTAGGTGGTTTTCCTCACTGGAATTCATCTGGACCATCACCTGACAATAAAAGTTCTGCAGACGATATTGGTTTTGTTGAGCAATTAATTACTAAAATTTCAATGGACTATTCTGTAAATTCTGATAGAATTTATGCTGCAGGGTTTTCGAATGGTGGCTTCTTTTCATACTTTTTAGCTTGTAACTTAGATAAATTTGCTGCAATAGGATCAGTAGCTGGAACTATGATTGATGACAGTTTTCAAAACTGTAATGCGCTTATACCAACTGGAATGATAAATATTCACGGAACAGAGGATTCCGTAGTTCCATATAATGGGGATGGAGGAGGAAGTACTTCGATTCCTAAAGTTTTAGAATATTGGAGATATTTTAATTCCTGTACGGTATCAGAAGAAATCAATGATAGTTCTAATGGGCCTGTCACCCAATATAATTATTATGATGATAATGGTGGATTATATGTTCAGCATTTTAAAGAATCTGGTGGCGGTCACTATTGGAGCAAAGGACTTACCTTCAATGGTAAGAATACAAATGATTTAGTTTGGGATTTTGTTTCAAAATTTGATATCAATGGTATCATTGATTAAAAAGCTTTTTTTATTGTTTTCTTCTTTTTTTCAGGAATGATTTTGTCCAAATCTCATTAACGAGATAATTATATGGGAATTAGTGATGAAAAAGGATATTTACTCACGATTGGGATATGTTGCTTAACAGCTTTTTTCCTTGAACGCTTTATTCCAAAATTCAAAAAAAATAATTAAGACTTTGTCTTTTTACTCATACTTAATTTATTTTTTATTTATATATTAAATGATATAATTATCAACTATGAGTTCAAATAAAACAAGAAGAAACTTCATAAAGAAATCAACTGCTCTTGGTGCAGGGATTTTTATTGTTCCAAGAAATGTTCTAGGAGGCCCTGGATTTATTTCACCAAGTGACCAATTAAATTTAGCTGCAATTGGTTCAGGGGGTAAAGGGATAAGTGATATCGCCAATGCTTCAGTAAATGGAAGAGAAAGAGTTACTGCTCTTTGTGATGTTGATTTTTCAGGAAGTGCTGCCAGATCTGTAAAAAGATTTCCAAAAGCAAAACTGTTCAGCGACTACAGAGAAATGCTAGATAATCATAAAGATATTGATGCGGTTACCATATCTACACCTGACCATGTTCACGGTACGGCTGCAGTTTATGCAATGGAAAGAGATAAACACGTTTATGTTCAAAAACCCATAACTCATAATATTAGAGAAGCAAGAATGTTAACAAATCTTGCAAGAAAACAAAAAGTTGTAACCCAAATGGGTAACCAGGGGGGATCTAATCCTTTACTTAAAATGGTTCAAAATTGGGTAGATTCTGGAAAAATTGGAAAAATCTCCGAAGTTAAAGTATGGACAAATAGACCTGTATGGCCACAGGGTGTAAAAATGCCTGAATCAAACAGTAGCCTCAAGCCAAAATCTTTAGATTGGAATTTATGGCTAGGCCCAGCTAGTTTTAAAGAATACACCCCAAATATTCATCCATTTAATTGGAGAGGTTGGTGGGAATATGGAACTGGTGCTCTTGGTGATGTTGGATGTCATTTAATTGATATTCCGTTTAGAACACTTGGATTAAAATATCCTAAAAGTGCTGAATGCAGTGTAGGTAGTGTGTTTACAAAAATGTGGAATCCAGATTATCATCCCGAAGGGTGTCCTCCTTCATCATTAATAACTCTAAATTTTGATGGAACAGAAAAAAGTAAAAGTCCAATTGTTGTGACATGGACTGATGGGGGGATCAGACCTCCACATCCTGATATCATTCCTGCAAACAGTGATATTGGAGGTCAAGATAGTTTGAATGGTGTTTTAATGATTGGAGACAAGGGTATTATTTCCACAAATATTAATGATAGTTCACCATTAATGCCTAAGCTTTATTTATATGATGGAGAAACTGAGTTTGGTCCTGAAGTTGAAGAAATGATTGAGCCTGAGTATGGTCATCAAAGAAAATGGGTCGATGCATGTAAAGCAGGATTTAATAGTAAAGAACACTTAGAATTGACATCCTCTTTTGATTATGCTGGTCCAATGACTGAAACTGTTTTAATGGGAAATCTAGCAATTAGAAGTTATATGCTTAGAAAAGAAAAATCTAATGGTGGATATGATTATTATGCTAGAAAGAAATTGTTATGGGATGGTGAAAACATGAAAATAATAAATATTGAGGCTGCTAATCAATATATAACTAGAAACTATCGAGAAGGCTGGAAAATTTAATCTAAAACCGAAGCAGCAGATATTTCTTCATTGCTTTTTAGGACTATGAAAGTAGAAATAGCATAGTAAGCATGCTTATTACTTGCATCAGTTTGTAGATTGTTAGTCCAAGATTGAAATCCATAGTCATATTCGAATGTTGAATTACTCATATCTTCATTGAACTTGTTAATCCTCAACGGTACTGCCATGCCAGGACACCATCCAGCACGATCTGGGGACCAATTACCCGCCTGATTGTTTATAGGGTTATTTCCGCATCCAATACCTTTCATATTATGTTGAAACTTACTAGCTCCATTAATTTTTACGCTATGAGTTCTGAAACACCATTCCGCACATCTTCTGCCATCTGAATCAGCAGGTGTTGCATGACCCCAGCCAGTTATAATTGTTCTTAAATGAGTGCTTTCAACCTCATCTGAAATAGTAATTGTTTTGGTCATGTCAAATTCAGATTGATCTTCTCCATAAATCACACCCTCCAATGAGTTTTTATTATACTGAACGACTCTTGAAATTTGATAATACTTATAGTCCGGTTCACCTTCCACATAGTCAAATTCTACGTTTAAATTCCATCCATCACTACCCCAAACTTCAATGTAAGCTCTAAGTTCAACTGTTCCTGCTAACAAAGATTTAAAATCAGTAACATCGATTTCGATTCCACGATCTAATGCGTTGGTATCCACACCATATGGGGTAATATATCGTCCTATTTCTAACCATTCATTTGATGTAGGTTCTTTTACAAGGATATTTGCAAAAACGTCCCATGCATTACATCCAGCGGATGGACAATCTAAATCAACATACATTTTAATGCTTTCAATGTTTGAAAAATCATCGTGAAGATCAAATGTTTTAACAGAAGATTGGCTCAGCCCTGAACCAAATGCTAAGTGCTCTTGATTATATGTTTTGTAATTGTGTCTTAGCTTAATTGCTTCTCCAGAAAGCGCTACTGTTTTTTGAGAAACTTGTGAGTTGGTGATATTGATAGATCCTGTTTGCGAGCCTACTGTTTTTGGGCTAAATCTAACATATAATGTTTTACTTTCATTAGCTTCAAGAGTCAGGCTTTTAGAGTAAACAAGATTATCTTTTGATAACTCAAATTCACCTGATGTTGCAATACTAACCTCCGAATTTACATTTTGACTTGAGACAGAAAAGGTGCTAGAGTTTGATGATTTTGTGATCATAGTATCATCAAATTGAATAGATGTTTTATTGACATTAAGAGTTGGAGTTTTTAGTACCGCAACATCGTCACCTCCGCCACCTTCATCTTTTGAGCAACTGTATGCAAAAATTAATACTATTCCAATTAAAGTAAGTCCTATTGTTCTATTTGTTATACTCTTCATTTAGTTTAATTTTTAAAGATTTTAGATAGTTTTTTATTCATTCTCAAACTTTTGAACTAAGTTATTTAAAATATCAGCTAAAAATAAATTTCCTTTACTGTCAACCTCAATATCATGGTATCTGGTTACTGGGCCACTATAATTTCCTGATCTACCTAGTTTGCTGATTAAATTAAGATTATGGTCTAAAATGAAAATATTTGAACCCTTAATTATGTCTTTATCAATATAGTAGTCTATTGCATATATGAACTTATTTCTATGATCAAATTTTAAGGAATATAATTGTTGTGAAATTTCATTCTGCCATATTTTAATTAACTCACCATTATTATTATATTTTTTTATTCTATTATTTTCCCTGTCGGCTACATAGATATTTTCTTCCTCGTCATTGTCTATTCCGTGAGGAATGATAAACTGTGATTTTGATGAACCATATGTTCCATATTTTGTTATAAAATGTCCCTCATTAGTAAATTTGATAATTCTGCTATTGCCATATCCATCAGCAACATAAAATGACCCATCTTTTAAAACTGTTATATCGGCAGGAAGATTGAAACTATAATTATCGATTCCAGACTGAGATTCATTTCCAAGTGTAAAAATTAATTCACCGTCTAAATTGAACTTAAATATTTGGTGAAGCGCTACGTCTGTAACCCAAATATTGTCATCATAGTCTACTTCTAAACCATGAGGCATAATAAACATGTTAGCACCAAAGGACTTCAAAATTTTTCCAGATTCATTATCTATTATTGCAATGGTATTGCTTTTAATTTTTTCACTTGGAAAAGGGAATATCCACTGTCTATCGCCTCTATGAAAAATAACTAATTCATCTTTCGAGTTAATTCCTAATCCGACTGGACTTCCAACTAAGTCTAATGTAGAATCATGAGGCCAATTATTATTTAAATTAAAATTTTGAGAATTAATTAGGTTAACTGCTAGTACAATGAATATTATATCAATAACCCTCATTTTTTTAAATTTTTAATTGATATTTTTTTGAACGCTATTCCCTCATATGGTGAGTTCTTCCCTCCCTCAAACAAACATGCAATCTCAGAATTATTAAGCTGCATAAGATTTGAATATGCAGATGGACCTTCATAAATTAAAATTTTTTTCGACCAAGTTTTTGAATTATTAAAACTGAATTGAATTGTCATTTTTTCTCTTGATTTTTTACTGTTAGGGTTTGAGAAAGCTATAAGGTCTTTTTTAAATGGTCTTCTGATATTTATCATACTCGCTTGACATATGGGTTCGATTAAATTTTCATGTGAGTAAATATCTGACCATGTTATTCCTTGATCTTGACTAACAGCTAATTTTCTTAACCTGTCATTTGTATAATTTCTCATATTAAGTAATAATTCACCGCTATTAAGTTCAACTATGGTGCATTCATTTACTTGATGCTGATTAGTAGAACCTCCTAAAGCCCAATTCAACCCTCCATCATCTGAATAAATTATATGTGAATAATAATGTTTGGTTTTTGCCTCAATATGATCACAGGGAATAATCAACCTTCCTTTATTATCACCCTTCCTTAATTGAATGCCGTTAACAGGTCCTGTTGCATACCAAGTCCAATTATTTAGTTTTACATCACGGGTTATTTCTTTTGGATTAGTCCAGCTATCCCCGTCATCACTCGAGTGGATTAAAAAGATTCGTCTTGTATCAATGCTTTTTTGATCAATAATTTGCCATTCTTTGTCCTCCCCTCTATTCCATGTACTCAACAAGCTTATTCTTCCTGATTTCTTGTCTAATACTGGTGATGGATTACCGCACGTATTATTTCCGTCATCCCATATAACCTGTAAACCTGACCAAGTGCTCCCATTATCAAATGATTTTTTTAATACTAAGTCTATATCCCCCGTATCGCTACAACTATTTTTTCTTCCTTCAGCAAAAGCTAAGAGTGTTCCATTTTTAGATTTTAAAATTGTTGGAATTCTAAAACATCTATATCTATCTTCGCCACTTTTAAAAACATAATCCAAAGTTTGTGATTGTATTGAAAATGAAAAAAAAATAAAAAACAGATAAACTATTCTCATGCTTAAATTTAACAATTATAGATGATACTCTCATGACTGATAGCAATCAAAAATTGCTATATTGCCTGAAAATAATTTAAAATAATGTATTCCAAAAAAGAAGAATTTCTAAATACTTTAACTCACTTTTTTGGATTGATTCTAACAATTATTGGAATCCCTTTTATGCTTTATTTTAATAATGATTACACTGAATACAGTCTTTTTAGTATAATTCTTTTTCTATTTGGTTTATTATGTGTTTACCTTACTTCAACAATATATCACTACACCACAAACAATAAGTTGAAATCCGTATTTCAAAAATTAGATCACATAAGTATTTTCTATTTGATATTAGGGTCCTATGCTCCAGTTTGCCTTGTAACATTATTAGATTTTTCTGGAATTACTATTTTTCTAATTGTATTTACACTTGCAATAATTGGAACTATTTTAAAAGTGTTTTTTACAGGTAAAATTGATAAAGCTTCTTTACTACTTTATCTAGTAATGGGCTGGCTGATTATATCTGATATTAGTACTTTGTTTTCTCTTATTCCAATTCAAGCAAAAATTCTTCTTGCCATTACAGGCTTATCTTATACAATTGGGACTTTATTTTACAGATCAAATAAAAAATATGCTCACGCAATCTGGCACCTTTTTGTACTTTCAGGTAGTATAACACATTATTTTTTTGTGATAGGATATATTATTTAACTCTATATCGAAAAACGAAAATAGCACTTACAGAAAAAATGAAAAATGATATTAAATAAGGATAATCAACAAAAGATAGATTTGAATACATCATGTAGACGACTGTAAGGCTCAAAAGCGCTATAACGCTAAACAAAGTGAAAAGTATCCATTTAAAGATTCTCATTAAATAAATATAGTTTTTGAAAATGACTAATTATTAAGTTCTTTGATAAAATAGTACATGATAATTATGACAAGTATACTCCCAACTCCAATGAATAAACCAAAATCCATAAGTTCCATATTATAAGTAAATCAAATAGTATACCTTTTAATTATATTTTAGTATAATTGTTTATGGACTGGATGAATATTTTCTTTTTAGTGAGTATGTTTTGTATAATGCTTATCTACATAAAAAGAAAGTGATTACAAGTAAAAGAATAATTTTAGGCCTGATTATACTATTAATTTTATACTTGTGGGCAGAACTAGGTGTTGGAATATTTTTCCAGGGTTCTTGGGGTGGAGATTAGTCTTTTTTCTCCTTAGATTTGCTACACTTTTCTTTTAAAGCTTTAAAATCATCGTCACCATTCATCTGCATTTCAACTACATTCTTGTTTTCAAAATCGTATAGTAAAACAGTTAACGGATACAAAATTTTGACTGTTTCTTTAGAATCTTTATTTTCAGAGTGCCATTTTTTTATAGCTTCGCCATGTTCTTTTCTGTCATTAACTTCGAGCTCTGAACCATCAGAAAATCCTAAATTAATAGGATACTTTAATTTAAAACATGACTTAGATTTTTTCTTTCCTTTATCTTTTGTTCTTTCTAACTTTCTTCCATTAAGATCAAAATAAACATCACCTTTATCTTTACCAAATTCAAGAGGAGACATAGATATCAAAGCGATTTCATATCCGTACTTTGGGGCTAATATAGATTGATCTACATAATCTTCTTCATATTCAATTTTTAAATAATTTAGAGAAATTGATGGAAGTTCTGACTCAGCAATTGAAACCTTATCTTTTGAATTTATAATTAGTTCAATAAGCTCGTCATCAGAAACTACTGATTCAGTATTACATGAACAAATGAATACAAAAATTGTTATAAGACTAAATTTCAGCAATGATTTCATTTAACTAATATATGTATTTAATTCATATTTGAAAACCATTTATGCTTTCCGAATAAATTTTTAGGAACTGGCTTTGAATACGTTAGATACCAATTTAAGCCATTTATAACATTTTCTAGATATCTTTTCATGTTTGGTTTAACAATAAATAAGTAAGGTAAAAATGAAATTATTTTTGGCTTATCTCTCATAATATGAGGGTAAACTGTTATGCTTAAAAAAACATCTTTTGACTCATTAATAATTTTCCATACAACAAAAGATTTTCTGCCACCTTTACGACCTATTAGCAATTGATAACCTTCATTTTTTTTCCACTTAAAAAATTCACGAATTAATTTAAAATTATTTAAGTAAATAAGTTCGTCAATAGATCCAGCACCAGCCCATTTTATTGTTTTATTTGATTTGCAAAAAGGATGAAACAATTCCAAATTAGATGGTTTTGAAATTAGTTGCCAAACATCGTCTCTGCTACCATTTATTTTCTTTTTTACAGAAACGCTGTGAGATTTAGTGTAATATTCAAGATTTACATCCATCCTTTATTAGAGTTTTCAACCTTAAATGCAACATTATTTGAAATTAATTGCAGGGCCTTATAATTAAATACTCCGACATGAACTAATCCTCCAGCAGTTAAAAGAGCTAGGCTTCCCAAATTATATTTTTTATACCAAACTGGCTGGTAAATAATTATTGAATGAACCTTATAAGTTTCAATAATTTTATTTTTAATATCCCATATTCCTGACTTCACTCTTATAAAATCTTTTGACACATGTAATGAGTTGTTTTTAAATAACCTCCAGTTTATAAATAATACAATTAACAGAAAAAACAATGATAACATTAAAATGTAAGAAGTATTCATGAAATCAAATGATATATTGCATAAAACAAAAATTAAAACTGGGATTAATCCAAAAATAGATGTATTTACAATTGGTTTTCTAATATTTGGTTTCAGTTCAATTTCATTATCATTTTTATTTTCATAAATGAACTCAAAAAGTTCATTAGCTTGATCTTGAGAACATCCTGGAACATTAATATTACTTCTCTTATCAAATGATTTAATCTCAGAACTTGATGCTTGATTAATAATTACATTTTGAATATCTAACTTTTTCTGAATCCAGTTTTGAGAGAATGTATATTGTTGGACTTTTGATGGAGATAAAATAAATGATTTGGTACTCAATAATCCATATTTAATTTCAAGATTATTAGATTTTTTCGTTGCCTTATATCCAAAAAATTTAAAAAGAGTGTTGATTATATTAACTGCCAATACAATTAGGATTGAATAAAACAACGCGACTAAAATTATCAATGGGGTATAATTAATGTTTTTGAAAAATTCACCTATTGTTGATGAATATTCTATTTCGAAATCGGCTAAAAATTGTACTACCACAGCTAAAGAACCAAGGATTAAACCTAGAGTTTGAAAAAATCTTGATGTTAATCCAATTTTTATAAGTGTTTTAAAATTGATTTGAAATGATTTATTATCAATTATTTCTGTTACTTCAGTTTTGACCTTTACGGTTTTTTGTTTTATAATTTCAGAAATTGATTTAATGTCTTCGGAAATTTGTTTTGATACAGCTTTAATATCAACCTCAGTATCCTTAGACCCAGCAGTACCCATTTGAATTTCATAAATATTAAAAAGCCTATGAATAACAGATTGATTAATATTAATCTGCTGAATTTTTTCAAATGGTATACTAAGCTTTGTTTTTTTCAATATCCCTTTATTAATTATAAATTGAGATTTATCAAAATCAAATCTATATGTGAAATAATAATAGTCTAAATAGGAATAGATTGCTACCAGACTAAACCCAACAATGAGTAGAATTAATGCGATCTTGAAGTTTCCCTGAAAAGCCGGAATCAGAGCGTATAAAAAATTGTAAGCATTTTTCCTGACAGCATTTACAAATAAAACTATCGATCCAATGGCAGATTGTTTTCTGAAAACTGAAAACTTTTCTAATAATGCTTTTTCCATACAATCATTTACTTCTTTTTTTCAATACTTTTTGAAACAAAATCTTTAAATCTTTTGGCATCATCTAAAGTCAAGCCATGAATATTTATATCTGATGTTGAACCACCAGCTGTGTAAAATTGAAGAGAAGCTAAGCTGAATCTTCGAGATATAAAATCTTGATGAAGTGCAATATGTTGAATTCTGTTAAAAGGGATCAAAACTGTAGTCTGCCAAAGCACGCCATATTTATAGATTATGTCATGATCTCTAAAAGCATAGCTTTTACGATTGAATGAAATCCAGTCAAAAAAAAACAAAAGTACCCATATAAATAAATACAAAAAAATAATTGTATTAGTATAATTTTCAAACCAGTCAAAATCTAAAAAATTGAATGCTAGGCCTAGTATGGTAGATAAAACAAAAAAAACTATAATGCTAGAAACCACTGTAACTGAATAATATTTTCTATTGAGCTTTGATGTTATTATTTCCTCGAATTTCGGTAGAGTTTCTTTTAAAATTTTTTTGTTACTGAATTTATTATTCATTAATTAAATATAGTTTACAAAAATAGAGTTAAG
>CENP01076801.1_pt1 | contig 10507 bp, 9 predicted proteins | sample 361281 | NCBI WGS metagenome assembly CENP01 (sample SAMEA2591122, study PRJEB7988) | marine metagenome | biome: marine biome (ENVO:00000447); feature: deep chlorophyll maximum layer (ENVO:xxxxxxxx); material: saline water (ENVO:00002010), including plankton (ENVO:xxxxxxxx) | depth 70 m
ATTGCATTTGTATACTCAGTTTCCTCTGAGCCAATTAACAAGGTTCTAAGATCTTCTGAAAGAGAATTTAAATAATTATAATCAATTGATTCAGCAGCCTTTAATATTTGTTTAGGGGTGCATTCTTTTTGAATCAGTTCTGGAAATTTTCTTGAGCCTAGTAATAAATTTGGAAGACCCACATCAGCAATCTTTAACATTCTTGAGATAATAAAATAATTAACTGGATTTGTTCTGTAACAAATAATTGGACAGGCTCCAAGTATTGCAGCCTCAAGAGTTGCTGTCCCAGAAGTTACTATTGAGTAATTAGAAATTGATAAAAAATCTTTTGCAGAATCTGTACTTATCTTAACTGGCAATGATTTTGGAACAAGATTATCAATAGTTTCAAAAATTCTATGATCAGATGCAGGAATTAAGTAAATATAATCCTGATTTTTATTTAAATGCAGATTAATGAACTCTATATAAGTAGGGAGTAAATTTTCAATTTCAGATACTCTGCTACCCGGAAGTATCGAAATATATTTTTTTAAAGGATCCAAATCATATTTCTTAAATATAAGCTGTGTATCTTCTTTAAATAATTCACTAAATGGATGTCCTATATGAATACTTGGTAAATTCTTACTTTTATAATAATCATGTTCGAAATTAAATAGGCACATTGTTAAATCTATATAACGTTTAATATTTTTGATTCTATTCTCTCTCCATCCCCAAACTGATGGGCTAACAACCTGGATATTTTTACTTACGTCTTTTTGCTTGAGAGTTTTATGAATTCCTATATTGAAATCAGGGGAATCAATACCAATAAAATAATCTATATCATTTTCAATAAACAAACATATTAGCTTTTTTTGTAAGTGTTTGAGTTGTCTGAATTTTATAAGCGGTTCTATTAAGCCCATTACATGTAATTTACTAAAATCAAAAATTGAATTGAGTCCTTCTTGAATTATTTTAGGTCCACCAACACCATATAATTCAATATGATGAGTTTTTTTAAGCTCTGAGATTATTTTTGCACCAAGTCTGTCACCGGAGTATTCTCCTGCAACAACTCCAACTTTTATAATTGGCTTTTGCAAGCTCACTTACCTTAAAATACCGCGAGATGAAGCTTTAATAGACTGAGAAAAAATATCTAGGTAGGTATCATTAGTTTCAGATATAAGAATATCTATTTCTTTTAAAGAATCCTCTAGCTTTAGTCCTTTTTTATAAATAATCTTAAATGCTTTCTTTATAAGACTTATTGATTCTGATGGAATATTGTTTCTAGTCATTCCAACTGAATTAAGACCAATTACTCTTGCTGGATTTGAAGCAACTTTAGTATAAGCTGGAACATCCATAGTTATAGATGTGTTCATACCTGCGAAAGAATAATCTCCCAAACTACAAAACTGATGAACACCAGAATACCCACCTATTACAACATAATTACCAATTGAAACATGGCCTGCGATACCGGCATTATTGGCAAAAATATTACTATCTCCAACTATGCAATCATGGGCAATGTGAGTGTAGGCCATCAAAAGGTTGTTATTTCCAATCTTGGTAATTCCTTTATCTTGAATAGTTCCTCGATGAACAGTAACACCCTCTCTAAAAATATTATTATCTCCAATAATTAACTGAGTATCTTCACCTTTATATTTTTTATCTGGGGTATCTTCTCCAATGGAAGAAAATTGATAAATTTCATTATTTTTACCAATTTTTGTTGGTCCTTTAATAACAGCGTGATTTAATATAGTAGTGCCTTCATCTATTTCAACATCATCACCAATAATGCAAAAAGGTCCAATATTTACGCTGGGATGTATTTTTGTTTTTGTACTGACGATTGATGAAGGGTCTACGTTCATTGAGCTTTCCTGTCAGCACAAAGTATTGACGCCGAACAAATAACTTTATCATTAACTTCAGCTCTTGTATCAAATTTCCATATACCTTTTTTTTCACTAACAACTGCACTATACAAATGCACTTTATCATTTGGCCCAACTCGTGATCTAAACCTAGCTTTATCTATTCCAGCAAATACATAAATTGATCCTTCTTCAGGTGTTTTATCCATTGTTTTAAAACCTAAAATTCCAGAAGCCTGAGCAAGTGCTTCAACAAGCAAAACTCCTGGAAATATAGGATTATTTGGGAAATGACCTTTATAAAAATCATCATTCGGTGAATTTTTTAAAATGCAATGAATATTTTTACCCAATTGAACTTCTACAATTTCATCAATAAAAAGAAAAGGTTCTCTGTGAGGAAGAAAGTTTTTTATTTCATCAAAATTTTTTAACATTATTTGCCTCTTTTTTTAATAAATACAGAAGATTTTGCCCAGTTCTTCTGTTCTTGGGCGGGCATTATACCAACATAATTTCCAGATTCTTTGATGTCTTTTGTAATAAGTGTGTGGGCCCCAACAGTAACATTGTCACATATATTCAAATGCCCAAGAACTCCAGACAGTCCACCCATTTGGAAATTTTTACCAATAATGGTTGAGCCTGCAACAGCACAGGATGCAGCTATTGCTGAATTTTTTCCTATTATTACATTATGTGCAATTTGTATTTGATTATCTAGCTTTACTCCTTCATGTATTTCAGTATCAATAAGTGCACCCCTGTCAATTGTGCAATTTGCACCAATTTCTACATTTTTTTTGATTATTAACTTGCCGATTTGTTCAATCTTTATATAACCTGTTTTAGTTGGCGCATATCCAAAACCATCTGAACCTAATACGGTGCCATTATGAATTATGGAATTTTCACCGATAGTTACATCTTGAACAATCGAACAGTTAGATTTAATTATCACATTATCGCCTATATTACAGTTTGGACCTATGACAACATGAGCACCTATTGATACATTTTCTCCTATAGATGAGTCATTTGAGATAGTTGCAGATGGATGAATAGAAGCATTATCTAATTCAAACAGATATTTTTTAAATAAAATGCTAGCTTTTGCATAGGCTAAATAAGGATCTGAAGTAACTAAATAATTCCTTTTATCTTTAATATCAAAGGAGTCGTGAACAATTATTGCTTGTGCTTTTGAGCTGCTTATATATTTGCTATATTTTGAATTTGATAAAAAAGAGAGAGATTCAGATGAAGCTTTCTCTAAGGTTGATAGATTGTTGACGATAGCTCCACTATCGCCAACAACTATAGAATCTGTATGATCTGCTATTTCAGCTAGTGTATATTCTTTTCTTTCGGTCACTACTCGGATTGAGTACTAGCCTCTGATGCTGCAACATCTAGCATTGACGTAACATCATCAGTTAAGTCCAAAGCTGGATCACTGAAAAGAATAGTTTCATTTTTTTGTAAAAGTACTTTTATTTGCTTTGCCTGAATTAGCTCACCAATAATTTTTTGCATTGCTGGTCCATTTTCAGCAAATACTTTTTGAGCAGTTTCTTCTTGAGCTTGTTGTATTTTACCAGCTAAGAATTCAAGATCCTTCCCTTTTTCTTGAATGTCTTTTTGCATTTCAGCTATTTGTGCTTGCGATAAAGTTTCTAATTCTTTTTGTAATTTTTCTGCAATAGCTTGTCTTTCTGCTTGTAAGGATTGTGCTTCTTCGAGATTAGCAGCATAGTCTGCATCTTCTTCTAATGCTTTAAATGCATCAGCAGCAGCTTGGGTTGATAAAACAGCGGTACGCATATCAATTACAGCCATGCCGTCAACAGCAAAAACTGGAATAGATAGCATCAAAGCTGCAAATAAGTTAAGTTTTAATAAATTTTTCATAATTACCCCTTAATGGTGTGTGATATTTTATCTTAATTAGAATACATTGCCTACAGTGAATTGAAATTCCTTGGTTTCTTCATACTGTCCTGCATTTGTGGGCTTAGAGATAGCAAAACTCATTGGTCCGAATCCTGTAATCCAAGTTATGCCAACACCATAAGAATACCTGAGGTCATCTATAGATGGCTTATAGCAGTTAATTTGATAATCTTTGCAATTGTCTGAAAACACATTTCCAAAATCAAAAAAGAATGCTGATCGCATTGATCTTTGATCTTCAATAAATGGTAATTTAAAAATTAACTGTAGACTTCCTTCAACTTTTACATTACCCCCAATAGAAACTCTTTTGTTGTATGACGAGTTTGCATATGGATTATAGTATGGGGTATCTAATATACCATCACCATCTGTGTCCAATAAATTAGGACACGTGCCCTCAGAATAATTAAATTCATAACAAGGTGCTTCTGTGCTTCTGGGACCTAGAGTATTTGACTCAAACCCTCTTAAAGATCTAGGACCGCCTGCATAAAAATTTTGGAAAAAAGGTGTTTCTTTCGTGTCTCCAAAAGGAGTTAAGTAACCTAGCTCAATATTAAATCCAAAAACAAGGTCATTAGCTAAAGGTTGATAATATTTCTGTCTTATATTGAATCTAGAATAGTCAATATCACCCCCTGGAATAGTAGATGAAAGACTTAATACAGTTGAAGAGCCGTCAGTTGGAAATATTCCACGATTTAGTGTTACTCTTTGCCATGAAATTTGAGCAGTCAAAGTCTCAAAAATATTGCCTTCTGCATTAATAAAATCCCAGATCTCTCTTGCTGGCATTGTGCCTATGTCAATATCAGTTTTATCATATGTAAGGCCCATATTAATTCTTTGTGTGTCAGATAATGGATAACCATATTGAAGGCCAAAACCCATTGAGTCACTTAAATAGTTTGCGACATTAAACTCACCATAATCAGTTTTCCTGTAATACAAATTAAAGCCACGACTTACACCATCTTTTGTTGCATATGGATTTAAGTAAGAAATATTATAATTTTCTGAATAAATATTTTTGCTTATACCAATACCTACTGTATTTCCTGAGCCTAAAAAGTTTTGTTCTTGCAGATTAAATCCGAGCATTAACCCAAAGTCACTGTAACCAATATTTCCACCAACAGAACCGGTTGTTTCTTCTTCAACCGTATACATGATATCTATTTGATCATCAGTATTTGGAACGGGTATTGTTTCTACCTCAACTTCCTTAAAATATCCAAGCCTTTCTAATCTAACTTTTCCAGCTTCAATACTATTATTTGAAGACCAAGCACCTTCAAATTGTCTCATTTCTCTTCTTAAGACATGATCTTGAGTAATATTATTTCCAGTAAAAAGAATCTTTCGTGTATATGTTCTTTTACCAGGAACTACTGAAAAGATAATTTTTACTTCATTAGTTTCATCATTTATTTCAGGATTTCCACTTACCTCAGCAAAAGCAAACCCTCTGTTACCCAGAACATTGGTAAAAAACTCTTCTATTGATGTTATTTGAGCTTGCGAATATGTTAGCCCCTCTAAAGATTCAATTATTGATGAATATGCTACTTCTTCAATAGGAAGATCTCCAATAACCTCGGCATCTGATATTGTGTATTTTTTACCTTCAGAAATATTAAAATTTATATAAATGCTTTTCATATCCCTAGAAAGGCTAATTTGAGATGATTCTATTGAAAACTTCAGGTACCCTCTGTCTTTATAAAAAGACTCTAAGGTCTCAATATCACCTTTTAATTTTTCTCTAGAGTACGCGTTATCATTATTTAAGAATGAGAAGAAAGAACCTTCGGAAAGTTCAAAGCCTTGCAATAACTCGTCGTTATCGAAAACTTCATTTCCTATAATATTAATTTTCTTGATTTTAGCGCTTGAGCCCTCATCAACAGTAATATTAATATCGATTCTATTTCTTGATTGTCTAACTTCATCAATTTCAACATTTGCACCATATCTACCATTAGATGAATAAGATCTAACTAACTCAGATCTGACTTTTTCTAAGGTAGATCTTTTATATACTTCTCCCTCTTTTATACCTACACCATCCAGGCTTTCAATTAATTGTTCTGTTTTAAGGGCTTTGTTACCTGAAATATCAATTGCAGAAATTGAAGGCCTTTCAACAACGCTTATAATTAACGTGTTGCCATCTTTAGCTATTTGAATATCATCAAACTGTTCGGTAGAAAATAGTGATTTAGTAATATCAGTTGACTTTCTTAGATCAATTTTATCTCCAACACTTATAGGAATCACATTAAAAATACTTCCAGTGGAAACTCTTTGAAGACCAATTATTCTGATATCACTAACTAAAAATTCTTCAAATGCGTTGAGTTGAGAAACTAATATTAAGCTTAAAAAATATAGTTTAAAATTTTTCAATTGTATTTCTACCTACAAAAATCGAGAAACATCATTAAATATTGCAAAGATCATAAGTGCTCCAACCATCAAAGCACCGCCGGTATATATAAAATTTTCTGTTTTTTCTGTAAACGGCTTACCTCTTATAGCCTCTATACCTAATAATGTCAGTTGACCACCATCAAGAACCGGGATAGGTAAGAGATTTAATACACCCAAGCTAATGCTTAATAAAGCCATTAAATACATGAATGGAAGAAATCCCGCTTGAGCCGTATTACCTGCCATCTGAGCAATACCAATTGGCCCACTCAAATTTTCAGTTCCCATATTTCCAGTGATCATTTTGCCAATAAACTGAAGTGTCTTAATGCTTAAATTGTAAGTTTCGTATATGCCTTTAGATAAAGATTGATAAATTGAACGGCTGGTTCCAAATGATACTCCAATAATCCCAACTTGATTACCATCGACATCTTCAGATGAGCCTACTCTTACTGGTAGCTGTATCAAGCTTCCATCTCTGTAAACATCTATAAGTACATTTTGATTTGGCAAGGAGGCTATTTCTTTTCTAATATCACTTGCATAATTTATTTTGGCATTTCCTATTTTGGCAATCACGTCATTTGCTTTTAAATCTGACATATCTGCAGGGCCATTTTTAATAATAGAACCAATCACGGGTTTCATTTTGTAATCAACCTCTATACCCAAGTTTTGTAATGGATTAGCTTGTGATTCTGCTGTTGGTAAAAAGTCATCAACCAAAATACCAACAATTATATATTCTGAGATATCTGATCTTTTTAATGTTAATTCTATGGTTCCAGTTAGGCCAGCATAAGATAAAAGTTCTAAATTAATGTCTTTTGGATCTGATACAGTTGTTGAATTAATAGCTACAATTTGATCACCAGGAAGTATAAATTCATTAGATGCATTCATATTGATTGAGCTATTAACATCTTTGATTACCGCAGTTGTTTGTGGATCAGGTGTATTTAAAAAAATTAAAGAAAAGATAAAAATAGACAATAAAAAATTTGCAAGAGGGCCTGCAAACATTATGAGAGCTCTTTGCCATTTAGGCTTAGAATCAAAAGTGTTTTTAATCTGCTCATCTGTCAGTTTTTCTTTAATTTCTGGTTCATGTTCTATTAGTTTATTAGTAATCATTGAAACATATCCACCAAGTGGTAATGCTGATATTGCAAACTCTGTGCCATGTTTATCTAATCGCTTATAAATAACTGGTCCCATGCCAATAGAAAATCTTTGGACATGAACATTGAAAATTCTTGCAAAAATAAAGTGACCATATTCATGAATAGTAACAAGCACTCCAAGAAGTGCTAAAAATGAACCAATATATATAATTGTTGTTGTCATAATTTTAAGACACGGATTTTACCACCTTCTTGGCCTCTATGCGTGTTTGATTATCTATTTCATAAATCGTTTCTATATCAACTTCTTTAGACATTGAAACAGTATTAAAAGTTCTATAAATTACTTCATATATTTTATCAAATGTGATTTGTTCCTCTAAAAAATTTTGTACAGCAATTTCATTTGCAGCATTAAAAATTGTTCCGGATGAACCTCCGTTATTACATACATATCTTGCTATATCAAATATTTGAGACCTGTCTTCAGGAATTTTTTGAAATGTAAGACTTAATGATGAAAAATTTATTTGTGAAAAATCAAGATTTAGTCTTTTATTATTAAATGATAAAGCATGAGCAATTGGAACCCTCATGTCAGGATTGCTCATTTGACAGATACTTGATCCATCTTTATAAGTAACAATTGAATGTATTATGCTTTGAGGATGAACCACTAAGTCAAAGAATTTCTCATCCAGATCAAACAAATATCTCGCCTCAATTAATTCAAGACATTTATTAACTAACGATGCTGAATCAATTGTAATCTTTGCTCCCATTTCCCAGTTTGGATGATTTAATGCTTCACTTTTTGTAACTTGGGACAATTCCGAAATACTTTTATTTAAAAAAGGTCCCCCAGATGCAGTTATTATGATTTTTGATACGTCATCTGTATTTTTGTCTGAGTTAAGGCATTGAAATATAGCATTATGCTCGCTATCTATAGGTATTATCTCAGTATTAAATTTTTTAGCTAAAGGGAGAATTATTTCACCTGCAACGACTATGCTTTCTTTGTTAGCAAGTAAAATTTTTTTTCCAGTTTTTGCAGCTATCAAAGTACTTTCAAGACCCGCAAAACCTGAAATAGCTGATACTATTATATCTATCTGATCGTTATTAAGAATTTCCTCCAGCTCAGATTTATCACTAAAAATATTTAATTTATTATCTTTTTCAAACGCATGTATTAAATGGTTATAACTTTCACTAGAATCTGTAAATATATATTTTGGATTAAATTCATTAATAATACTTTCTGCTTTATTTATGTTTGAGCTAAATGTAATGCCAAGAAGATTGAGTTTCTCTTTATTTTGTTTGATTACGCTAAGTACGCTATCCCCAATACTGCCGGTAGCTCCTAATACAATAATATTTTTCATAAGATAATTATTATAAAAAATAAAAGTATTATTGGTGTTGCTAATATGTGAGAGTCTATTCTATCTAAAACTCCGCCATGACCAGGCAAAATTTTACCAGTATCTTTTATTGATTTATCCCTCTTATGGAAACTAATTAGAAGATCTCCATAAAAAGCTATAAGACCTCCAAAAAAACATATTAATATTGACCAATAACTAATATCAAATAAGTAGCTAATAAAGGTTGCAAATAAAACATTAGCTACCAATCCGCCAATTAGGCCCTCATAAGTCTTATTAGGGCTAATGGTTGGAGAAATATGTCTTTTGCCAAAATTTGAACCAATAATATAAGCAAATATGTCAAAGAGAGCTGTATTTATAATTATAAAAATAATCATGTAATAAACTGAAACTGAACTCACTTGATGTAAGGCATAGACTTCTTTGAAAGTTGTTGATGAAAAAGATAAGACTCCAACCATAAAGCAAATAGAAAACCAAAAATATATAAAAATTAAGCTAAAGCCCCATATTATAGGATGCCTAAAATCATTTTTAATCCACTCATAGAAACCTGCAACAGATATAATTGATAATAATAAAATTAAAAACCAATAGTTTTCTAACACTGCCATGCAAATCACAGGAATGGCAATCATTAGTCCAGTAATTATTCGTTTTAAAAAATTTAATTTATATTCTTTTGCCAAATCTTCTACTCACTTTCTTAAAGTTATTTATGCAATCTATAAAATCTTCTTTTGTAAAATCAGGCCAATATTTATTTACAAAACAAATTTCAGTATAAGCTATTTGGTATAGCAAAAAATTGCTAATTCTTTTGTCTCCTCCAGTTCTAATTAGTAAATCAATATCATCAACAGGAGAGCATGAAAAATCAGAAATCATTGCCTCGTTTATTTGTTCTGATTTTATTTCACCAGATACCACTTTATATGAAATTTTTTTGGCTACATTAACAAGGTCTTGTCTTCCTCCATATCCAAGAGCAACATTTAAACTTAATACTGGTTTATATGAGCTAGTTTCTGCTTCTGCGTTATTAATTTTAGACAAAATTTTTGAGCCAAAATCTTTAATCTCACCAAAAAACTTAAGTTTAACTTTCTGTTTCTTTAATTCAGGTACTTGTTCACTTATAGCTTTTGCAACAAGTTTCTTAATCGCATCTATCTCAGATTTTGGTCTTGACCAATTTTCTGAACTAAAAGCATATAAAGTTAATGATGTTATATTTTGTTTAACTGATTCTTCAACTATTTCTCTTACAACTTCAACACCTTTGCTGTGTCCTTTACTAATGTTTAAAGAGTTTGATAAAGCCCATCTTCCATTTCCATCCATAATGATGGCAATATGTCTGGCGATGTTTTTCTGCTTATCTTTTGATGAATTAGCCATGAGGCTTATTTTAAATTTCTAGAAGATCAGATTCTTTTGCTTTTAATTCTGTATCAACAAGTCCAATATACTTGTCTGTTTCTTTTTGTATTAAATCTTCCATTCTTCTCAGATCATCCTCTGATATTTCTCCTGATGATTGAAGCTCTTTACATGATTGATTTGCATCTCTTCTTATATTTCTAATGGATACTCTAGAATTCTCAGCTTCAGCTCTAGCTTGTTTAATATAATCTTGTCTAGTTTCTTCGGTTAATGCCGGCATGGTTATTCTTATTAAGTCTGATGATGTGCTAGGATTTAGTCC
>CENP01171780.1_pt1 | contig 10506 bp, 11 predicted proteins | sample 361281 | NCBI WGS metagenome assembly CENP01 (sample SAMEA2591122, study PRJEB7988) | marine metagenome | biome: marine biome (ENVO:00000447); feature: deep chlorophyll maximum layer (ENVO:xxxxxxxx); material: saline water (ENVO:00002010), including plankton (ENVO:xxxxxxxx) | depth 70 m
AGGCAGGCGTGAACTCCAGACTTCACCACGCCCCCGTAATAAATAAAGTATAACTACAAAAAAAATACATAGTAATAAATTTATTACCAATAATATGGAGTAGATGAAGATAAAGGCTTTAGCAAAATATTCACTTAGATTCCTAATGTTACAAGGAATTCTCACAGCATTTACAATCTTTTACTTTGATAATTATTTAATTTGGAGTCAAGAATTTAAGAGAGAGATTTATCTCAATTTACTTGAAGACAAAGAACGGTTTTTTCCTTTACTAAGTGATAGTTTAATTTCTGTAGATTTAGTTTTGGCATTATTAATATTTATTTTTTTACTTTTACTTTATTCGACAAAGTTTTATACATATGTAAATGAACTTACATACTCTATGAATAGAAATCTGTTTGGTGAGTATTTTCAAATTTACCTTGTTTGGACAAGCTACTTAATGGTTAGCTTCTTTATATTAAGGTTTAATAACTTGTTTAGAGGAAGTCTTTTGCTATTTTCTTTTCTAATTCCTTTAATATTGCTTGTTTTTAGAAATACTGAATTTATATCAACTTTACTCGGCAGATCTGTAACAAATGAATCTTTTATTTCATTTAACTTGGATGAGAATTCAAAATTTAGAAAATTAAGAATAATGACTTTTCGAAAAAACTTAGGATCTTTTTTTACAGAAAGTATTAATACAAGTGAAGAAATTATAAAGATTATTAATAGGGAGAATAAGAAGAATAAAGTAAATTTAGTTGTTATAGAGTTAAATTTTGAATCCATTTCAGAAGAGCTTGAAAAATATTTAATTAATCTAAATAAAAAAGTTTTAATAATTTCAAAAAGTAAATTAAAGTTTGCTAATAATTTTATTTATAGGGAAGAAGCTTTAGAAGACTCTAGGCTTATTTATTTTAATAATGATATACAATACGGTGCCAAGTTTATCCTGAAAAGAGCAAATGATATTTTTCTTAGTTTAATTTTATTGGCATTGTTCTCGCCGGTTATTTTATTAATTTCTATTTTTATTTTTATAAAAGATGGTACTCCAATCGTTATTAAACAAAATCGAGTTGGATTACATGGAGATCAATTTAGTATGTATAAATTCAGAACAATGAAAAAGGAGTCTCATGAATTACGAAGTGAACTTGAAGATCTCAACAAAGGTAAAGGTCCTTTATTTAAAATTGAAAATGACCCAAGAATTCTGAAAGGACTTTCTTTTATTAGAGAGTATAGTTTAGATGAATTGCCTCAACTAATTAATGTACTTAAAGGAGAGATGTCAATAGTTGGACCTCGACCTTTATTTGATAATGATACAGAACTATTCACAACTAGTTACATGAGACGGTTAAACGTAATGCCGGGAATTACTGGCTTGCTTCAAATAAATGAAAGAAATACAAACGATTTTGAGACCTGGTATAAATACGACATAGAATATATAGAAAATTGGAGTCTTTTTCTTGATCTTGAAATCATCTTAAAAACCCCTTTTGCAATGTTTTCAAAAAAAATTCGAGGTATTTAGTGGGTCGGGTGGGAATCGAACCCACGACCTTGAGCTTAAAAGGCTCCTGCTCTGCCGATTGAGCTACCGACCCAGTTAATCAATAACAAAGATTAGTATAAACATTTCTCTTCTTTATAAGGAATATAATGTTTACTCTTCCTCAAGAACAGTACTTGAGTCATGAGTATTGGAAAATTTACTTTTTGTTTCATTTAATATGCTTTTAAGTTCCTGATTTATATTGCTAACAATTTCTTTTGTTTCTTTTTTTATTTCTTCATCAGTAACTGTTGACTCGACAGTCTGAATAATACTATTTATCAATTCTGAAGTATTCTCAATAGTATTTTTAAAAGTATCTTTTAAATCATCTACAAGGTCTTCTTCATCAATACGTGATTTTATTTTTTTTGCAACATTTGACATATCTTTCGAGATATCTGACCAGTTTCGTTCTTCATTCATGTAGTTTATTATATTGCTTAGTAGTTAGCTTTGTCTTTAAATGATAAGTTAGGAGAATTTGTAATTCTTTGCTTTGCCCAACGAGCTGGTGCTATTAAACGAAAGAATGGTGGAAGAAAAGGTCTTGTAAACTTCAATAAAAAAAGGTTGAAATTTACTAAAAATAGTTTAATTCTTGAGCTTTTTATTCCATATATATCTTTAAACTCTTTTGGTAGTGTATTGAATGCAGTAAATGCAATAAAAGGCCATATTGGTTTTATATGTTTAGGAACAGGACCGCCACCAATTATGTCATATACATCCATGGCAACATCAGTTTTTATCAAATAATTTTTTTCTTTAGATTTTTGAATTACCCACTCTTTTAATTTGCTGTGAGTTTTAGGCATTTGGCTAATATCAACTAATACCATGTCTGCAGCAAGGGTGTTTTCTTCGTGATATTTATTTTTTTCATCATCGGTTAACTTACCTACTGTTTTTTCATAAAAATAAATTGAAGAGATCTGTAAACATGCATGTACCCATAAAAGCTGTTCATGGTCAAGTGCATCATAATAGCCACCTGTGACCTCATCCTCTCCCTTAATTACTTCATGTAGCTTGTTTATTCTATGTGCACTTTCATCAGCTTCAGCTTTAGTTCCAAATGTAACTGAATTTTGAAGAGATAAAGTTCTAATCAATCTTTTCCATGGATCTCTTTGATAGAAAGAGGTTTGTCTAGCTCCTGCAGCGATAAGTGGGTGCGCAGCATGCATCAATAGTGCTCTTGCGCCTCCAAAAAGTACAGTGATTTCTTTGTTTACCTTCCACATCATTGAGTCAGGACCAAAGTATCCGGGGTCACCTTTCATAAAACATATATTATTCGAAATATGAAATATGAGGTAATTAATAGATGTAATATTATCATTCAATTAAGTCTTAATTTAAGAGATAATATTATATGGACACAAACATATTAGCTATATGTGGTGAATCAGACAAAGTGTTTGATTTTGAAAAAATTAAAAGTGACCCAAACTTTGTGTTTGAAGCAGACCCAAATTTTTCTTCTATAACGCTATTTAACGAATCCGGCTCCGCTGTAACCGTTAACTCGTGGGTTGAATGTGCAAATTATGTAAATGGTGGGTGGGTAACTAATTTTACAAATATAATTAATTATGAAAAAAATTTGTTTTATATATTAGGTATTGCTTCAATTTTTTTAATTGCTTCAAATATTTACACAAAAATAAAGGAATAAAAAATTTTAAAAATTTCAAAATTATTTAAATACTTGTTAATTGTTATCTTGATTCTTTTACCATGGACAATAAACAATTCTGATTCACTTGACACTATTTCTAAAATAGAAAATAATAGTATTGGCAACTACCAATCTACTACCTGTAAATATTCTTTTTTTGAATTTATAATGCAAAATCCTGAAAAGAGTTATTTAATAAATCTAGATAAACCTGCAACTATAGACTGTTTTTCCAAAATAAATGGTGCTGATGAGATAGATCAAAAACCAGTTGTATATGTGGGAACAAATCTAAACTTAGATTTAATTATTCAAGCTTTATTTTGGTTAATCTTATTTTCTTTAATTCCAAAACATAAAAAATATAATTTAGAATTCAAAAATATATCAATTTTTATTTCAATAATTTTAATATTGATACATTTCTTTTCTGAAAATGCATTTTATAGCTTTAATTCAAAAATTTTTTCGACAGATTGGAAAAATAATTATCTTCTATATTCGATTATTCTTACTTGTTTTATTCTCTTAAGAATATTTTCAGATATGGCGGAAAGAAGAATAAAAAATATTTTATATTTTATACCTTTTTTATTTGTATTATCTGGGACGTTTAATAGTTCCAATCTAAATATTATTTACTTATTTTTAATGTTTATTGGAATCAACGCATTGTTCAAAAATTTAGGTAATAAATTTTTTCTTGTGCTGTATTTGCCTTTTGTCTATTTTTGGATTTCTAGTATCGAAAACAATATAGCTTTTTTTGATGTTGATAAAATAAAAGGATTTACAAGCTCGGCATATAATTTAAATTCAGTATTTTTCTGGTCCCTTTCTTTTTTATTTTTTATGTTTGGGTTTTTGTTTATATGTAATATTTCAATAAATGAAATCGATCTTATAAAACTGAGATTTAATTTTTTATTATCAGGAAGTTTAGTAGTTTTATTTTCAGTCATTTCAGCATTGCATCCTGCTATTAATTTTTTAACTTACTATTACCTTGGATTAAATAAAACAGCAAGTAAAACTTTTGAGTCTGTGGAAGGAAATGCTTGGAGGGGGATAAGTCCAAGTGCAGAATCAATTGGTGAATTTTATGCTTTTATAATTTTACTAACTTTAGTAATTGCAATTTATAAAAAAAATTATAGTTTATCTGTTTATGAAGTATGTTTTTTACTAATCAACTGCTTTGGATTATATAAATCTAATAATTTTGCTGCTCTGATTTCTTTAATAGCTTTTACATTTTTACTATTTCTACTTGTGAATATTAAAAATAAAAAAATTAAATTCCTTTCAATATTTTCTGTTCTGATATTTTTTCCTATTGTATATTTTTTATTCTTTAATACTTACTCAATTGAAGAATCGAGCAGAAAATTGTTAAAAGAAAGCTTTGCAGTTTCTAATATTGAATACTTAAGTACTAATCAGTTTGGTCAAACATCTGTAGATGAAAATCGATTCTATGAAGTTATTTTAAGCGAAGGGACTGATGAAAAAATCTCAACATCACTCAATTACTTAGTTAGTCAATATCACTTTAGTAAAAGGAATAGTGTTCCTAACATTACATCATTAATTAGCTCCGTAGCATCTCCAATCAATAGAAGTGAAAAGTGGGGTGTATTTTTTGGAAAATATAATCCAAGTTTTAGCACTCTTCTAATTGGTACAGGACCAAACAATATTGTCGATTATTATTTTGGACATGCTTCAAAAGCAAATTATGGACTTATTCTTCCTCACTCATCAGTTTTGTCTCTAATGATATTTTTTGGATTATTTGGAATTTCAGCATTTTTACTTTTCTGTTCTTATAAATTAATATCTAATCGACATAATCCCTACTATTTAGTACTTGTATTTTTCTTTTTAATAAATTTAATAAAAAGTGACTCTCTTTTATATATAAATTCTTTTTTACTGTTTATTTTTATTTTTAACGTAAACCGTGTTTTAAAACCAGGTGAATAAGTTGAGAAATTTAACATACATTACATATCAAACGTTTCCAGCAAACACTGCAAACTCTTTACAGACTATCAGTAATATTGCTGAAATTGTCAAACAAGGAGTTAAGGTAAAATTAATTTTCCCAGATAGAGATGATTTTAGTTCCGACAGTCTTGTTCAAATACAAAATTTCTATGGAATTGAGCAAGATTTTGAAATTGTTAAACTAAAACACAATTTACCATTTGGAAAAGTTAAATTTTTTAACAAATTGACCTATCATTTGAGCCATTTCCTTTGGTCAAAGAAAACTGTAAAAAATTTAATTAATAATTCAAAAAATGATTACTTTTTTACAAGATCAGATTGGATATTTTATTTTTTATCTAAACAAAACAAGCATGTAATTTTCGAGTGTCATCAACCCTCAAAGATAAGAAATATTATTTTAAAAGTTTGTCTAAGTAAAAAAACATCTAAGATTATATTTTTAAATGACAGTTTATTCAAAAACTATCAAAAACTTATCAAGTTTGACTTTAATTACATTGTTTTAAACAATGGATATAAAAATGAATTATTTAAAGATAATGTTAGAAAGAAAAATAATCAAATTATTTTTGTTGGTGAACTTTTAAGATTTGGAACAACAAGAAACATTGAATTTATAATCTCTTGCTTTGAAGATCAGAGACTAGATAAATATAACTTGAAGATTGTTGGTGGTCCTGAAAAATATATTGAAGAATTAAAGAAAAATAGAAATAATAAATTTCCTAAAAATATTGATTTTCTTGGACGGTTGAGCCATTTAAATACTATAAACATGCTTCAAGAATCCGAAATAGGTCTTTTGATAAATTCAAGTAAAAACAGTCACTCAGTAAAATTTACTTCCCCTTTAAAATATTTTGAATATCTAGCAGCAGGTTTAAAAATTATAGCTGTAGACTTTGAATCTCATAGAGAATTGCCATTTGCTTCAAATATTTTATTCTTTAATGAAAATTCAAAAGAGTCGTTTATAAGAAGTATATTAAATAGTGTTAATTTATATCCCATCCAAGAAGTTGATTATGTAGACTTTTCAATCGAAAATAGGGTTAAATCTATGTTGAGTTTTGCACGCCTGGAGGGACTCGAACCCCCAACCCTCTGATCCGAAGTCAGATGCTCTATCCAGTTGAGCCACAGGCGCAAGATTTTTTCATAATCTAATTTTTATACTTATATAATAGTTTCAATAATGAAAACAACTAAGGTCCTTCAAACAAATATAAGTGAGACTAATATTAACGAGGTCTCAAATATTCTAAACTCCTCAACTAACCAACGAGTTGCTATTTGTAATGCAAACACACTGGTTCGAAGTGTACGGAACTCATATATAAAAGAAACAATTAATAGTTTTACAATTAAAACTCCTGATGGTTTTCCTGTCGCAAAAGCTCTTTCAATAATCTCTAAACAAAAATTTCTGAGGGTAGATGGATATAATGTTTTCTTAAAAACCATTGAAGATGGGTTAAGTAAAAACAGTAGCCATTATTTTTTTGGTAGTAATGAATATATAACTAAATTGATGATTAACAATCTTGAAAAGCTTTATCCTGAAATACAAATAAGAGGCTACATGTGTCCAGAAATAATGGAACCTGATCTTCTTGTTGAAAAATATAAAGATGAAATAAAAAATATCAATGCAGATATTATCTGGGTATCACTTGGTTTTCCAAAGCAAGAAATATTTATTGATAAAATAATCAAAATTACTAAAAATAATTCAAACTTTGTAGGGATTGGCGGAGTTTTTGAGTGGGTAGCAGGGACAAAAAAGAAGGCACCTGAGTGGGCTGCAAATATGGGGTTTGAGTGGTTGTTAAGATTGATACAAGACCCAAAAAGACTCTACAAGAGATATTTAATAGACAATATTTTATTTGTGTTTTACTTTTTGAGGCAAGTGTTCTTTCGTAGATAAGCATTAAAATAAAGAATAGAAATTTGCTAAATGAATAACATTTTTAATAATTTAACTGATTCCTTAAACAAGGAATTTAAAAAATTTGATCTCGATGAAGATGTGCGTTTAAGTGTGTCAAAACTAGATGAATACGACCTACAAATTAATAATTTAGTCAAATACAACAAAGAAGATTTTTTTACAGAACTTAAAGATAAAATTGTAAAAAAAATAGAAGAATCACAAATTTTTGAAACTGTAGATAAAAATAATATTGGATTTATTAACTTAATTTTAAATCACAATTTTCTTGTAAATAAAATAACCAATACAAAAAATGATTTTATTAATGATAAAAAATATAGGATTATTTTTGACTATGGTGGACCCAACATTGGTAAACCATTGCACGTTGGCCATATGCGTACGCTGAACATTGGCAGAAGCCTTTATAATATCCATTCTTTTATAAACAACAAAGTAGTAAGTGATATTCACTTGGGAGATTGGGGAATGCCGGTAGCTCAAATCATTTCATATTTAGAAAAAGAAAATATGGCTCTTGAAAATGTAAGCTCTAATCATCTAGAAATAATTTATCCAAAAGCTAGTGAAGAGTATAAGCACAACAGTGACTTCAAGAAAAGAGCTCAAGAAGTTAATAAACTTCTGAATAATAACGATAAAGATATGCTTGCTGTCTGGAAAATAATAAAAAGTATATCTATAAAAAGTCTAGAAGAAAATTTTAAAACATTAGATCACAAATTTGATTACTGGCTTGGGGAAAGTGATGTAAATAATTTAATACCTGAAATGATTGATACCTTAATTAAAAATAAGAAGATAGTCGAGGACGGTGGCGCACTAATCAGCGCTGAAGATGTCAATCCTAAGGTTTTAATTACTAAGTCAGACGGATCATACCTCTACATAACTACAGATTTAGCAACGATTTTATATAGACAGAAGAATATTCCATATGATAAGGCATATTACATTGTTGATAATCGTCAATCTCTACACTTTAAACAATTATTTGATTCAATAAAGTTTTTCAAATTTAATGATTTATATCATGAACATATTGCCTACGGTACGCTAAATGATAACGAAGGAAACCCTTTTAAAACAAGAGATGGCGGAACAAAACCACTTAGTGATTTATTTAATGAAACCTGTAGTTATATAAAAAATATTAATGATGAGTTAAATGATTTTACCATTGCACAATTAACTAATTCTGTTCTAACATTTAGTGACTTGATCACAAATAGAAAAACTGACTATAAGTTTGATTTGGAAAAGTTTACAAATGTTAATGGGAAAACAGGTATATATGTTCAGTATTCACAGGTTAGAGCAAAAAAACTAATAGATACTATTAACAACCATAACAAAGGAATTGAAGAATTAATTTTAAACAAAACAGATAAACATTTGCTTTCAAAATTATTTTTATTTTCTTATTATCTTGAACAATCAGCTTTACTAAATGAACCACATCATCTTGCAAATTATCTTTATGAAATCTCTAATTTATTTAATCAATTTTACGAAAATGAAAAACTTTCAAATATTACCGATTCAAGCCACATTGCTTCAAAACTCTATATTGCTAATCTCTTTTTGACTACAAGTCACAACACAATGTTTTGCCTTGGAATGCTGCCTGTTGATGAAATGTAATTATAAAAATATCTGAGTAGTTAGTATCCAGAAAACTAATGTAAATCCGTACGTGTTGTTATTGATTAAATTGATATTTCTTCCAAAATTATGAAATAAAAATAGTAATAAAGGAATTGCTATAAAACCGGAAAACGATACAGCTCTTGCGATCACTAAATATTCATTTACAAAAATATTTTGATTCCTTAGTAAAACTTGAAATAATATTAGAAAAAAAAGGGATATAAATATCACGGAAACAACATTGGTAAGAAGGTTTCTAAATGATCTGTTTTCAATAAAGTATTTATCAAAAAACTCTACAGGTATAAACAAAATAAAAAGAGAAGCAAAAAATGTTATAAATGACCAAAATAATCCTTGGCCATTCCAATTTATAAGAGTTTGTTCTACAATCCCAGCCGACTCAAGAAATAAATATACCGAGAAGCCAAGCAAGGATGTACCCAAAACAAAGAAATACAAACCTATAATTGGAAAAATTTGATTACGACTCAAACTGATATTATTTTTTGTTAAATTACTAAGTTCGTATTGCATACAGACATATTAGTTCTTTTTATATTAAAATATTATTGAAATATGAATTTAATAGACACACCAAACCCAAACGCTAAAAAAGTTTTAATTGAACATGACTATGAAATCGCTACATATATAAAAAAAGAAAGTGAAAATATTATTGGGGTTGCAAAAGATTTAATCGAGGTAGATGGAATTCTCTCGATTTTTACTGGTCCTGGATTCTTAACAATTACAAAAGAAGAGTCCTCGGACTGGAATATGATTAATAACGATATATTAAATAAGTTTGATACAATATAGCTATGGAAACCTTTAATCCGGACCCAAAGCCAGGCAGAATAGTTTTACCATTAGTACTAATTGGTATGATTGCTACAACTTACACGTTTATCAATAGAGTTGCAACAAATAATGACTTGAACATTGTTGTAGAAGACACCACTGTTCAAACTGTATCCGAAGAGACAATAGAAGACACCACTACAACTACAACCACTACAACATTGCCGGATGATTACATTTCCTATCTTGAAGAAATTAATGGAGAAAGGATAGTAGCAATTAGCCTTGGTGAAGAAGTTTTGCAAGCAAATGATAACTGGGATAACAAAACAGTAACCTATCAAGAAGCAAAAGATGAATTTGATGTCTTTATTGCCAAATGGAATGAGTTTGTTGATACAGTGTCAAATCCTGGACCTCCAAATACTTATGCCAATTTGGTTACAAGTCATGAAGAAATAAAAACTTTAGTAAGTTTGATCTACGAAGATACTGTTGAACTTAAAGCTGGTCTTGAATCTTCTGATACTGGAGAAAGAAGAGCAGCTGCTTTAGATTCATTTAATGAGAATCTTGATCAACTAATAGAAAAGATTTCTGAAATTGTTGCAACAGCTTCTAACTAGAAGCTGCTGAACAAACTGTATCAATCATTAACATTGCAATGACGTAAGGATCTCCATTAGCATTTGGTCTTCTATCTTCTAGATAACCTTTTTTATCAACTTCAACCTGCCATGGAATTCTAATTGACGCTCCTCTGTCGCTAACTCCATAAGAAAAAGTATCAAAACTTTGAGTTTCATGGTCACCTGTTAGTCTGTCTTCAATGTTTGC
>CENP01236275.1_pt1 | contig 10505 bp, 11 predicted proteins | sample 361281 | NCBI WGS metagenome assembly CENP01 (sample SAMEA2591122, study PRJEB7988) | marine metagenome | biome: marine biome (ENVO:00000447); feature: deep chlorophyll maximum layer (ENVO:xxxxxxxx); material: saline water (ENVO:00002010), including plankton (ENVO:xxxxxxxx) | depth 70 m
GGCGGAACCAATTTTTTTTAATAAAATTAGATTAATTTTATTATTAAAATTTTTTTTATCTGTTTTCATAAAATTAATAATCTTGCTTGTTTCATTTTTTTTGAGTATTTTTTTTAGTTTCTTTGGCAGGTTTAGATTAAAAAAATGATTATTAATAATTTCAAATTCCTTTTTTTTTATAATTTTCTTTTTATATGAAAAATTATTTGCACAGTACATTCCTAGTAAAACTGCTTCACCATGATTAAGACTTTTTGAATAATTCATATTTGCTTCAAAAGCATGACCAAATGTGTGACCAAAATTCAATGTTTTTCTTAAATTTTTCTCTAAAGGATCTTTTTCAATTATAATTTTTTTAATTTTACAGCTTTCGTAAATTGACTTAGAAATTACTTTATCATCTAATAAGTGTATCTTATTTATATTTTTATCTAAAAAGAAAAAAAATTCTTTATTTTTTATTAAGGAATGTTTTAAAATTTCTGCATATCCACAAGTAATTTCTCTCTTTGGTAAAGATTTTAAAAAATTAATATCTGAAATAACTAGATTTGGTTGGTAGAATGATCCAATAAGATTTTTACCATAAACTGAATTAACACCTGTTTTTCCTCCAATGGAGGAGTCCACTTGTGATAATAAAGTTGTTGGAATATTTATGAATTTTATACCTCTTTTAAAAATACTTGCTGTAAATCCAGTAATATCACCAATTATACCACCACCAAGCGATACTATTAAATCATTTCTATGGAAATTTTTTTTAAGAATAAAATTGATTATTGCATTAACTGTATTTATGTTCTTAATTTTTTCACTAGGGTTTAATTTATAAGTATAGATATTTTTATATTTAAAATTCTTTTTTAAGACTTTTAAATTTTTTAAAGGAACTTTATTATCATAAACAATCAGACATTTTTGAAAAATAATATTATTATTTTTTAAAATAGCAGAAGTATTACGCAATATATTTTTACCAATAATTACTGGATAAAAGTGATCATTAGTTTTGATAGTAAGTTTATATTTTTTCATAAAGTTTAATAATTTTATTAATAATATTTTTTTTTATTTTTCCTTCACAATATATTTTTACATCTGTTTGAGAATAAATTTTTGACCTTTGTTCTATTAATTTCTTAATTTCGAAGCTATTCATTTTTATTATAACTGGTCTATTTTTATTTCTCTTAACTCTTTCAATTAGTGTTTTTGAGTCCCATTTTAGCCATACACTGAAACAATTTTTTTTAGTTATTTTTCTTATTGTACTATTTAAGTACCCACCTCCACCTAAAGATATTACACTATTTTTTTTTTTTAAAATATCTAATGTTATTTTTTCTTCTATGTCCCTAAAGTACTTCTCACCAAAATTTTCAAAAATTTTAGATATCTTTAATTTTGTATATTTTTCGACTAAAACATCAGTATCGTAAAAGTTATATCCAAGTTTTTTTGCCAAATTCATGCCTAAATGAGTTTTTCCTGACCCCATCATTCCTACTAATACTAGATTTTTATTTATTTTGTTAAAGTTCATTATTGAAAAAACACAAATATGTCTTAATTTGAAATTATTAAAAGATTATATGCAATTCCGAAAAAAAACAAGTTTAGGACCAAGTAGCTCACTTATTAAGACATTATTTAAAATAGCAATAATGTTTGGGATTATATTTTTAGTATTGCTATTAGTTGATAAAATTGAATTTCCATATCCAAAAAAAGATATTAAACAAATCATACCAAATGAAAATTTTAAAGTTATTAAATGATAAATTTTTAATTATTCTACTTATATTCTTTGTTGCACAAAATGTTAACTCACAAGAAGCCGTAGATATTTGGAATTTAGAAAAAAAAGCTTTTAGCACAAAAGAAATTTTAGAAAAAACAAAAACTAATAACGAAATAGATGTAAATATTTCTGAAAATAAAATTTTACGCAAAAATAATGTAGATATCAGTGATGATGCAAATTCACTTTCAGATGTTAACAATATTATTGGAATTTATGATCCAAAAAAAAATGATTTATCAATAGATATGTGGAGTAAAACAGATGGTATAATTTTGTCAGAGTTTTTAAATAAAATTTTATCATTAGACTTATCAAAAGACTCCCATAATATTTTAAATATCGCTCTATTAACAAATGCATATATTCCATCTAAAAATATAAGTCTTGAAGAATTTATAAATTTCAAAATAAAATGGCTTATCAAGTTTAATGATTTAAATTTGATAGAAGAATATTTAGTAAAAAATACCAGCTTAAAATTTAACGATGATCTTATAAAATATTATGTTGATGAAAATTTGTCAAAAACAGATCTTAATAGTGCTTGTAAAATTTTTGAGAACAACTTCAGCATAACAAACAACTACTTATTAAAATTTAAAATTTATTGCTTACTTAACGATGAAAAAATTGAAGAAAGCCTTTTACAATTAGACTTACTCCAAGAAGCTGGCTTTAAAGATAATTTTTTCGAAAAGAGAGTATTTAAGTTAATTGGTTATGAAGAAAATATTGAGGATGAGATTAACGATCAAAATATTTTAAATTTTCACCTATCTCACAGACTGAATAGTGAGTTTGTTTATGAACCAAATATATCTTCTCCAAAATTTATATGGAAATATCTTTCATCTGCAAATTTGTTAACAAGTATTGAGGATGTAGAGCTAGAAAATAAAAATAAGATTTTAGCATTAGAGAAAGCCACTCATGATAAAAATTTTTCAGAGGAAAAACTTTTTGCTATTTACGAAAAATTTTTATTTAATGTTAATCAATATTTGAATATTGAAGAATCCCATAAATTGCTTGATCCAATTGAAGGAAGAGCGTTACTTTATCAAGGAGCTCTTATTTATGATGAACCAAAAAAGAAAATTTCTATATTAAAAAATCTAAAAGATTCATTTAAAAAATCTGGTACAGAAAAAGCTTTTGAAGCTAAATTAAGTAATTTTTTAACAAATATTGATGAGGGTGAAGTTCCATCAAACTTTACTAAATTTTATGATAAAAATTTAAAAACTGAATTTAAAACTATAAAATCTATCAAAATAAATAATAAAATAATCCACCAGTCAAAACTTTTAAAATATTTTAGTGGGGAGAGTTCATTTGATGAAACTAAAAAAAACCTCGAAAATATATTTAGAGATACGGTGCGAAAAGATAAAAATTATATTTTCTCGACTAAAGATATTATAATAATAGAGTCCTTACGTGCAGATGGAATAGAAATACCAAATAAGTACAAAAGTTTATATGATGTTCAAAAGCTAAATATACCTGAAAAAATTCAAGAGTATATAGATAACGAAGAAACAGGAATGTGTCTTTTAAAATTAGTGGAACTTGTAAGAGAGGATAAAATTGGAGATTTGGGTTCAGAATCTTTATTTTTTATTATTGATACCTTAAATCAACTAGAAATTAAGAAATTGAGAAATACAATTATTTTAGATGTTGTACCGTTAAAAGTTTAAAATTATTATGTAAATTATGACAATTAGAAAAATTTTAACTGAACCAAATAAATTTTTACGCCAAATATCAAAGAAAGTTGAGAAAGTAGGTAATGATGAAAAAATTTTAATGAATGATATGGTTGAGACAATGTATGATGCAAATGGAATAGGTTTGGCAGCAATACAAGTAGGTGTACCTAAAAGAATTTTAGTTATTGATTTAGGGCAAAAAAATAATAAAAAAAATCCTCTATTTTTTGTTAATCCAGTAATAATAAAAAAAAATGAAAAACTTGCAACCTATGAAGAGGGATGTTTATCTGTCCCAGACCAGTTTGCTGAAATAAATAGACCAAGCCAGTGTACAGTAGAATATATAGATTATGATGGAAATAATAAAAGTTTAAATGCTGATGGACTTTTAGCAACTTGTCTTCAACATGAGATGGATCACTTAGAGGGAATACTATTTATTGATTATTTATCAAAACTTAAAAGAGACTATATAATTAAAAAATTATCTAAAAATAAACCTGACAGAATTGTAGTGTAGGTAATGCTTAAAAAAATTATCTTTATGGGCACACCTATGTTTGCGGTGCCCGTTTTAAAAAAATTATATCAGAACGGATATCAAATAAGTGTTGTTTATACTCAACCACCAAAAAAATCAAACCGCGGTCAACAACTAAATATTTCTCCCGTTCAAGGAATTTCGGAAACACTTGGTATTGATGTAAGATCTCCAAGCTACCTTCAGAATAATCAAGAAGAAATCAATTTTCTAAAAAAAATAAATGCTGATCTAGCAATTGTAGTTGCATACGGACAAATTATTCCAGAAGAAATACTTTCATTAACTAAAATGGGTTTTATAAATATTCATGCTTCTTTATTACCTAAATGGAGAGGGGCAGCTCCAATTCAAAGATCAATAATGAATTTAGATGAAGAAACAGGAATTAGTATTATGAAGATAAATAATGAACTTGACGCAGGACCAATTTCTTCATGTTACAAACTACCTATAAATAGTGAAGATAATTTTATAACATTATCTGAAAAATTGTCATTTTTGGCTTCAGAAAAATTGTTAGAAAATATCGACGAAATCTTTGAAGGTAAGTTAATTTTTAATAATCAAGATGATACAAAAGCAACATATGCTAAAAAAATTTTAAAACCTGAGGGAAAAATTAATTGGCAGGAGCCAGGAGAAAAAATTATAGGAAAAATTAATGGATTAAATCCTACACCTGGTGCTTGGTTTATATATAGTGGAAAAAGATACAAAATATTAAGAGCAGAACTTGGTAATAAGAGAGGAATTCCAGGGATAGTATCAAATGAGAATCTTGAAGTTTTTTGCAAATCTAACTCAATAAAAATTCTTGAAATCCAGAGAGAAGGTAGAAAACTTCAGAAAATTAGTGAATTTTTGCTTGGTTCACAAATTAAAAAGGGTTCAGATTTAAACAATGCATAGATATCACATTTTGGTGGAGTATGTTGGCAGTAGTTTTCAGGGCTGGCAAACTCAATCAACTGGAAAAACTATTCAAAAAACAATTGAACAAAAAATTAAGAAAATTTTAAAGGAGAAAATTAAACTCATTGGTTCAGGAAGAACAGATTCTGGTGTTCATGCCTTTGAACAATCTGCACATTTCGATTGTAAAAAAAAAATTGAAAACTTAGACAAGTTTATAAAATCAATAAATTATTTCCTTAACACTTATCTAATTTCAATATTAAATATAAAAAAAAAAAATTTAAAATTTCATGCTCGTTACTCAGCTAGAATGAGAATTTATAAATATATAATTTTTAATCGTGGAAGTAAGCCTTCAATATATAGAGATAGAGGATGGCATGTATCAAAAGAACTTGATATAAATCTTATGAGAAGAGGTGCAAAAAAATTATTGGGTACTAATGATTATTCAACATTCAGGTCGTCAAAGTGTAATGCAAAGAGTCCAGTTAAATCAATCAAATCGATCAAAATATTGAAAGTAAATAATGTGATTTATATAAAATTTAAGTCACAATCTTTTTTGCAGCAACAAGTTCGATCAATGGTTGGATGCCTTAAATATTTAGGTGAAGGAAAATGGAACTTAAAAAAATTTATAAAAGTGTTTAAAGCAAAGAAAAGAATTTTATGTGCACCACCAGCACCATCAAATGGATTATATCTTGAAAAAGTTATTTATTAACTCTATTAGTTTTTTTGAATTTTTTATTTATTCTCCATCTCGAACCTTCTCTTACAATATATCCAACACAGTTTTTTGATCTACAGTTACATGGAAATTGTTTATAATCAGAGTCATAACCAAAACCATAGTCACAAGTAATTTCTTCTCCTTTTTTTATATTCTTTATAGCTGTTACCCATAGTTTCAAACCTTTGCCATCATAATCACAATTATTTGAACATGAATGATTAATTAATCTAGCGGTATTCCAGGAAACATCTCCATCTAAATCATACCTACTGTTAAGATTAAAAAGATATATTGGTTTTGAATTATCAAATTTAGGATTTTCCTCGGTTTGTTTTTTTGTAATAATGTTTCCAATATAATTTATAATTTTTGTTCCCTTTTTTATGTCACGAGTTGCAACCAAACCAAGCCCTTTTTTGTCTATTGGAGTTTTTTTAATTTTATAAAGTTTCACTGGGATTTTTTTAATGATTATTATTTTTTTTTCAATTAAATTCTAGGAGTGCTTTAACATGCATTTCGCTACTTTCCATTAATGCATTAAGATCATATCCACCTTCTAAAATAGATACAACCTTACCATCACATAATTTTTTTGATATATTTAATGTTCTACTAGTTAATGTGTAAAAATCCTCTGATGTTAGTTGAAATTGTGCTAGAGGGTCATCTTTATGACCGTCGAAACCCGCAGAAAAAAGGATAAAATTAGGTTTAAATTCTAAAAGTTTTTTTAATACTCTTTCATAAGCATTTAAATATTCTTCAGATGTTGTGCCGGCCATTAGAGGAATATTTAGAATATTATTAAATTTACCTTTTTCATGATTAGATCCAGATCCAGGATAAAATGGATACTGATGTGTGGAAATATAGAGAACCTGATTATTGTCATAGAAAATATCCTGTGTTCCATTTCCATGATGAACATCAAAATCTATTATAGCTATTTTTTTTAACTTATATTTATTTAAAAGATACTTTGCTCCAACAGCAACATTATTAAAAATGCAAAATCCCATTGCTTTATTTTTTTCTGCATGATGTCCTGGTGGTCTTACAGCACAAAAAGCATTTTTATTTTTTTTATTTTGAACCAGATCTATAGCTTTTATTATAGAACCAACGGCATCTAGCGAAGCATTTTTGCTTCCAGGAGAAATTATTGTGTCTCCATCTAAAAAATTTAATCCTTTTTCAGGAAAGGATTTTTCAACTTCTTGAACGTAATTTTTAGTATGAGTAATATTTAATATATTTTTATCAAATCCAGAAGATTTCTTCCAGTCTATCTTTTCTCTACCTAATTTCTGGAGATTTTGAATTATACATGATACCCTTTCAGGTCTTTCTGGATGTGCGATCCCAGTATGGTGATCTTGTGAGGTGTCGGAGGTTAAAACTGCAGTTTTCATCAATAATTTACTTTTTTAAGAAAAATTCTAAAAGTATTTGATTATAAATTTTAGTTAAATTTTTTAAATCCTTTAATGAAACTGCCTCATCTACTTTATGCATAGTTTTTCCAACTAGGCCAAATTCTAAACAAGGAGAAATTTTTCTTATAAACCTTGCATCTGAAGTTCCCCCAGTAGTACTTAGCACTGCTTTTTCTTTTGTAATTTTTTTTATAATTTTTTGTATCATTAATGTAGTTTCATTTTTTTTTGAAAGAAAAGATTCTCCCGATACCGAATAATATATTTTATGTTTGCACTTATTTTTTTTTGCTATGTTTGCGATAATTTTATCTAGTTTTTGTTTAATTGAATATGATGAATGTTCATTATTAAACCTTATATTAAAAGTCGCTTTAGCAATTCCTGGAATAATATTATCAGCAGAATTTTCAATATTTATTTTCGTAATTTCTAAATTAGATGGCTGAAAATTTTTATTACCATTATCAAATTTTATTTCACTTAATTTTTTTAATATTTTTATAATACAATTTGATGGGTTGTTTGCCCTTTGCGGATAGGCTACATGTCCTTGGACTCCATAAATTATGATATTTCCTGTTAACGATCCTCTTCTTCCAATTTTTATCATTTCACCAAGTTTATTTGGATTTGTAGGTTCTCCAACTAAACAAAAGTCAATTCTCTCTCTCTTTTTTTTTAAAAATTCCACTACTCTTTTCGTTCCATTAATCGCAATACCTTCTTCATCTCCTGTAATCAAAAAGCTTATTGATCCCTTAAATTCATTATTTTCTTTTAAAAATTTGCTTACAGCAGATGTAAAGCATGCAATAGAACTTTTCATATCATTTGCACCTCTTCCAATGAGATGTTTTTTTTTAACTTTTGGATTGAAAGGATCGATAGACCAATCTGATAAATTCCCTGGAGGTACTACATCAAGATGACCAGCAAAACAAAAATTTGGACTTTTATCGCCTAACCTAGCATAAAGATTTTTCACTGGTTTGAGATTTTTCTGTTTAAATTCTAAAACTTTGCACTTGAAACCAATATTTGATAATTTTTTTGAAAAAAAATTCATTACTCCAGCATCTATTGGTGTAACTGTAGGATATTTAATTAGCTCTTTTGCTAATTTTAATTCGTCATAAACAATCATATTAATCTCTTAAAAGATCGTTAATAGATGTTTTTGATCTAGTTTTTTCATCTACTTTTTTGATAATTACTGCACAACTTAAGGAGGGTGAGTTTTTATTATTTTTATCAGGCAAAGTTCCAGGTACCACAACTGAATATGGTGGAATAGATCCATAAGTTATATCCCCAGTTTTCCTATCAACTATTTTTGTTGATTGTCCAATAAACATACCCATACTTAATACTGAACCTTCTCCAACTATTACTCCCTCTACTACTTCTGACATTGCTCCTAAAAAAACATTATCCTCAATTATAGTGGGTAATGCTTGAGCCGGTTCTAGGACACCTCCTACACCACTTCCTGCAGAAATGTGACAATTTTTTCCAATTTGACAGCAACTCCCTGCTCTTGCAAAAGTATCTATCATTGTACCTTCATCAATATAAGCTCCAATATTAACATAACATGGCATTAAAACTGCATTTTTTCCAACAAAAGATCCTTTTCTAACTGGTGAATTTGGTACCATTCTAAAACCAGCTTTTTCGTGATCTTCCTTAGTCCATCCTGCAGTTTTTCCTTTAAGAAGATGTTCTTTATCATACCAGCTACTATATGGACCACTTAAATTTTCCATTGGATAAATTCTAAAGCTTAACATAATCGCTTTTTTAACATACTGATGAGTAACCCATTTTCCTGCAATTTTTTCAGCCACTCTAACTTTTCCAGTATCCAATTGGTTTATAATTTCATTAATAGAGTTTTTTAAGTCTTTATCTGAATTTTGATTTATATCTTCTTTATTTTCCCATGCACTGTTAATTATTTGTTCAAGATCTTTCATATTAGCTTAAGCTTGTTTTAATATATTAATTTCTTTTAAAAAACTAGAAAGATTTTCTATTTTTAAATCGATGAATTTTTTATCAGAATCTTTTTTTCCCCAATATTCATTGTTTTTAAGCCATACTGTTTTCATGCCAAGCTTTTTTGCTGGTTCTAAATTAATTGCAATATCCTCAATAAATAGAGTTTCCAAAGGATTTATATTAAATTTTTTAATTAACTTTTTATATGGTTCAATTGAAGGTTTAGGAACAAAATTACAATCAGTTATATCAAAAAAACCGTCAAACAAGTCGTTGATTCCTAGGGTTTTGGTTATATTCGATACGTGTTCATGAGATCCATTTGTGAAAACAAATTTTTTACACTCAAGTTTTAGTAACTCCTCTCTCAATATTAAATCTTTCTTCAAAAAATCTAAATTTATGTCGTGAACATATTGTAGAAATTCTTGAGGGTTTATGTCATGGTGAATCATTAATCCATTTAAGCTAGTGTTATATTTATGAAAATAGTTAGTTTGTAGTTCTTTTGCCTTTTCGAGATTTAGATTGAGTTTTTCAGATATATACTGGGTCATACGTTTACTTACTTGACCAAAAACTCCTTCCAGGTCGTCATAAAGAACTCCATCACAATCAAAGATAAAATTTTTAATTTTTGCTAATTCTTTCATTTTCTAATTAGTGTTCCTGCTCCCTTATCTGATAATAATTCAAATAATATTGAGTGCGATTTTCTCCCATCTATTATAACCACTCCTTTAACTCCATTACTTGCAACATCAATACAATTGTTTATTTTAGGTATCATTCCCTCAGATACAATACCCTTAGTAATTAAATCGTTTGCTTTTACAGAGTTTATTTCTGGTATTAGTTTATTGTTTTTATCTAATACACCTTCTACATCACTTAATATTAATAATCTTCTTGCCTTTAAATTTTTAGATATTGCACCTGCTGCTGTATCGGCATTTATGTTATAAACTTGGCCTTTTTTACTTAATCCTAATGGAGCAATTACAGGTATTATATTTTCCCTAGTAGTTTTATCAATTATTTTTATGTTAATATCGATTGGCACCCCAACAAATTCTAGTTCTTCATCAGCAGGCTCAACTAAAAGTATACTGTTATTATCGCTTGTAAAGCTTTCTGCTTTACAAGAAAAATTTTTAAAAGTTTCAACTATTTCTTTATTAAAATCTATCAAAACTTCTTTTACGATATCAATAATTTCTTTTTTTGTAACCCTTAAACCTTTAATGAATTTACTTTTGATATTTTTACTATCTAGTTTTGTATTTATTTTTTTTCCTCCACCGTGAATAATTATAGGATTGAATTCTAATTTTTT
>CENP01103234.1_pt1 | contig 10485 bp, 11 predicted proteins | sample 361281 | NCBI WGS metagenome assembly CENP01 (sample SAMEA2591122, study PRJEB7988) | marine metagenome | biome: marine biome (ENVO:00000447); feature: deep chlorophyll maximum layer (ENVO:xxxxxxxx); material: saline water (ENVO:00002010), including plankton (ENVO:xxxxxxxx) | depth 70 m
AATGGAATTGATTGTGAGCATTTATTTCCTCAAAGTATGTATGAGGGGACATCACCTATGAAATCTGATATACATCATTTACGTCCATGCAAAAGCAATGTAAATAGTTCTAGAGGAAATAAACCCTATAATGAATCAAATGATAATCAAACTCAAACATGGTATTGGTTAACTTATCAATTAGATAATACACCGAGCCAAAATATAGATAAATATTCAGAGAGCGCAACTGGAGTATTTGAGCCCAGAGAAGAAGTTAAAGGAGATATTGCAAGAGCAATATTTTATTTTTATACTATGTATTCAAATGTAGCTGATGACGATTTTTTTGATGAACAAAAAGATATTTTATACCAATGGCATTTAGATGATAGTATTGAACAATCAGAAGTTACTAGAACAATGGAAATTGCAAATTATCAAGATTATCCAAATCCTTTTATATTAGATGAAACTTTAGTTCAGAGATGTTATTTTGAATTAGAATTTATTTTAGGTGATGTTAATCAAGACACCATTATTAATGTTTTAGATATTATTGTTATTATGAATTATATATTAAACGTTATAGATTTAACCCCAGAACAAATTGCTTTATCTGATATGAATCAAGATATAGGCATAAACATTTTAGACATAGTATTATTAATAGGAGAAATTTTATCATGAATAAACAGATGATTATTGTTGGAGGAATAATATTTATTTTAGCTTTAACATTTTTTTATCCTCAAAATTCAAACGGTTCAAATAACGAAACTAATATTGATGAACCAATATCTCAAGCTAATGATTTCACATTTCAAAATTCAGGAGAGGAAAGTAAAGTGATTACTACAGATTCAGGTTTAAAATATGAAGTTATTCAAATGGGAATAGGAGAAAAACCTTTAGCAACTGATAAAGTAGAAGTTCATTACCACGGAACTTTAGAAGATGGTACAGTTTTTGATTCATCAGTAGAAAGAGGAGAAACTATCACTTTTCCATTAAATAGGGTTATTAAAGGTTGGACAGAAGGTTTACAATTAATGCCTGTAGGTTCTAAATTTAAATTTATTATTCCTCCAGAATTAGCATATGGTTCAAGACCAGTAGGTTCAATACCAGAAAATTCAACATTGATTTTTGAAGTTGAATTATTCAATGTGGAAAAACCTTTTGTTGATAAAGATTTTAACCTTCCAGCTGAAGAAAAATCATTAGATTCTGGATTAAGATATTTGGATCATATTTTAGGAACAGGTGAGGCAGCTGTTGCAGGAAAAGAAGTAGTAGTACATTACTCAGGTTACTTAGCAGATGGAACAAAATTTGACAGCTCTCATGATAGAGGCGCACCTTTTACATTTGTATTAGCACAAGGTAGAGTCATTAAAGGCTGGGATGAAGGCGTAGCTGGAATGAAAAAGGGTGGTAAACGTACTTTAATTATACCTCCTGATTTAGGATATGGTGAAAGAGGTGCAGGAGGAGTTATTCCTCCAAATGCTACTTTAATGTTTGAAGTAGAGTTATTAGATATTTTTGATGCCCATGATCATGAGGGTCATCATCATCATAATCATTAATACACATCATAAGTGAATAATATATCCAAAGATATAGTTGTTGTTGGTTCTGTAGCTTTTGATGATATTGAAACAATCAAAGGAAAAAAAAACAGACTATTGGGTGGTTCAGCAATTTATTTTTCTATTGCTTCATCTCTGTATACAAAAACTCATTTAATTGGTATCATTGGTAACGATTTTAATCAAAAATATGTTGATATGTTACATGATAAATCAATATCGACAGACTATCTGATTAAAGAAAATGGTAAAACATTTAGTTGGGGAGGTAAGTATAGTCATAATTTTGACCAAAGAGACACATTATTTACCGATTTAGGTGTTTTTGAAAAATTTAGCCCAAAGATTGATAAATCGAAATTTGATAAACCCATCTTATTTTTAGCAAATATACAGCCGCAACTCCAAATGCAGGTTATTAATCAGCTTGATGATGCCTCATTAATTGTAATGGATACTATGAATTTATGGATAGATAATTGCTTAAATGAATTGAAAGCTGTTATTAAAAAAGTTAATATTTTACTTATTAACGAAGAAGAGATTGTTGATTTAACTGGAATAGATAATTTATATAAGGCAGGTCTTTCTATATTAAATGATGGACCGCAATACGTTATTATTAAGAAAGGAAGCAAAGGATCATTAATAGTTTCAAAAGAAGATAATATTGTATTACCTGCAGTTCCCAATATAGATGTTTTTGATCCTACAGGAGCAGGCGACTCTTTTGCAGGTGGATTTTTAGGATATTTATCTAAAAATGATAAAATTGATTTAATTGGAGCGGTTATTCATGGCACAGCTATTGCCTCTTATACGGTATCAGGCTTTGGAATTGAAGCTATTGAAAAAATCAAATTTAATAATATTAAAAATCGTGTTAAATTATTACAAGAATTAATTAAGGAAAATTAAAATGAGAATATTTTTATATTTATTTGCAATTTTATTAGTTTCATGTTCAACTACATCTGTTGAATATAGAACTGCTACAACATCATTAAGAAATGATAGAGATTATAATAAAGCAGAAGAGTTTGCTGTTAAAGCTCTTGAAGTAGACCCTAATGATGCATTGCCTGCGTATTTTTTATCAATGGAAGTATACGGTAGTTCATCCTCACCAAAAAAAGATTATAAAAAAGCAGCATTTTATTTTTCTAAAGCTTTAGAAATAGATGCTCTAGATGAAGAAAATCAAAAACTAGAATCTTCAAAAATTGTTCCAACATCTGATGGTGGGCAAAAAGAGTTAAAAACAATTAAGTCAGCTATAGAATATTATTCTTATAATTTATGGGCAGAATCTTTTAATGAGGGCATTTCTTTAATAGGTACTGGTGATAATGATAAAGCTATGGAGTTATTTTTAGTTGCTGCTGATTTTATGCCAATGGAGCCAAAAAGTTATAATGCATTAGCTACTCTTTATTATGAATCATCCGATTACGTAAATGCATTAAATATGGCAGATAAAGCATTGAGCATTGATTCATCATTTTCTACACTATGGTCAATTAAAGGATCAATTGCAAATGATAAAAATGACCAAATTTTAGCTGAAGAAATGTTCAGAAAAGCTTACGATGTTGCTCTTAAAAATAAAGAATCTGCTGAAAATTTATCTGGTCATATGAGTAGACTTTTTGACATTCTTTTTAAAAATGATAAAAAGTCTGAAGCCTTATTATTAAGTGAAAGATTAATAGAAAGTGATCCAGAAAATATTGATTTATATAGAAATGCAGGTGCAGTTTATCAAAATATTTTAAATGATAGTTTTTTAGCAGCAAGCGATGGTTTAATGAATATGAATTCCCTAAATGAAATGGAACTAGAAAACTTGAAAATACAGTTTGAAGATTGTATTAATATGGCTCAAAAAGCAAGAGAGAACTTTTTAATGTGTTCCGAGTTAGAATTAGATGAGATGGAATCAGAAATTTATTATGAAGAGTCAAAGAAATTAAAAAATAGAATTAAAGAAATTAAGCGTATTATTAAAAATATTAATAAAAAATTGGATGAATCATAGTAGTTTTTTTCTTTTATTTAAAAATTTTGTTATAACCATTCCAATATCTTGATTTGTTTTTATTAAGTGATAATCTATTTTATTGATTAAACATTCTGTTTTATAGAAGTTAATTAAATTTTTAACTTCCTCTTTATAAGAATTTGAAATTAGCCATGGTTCTGTTTCTATTTTTTCATTATCCTCAAGGTCCTCAAAAATTATCTGCTCATTAAAATCAAGAGTTAGTTCTTTTGGATCAAGCAAATGAAATACTAACACTTCATTTTTATTATATTTAAAATGTTTAAGACTATTAATAATTTTTTTAGGCTCATCTAACAAGTCTGAAATTAAAATTATTAAACCTCTCTTTTTAATTTTTTCAGCGCCAACATGTAACACTTGAGAAATATTAGTATCTTCGCCAATCTTTGTATTTTCAACAATTGATAATAATGAACTCAAATGTGATTTGCTATTTTTAGGATAAATTGAATATTTTATTTCAGTATCAAATACAGAAAGACCTGTCGCATCTTTTTGCTGCATCATTAAATAGCCAAAAGTTGCTGTAATTAATTTTGCATATTCAAATTTAGTAATACCACTAGATGTATAAGCCATAGATTTACTTGAATCTAAAAAAATATGTGCTGACATATTAGTTTCTTCTTCAAATCTTTTAACATAATATTTATCAGTTTTACCCCATAATTTCCAATCTATATTTCTAGTTTCATCACCAACCCCGTAGGCTTTATGCTCTGAAAACTCTATTGAAAAACCATGATAAGGACTTTTGTGCAAACCTGACATGTAGCCTTCAACTATCATTTTTGCTTTTAGGTATAAACTGTCTAATTGATTTATTACTTCAGGATTTAAAATTGTACTTTTCAATTTATTTTTTTTAATAAATAATCAAGTATATCATCAGATTTTAAGCCTTCAGCTTCAGCGTTAAAATTTGGGATTATTCTATGTCTTAATACAGGTTTAGCAATATATTTTACATCTTCAATTTCCGGTGTAGTTCTTCCATTTATTAATGCATTTGCTTTAGATGCTAAAACTAAAACCGCGCTAGCTCGTGGACCAGCACCCCAATTTAACCATTTTTTTATTGATGTATCAGTTTCTTTATCTATTCTAGTTGAACGAACTAATTTTACAGCAAAATCTACGACGTTATCAGCTACAGGCATATTTATAACAATATTTTGAAATTTTAATAGCATATCAACATTTATAATAGATTTAATATTAGTATTCATGATATCATTCATTTTTTTAACTATTTCTTTTTCTTCATCAATTGATGGATAATCAATAATCAAATTAAACATAAATCTATCTAATTGAGCTTCAGGAAGAGGATAGGTTCCTTCTTGTTCAATGGGATTTTGTGTGGCAAAAACAAAAAATGGATTTTTAAGCTTATATGTTTCATTTCCTATTGTAACATTTTTTTCCTGCATAGCTTGAAGAAGTGCAGATTGAGTTTTAGGAGGTGTTCTATTTATTTCATCAGCTAGTATGATATTACTAAAAATTGGCCCTTTATAAAATTTAAATTCTCTTTTTCCTGATGTTTTATTTTCTTGAATGATTTCAGTTCCGGTAATATCAGAGGGCATTAAATCAGGTGTAAATTGTATTCGATTAAAATTTAAATCAAAAGCTTTTGCTATACTATTTATTAACAGAGTTTTTGCAAGTCCTGGCACACCTTCTAAAATAATATGACCATTACATAGTAAAGCTATAAATATCTGATCAATAATTTTATTTTGTCCAACAATTACTTTAGAAAGCTCAGTATTAAAATCTTGTTTTAAAGCACTTAAATTTTCAACATCTTTAATGTTATCCATAATTTCCTTAAACTTATCTAGGTTTTATTGCACCAATTGTGATAAAATCGAAAGATTAATTTACAAATAATAATCATATATGAAATATACTATAAAAGGAATGCAAATTGAAGAATTAGAAAAACTAATTATCGATAATGGTTTTTCAAAATTTAGAGCATCTCAGATATATAATTGGTTATATAAAAATTGTGTTGATAAAATTGATATGATGGAAAATTTATCAGTTGATTTAAAGTTATTTTTAAAAGAAAACTCAATTATTAATACATTAGAACTTTCTAAAAAAGTAGAATTTAATAATACAACAAAATTTTTGTTCAGGACTAAAGATAATCAATTTATTGAAACAGTTAGTATGATTGAAAATAATAAACATACTATTTGTTTATCTTCACAAGTAGGATGCAGTGTAGACTGTGACTTTTGTGCTACAGGAAAAATGGGATTTAAAAGTAGTTTAAGCACTGGAGAAATTTTAGATCAGTTAATTTATATAAAAAAAAATATTTCTCAACCAATTACTAATATTGTTTTTATGGGAATGGGTGAACCATTTTTAAATTATAAAAATGTAATTAAATCTGCTGATATTATGAATGATTCTCTAGGATTAAATTTTGGTTCAAATAGAATTACTATATCGACAGCAGGAATTCTTCCAAAAATAAATCAATTTATTAATGATAAAATAAAATATAATCTTGCAATTTCTTTAAACGCTTCAAACGATAAAGTAAGAAATGCAATAATGCCAATAAATAAAAAATGGCCAATAGCAGATTTAATTAATGTTTCTAAATCTTTTAATAAAAACAAAAGAAATAGAATGACCTTTGAATACGTTTTAATTGATTCTATAAATGATTCTGTAAATGATGCTTTGCAACTTTGTGATTTACTAAAAAACACCTACTGCAAATTAAATATTATCCCATTTAATTACATAGGAAATCAATATAAAAGACCTTCCTCAAATAGAATTGAACAATTTATAAATACAATTCATAAAAATCATAAAGGATTTACCATTTTAGTAAGGTGGAGTAAGGGAACAGATATTAATGCAGGATGTGGACAACTGTCTACGGGAGAAATTTAATGTTAGATGTTATCTCTAAATATATTAAATCAAAAATTTCTAATAAAATTGAAATTGCCATAGTCACTGGTTCTGGATTATCCAGTCTTAAAAATATATTAACTAATTCAATTATAATAAAATATTCAGATATACCTAATTATTTTAATACTACAGTTGAAGGTCATGATGGAACTTTTTATTTTGGCCAATATAATGGAAAAAATATTTTAATAGCTGTTGGGAGATTTCATTTTTATGAAGGATTATCTATTGATCAAGTGGGATATCCAATACAGTTATTTAAAAAGCTTGGTGCAACAAAAGTAATACTAACTAACTCAGCAGGATGTTTACAAAGTAATTGGACGCTTGGTGATATAATGGTAGTAAATGGTCATTATGATTTTACTTTTAGAGATTCATCTCAAAACCCAGAACTTGTAAATGGACCAAATTATTATTGTGAAAGTTTAATTAAAAAAGTTTTAAAAATTAAACCTGATTTAAGAATTGGAAATTACGGCTGGGTCTTGGGACCAATGTATGAAACTAGAGCAGAAATAGATAATATGAAAAAAAATGGAGTTCACTCAGTTGGCATGTCTACAGTCCCTGAAATTTTAATGGCCAAAAAACTTAAATTAGATATTTTAGTACTATCCTTAATGTCTAATTATGCAATTGGATTAAGTAATGATGATTTAAGCCATCAGGTTGTGCTAGATAATTCAATTAAATACAACAAAAATTTTAAATTGTTATTATTATCAATTTTGTCAGAAATTTAAATACCTTATTAGGAGAAAAAAATGAATAGACATTTATCTTTAAGAAGCGGCAATCCAGCTTTAACAAAAAATACTTTTAAAAATTTAGAGTTTTCAAATTCAAATAAAATGACACTAGAAGGCACTGTCAATAAAACTATAATTGGATTATTATTACTGTTTTTTAGTGCTAGTTATTCATATTCAAATGCAAATACTAGTTTTGTTTGGATGGGATTTATTATTGGGTTTGTGTTAGCTATGATTACCATTTTCAAAAAAGAATGGGCTCCTTATACAGTCCCTTTATATGCAATTTTTGAAGGATTAGCACTTGGAGGAATATCATATGTATATGCTAGTATGTATACAGGTATAGTTCAGCAAGCGATATTTTTAACATTTGGAATATTTGGATCGTTATTATTTGCATATAAAACAAGAATAATTAAACCCACAGAAAATTTTAAGTTGGGCATATTTGCAGCAACAGGAGGCATTTTTTTAGTTTACTTAGTTAGTTTTATTATGAGTTTTTTTGGTTCGGGATTATCTATAATGAATCCACAAAATAGCAGTTTAATTAGTATTGGATTTAGTTTGTTTGTAGTTATTATTGCATCGCTTAATTTAGTACTAGATTTTGATTTTATAGAAGAGGCAAGTGAAGTGGGGGCACCAAAGTATATGGAGTGGTATGGTGTATTTGGTTTGCTAGTTACCCTTATCTGGCTTTACTTAGAAATTTTACGATTATTGGCAAAATTAAATTCTAGAAGAAATTAACCCTAAAGTAATACTTTAAATAAAATCTTGTTTTAATTAATATTTTGTTGTTAAATTATACTCCGGGTAGAGGAAATTGTTCCTTTCCCGGTTTTTTTTAATAACTAAAAGGAGAAAAACAATGAAGAACATGGCAACTGTTGTAGGTGATGTAGCACAATCGCTAATCGCTCTTTTCAAAGGCCTAGTTGTTGCATCTGTTTTTGCAGCTATCTTATTCGCGGTTCCTTGGAACGGCCTTGATGGTACAATGGCACTAGTAAGCAAATTCTTAAATGGTGGCTTAACTGGTCTATTAACATTGCTTCTACTTGCTTCTTGGATGAAATAAATCCTATAACTATTAATTTAGAAGGAGTATTATGAAAAAAGTAGTAGCAGAACTAACCGGCTGGATATCAACTTTTGTTGACCTACTTAAAGTTTTAGTAACTTTAGGTGTAGTTGTAGGGATCCTATTTGATGATTACTTTGGTGTAATTGGAAATATAGGTGAAATTATGACTAAATTAGGTCAAGAGGGTTTAGCTGGATTAGTAGCCCTGGTCTTAATAGTTTCGTGGTATAAAACTGTTAAGTAAGGAATAAGATAAGTCCTGGGGGGATTAAGTTGTAAAATTTCTCCTTTGGGAAAAACTTGTCAAGAAGGCTCTTCATTTATGAAGAGCCTTCTTATTTTATAGAAGATTTTAAATTAGCTAGTCCCGATTTAAAACTACATGATTCAATTTTAGAATTTTTAATTATTATTTTGTTGGTGGCATTATCTTTGAAAAGTGCCCATGTAAACAAATCGGTATGCTCTATGACTGCATCATTTAAATCATTTATAAGATCAAAATCTAAATTCAACTCAATAGTATCTATTGATTTACTTTTTTTTATGTTACACCTATATAATAAACCTTCTCTATCAATAATTTTATAAGGTTCTATTTGATTATATGGTGTTATTTCTAGATAATGTAATAATGAAAAAATATTAAAGTAATTTTCAAGTATTTTTTTATCAGAGTTTTTATAAGTTAATGTATCATTTATTAATATAGTTTCTAATTCATTAGTAGTATTTGGCTGATAAGTTGATTTTTTAAATGATAAAATTGATTGATTATTATTATTAATAATAGTTTCATATTCATTTTCCACCCTAAATAATCTTGAAGTAAATTTATTGGTATGTGTTTTAAAAGTTAGTTTAGTACTATTAATGTTATTAAAAATTGTATCTTTTTTTTCTATCTTTACATTTGCCATTGGTATACTAAACATAGAAACAATATGTTCATTTTTATAGCTTAATATTAAAGTTAAAAAAAATATGTATATTATGTTTTTTATTTCCATTGAACACTCATAAATGGCGCAAGCCCACCTAATAAAATAACATATAGTGGATGCAGTATTACTAAAAACATAAAGTGAAGTAGTTTAAAATTTAGCTTTAATTTAGACATATATTTAGAAATTAGTATGATTTCAGGTATTGATTTTAGCAATAATGGAATTGTCCATAAAATAGAATTTGTTATAATGAAATTAAAAATAGAAATAACACACATGAAATTTGCAATATAAATGAACGGTAATATGATTTTAACCTCATTAGGTGTAGATAGGTCATAGTAAATCAATCCTTTAGATGCATATCTTAACCTTTGCATATAAAATGATTTAATTGATGATGGGATATATGAAGTTACTAGTGCTTTTGGATTGGCTAAAAATTTTATATTCCATTTTGTCTTTGTAGCAATTTTATGTAATAATAAATCATCATCACCTGAGTTTATGTGCGAAATATCTTTATAACCTCCAACTTCATCAAAAACAGTTTTACGGTAGGCAATATTTCTTCCTGTGCAAGAAATATATAGTTGTCTTTTAGAGTTTGCATAAGTAAAACTTTCTTGTGACAAACTTTCTATTTTTAGCAAATCATTAATAAAATTATTTTTCATACCAATATATGATGGGCCAGCTATAAAACCTGTATTTTCATTATGAAATTCATTTACCATACTTTCAACCCAATATTGGTTATGAATACAGTCTGCATCTGTTTGCAATATTATTTCATTATTTGTTTTTTTTATGCATTGATTGAGTGCCCACTTTTTTGAAGACCAATTTTTTTTGGTATTTTTTATATCAATTATTGAAAAATTATTAATTTTTTCTTTATATGATTTTAATATTTCTAGAGTGTTGTCAGTTGATCTATCATTAGCAATTATTATTTCATATTTATTTTTAGGATACGATTGACTAATTAGCCCATCTAGTAATTTGTGAATGTTGTTTTGCTCATTTCTAGCAGAAATAATAATTGAAATATTAGGATTATATTTTATTTTTTTATATTGAGTTTTAAAAAAAA
>CENP01078991.1_pt1 | contig 10476 bp, 7 predicted proteins | sample 361281 | NCBI WGS metagenome assembly CENP01 (sample SAMEA2591122, study PRJEB7988) | marine metagenome | biome: marine biome (ENVO:00000447); feature: deep chlorophyll maximum layer (ENVO:xxxxxxxx); material: saline water (ENVO:00002010), including plankton (ENVO:xxxxxxxx) | depth 70 m
ATATTATGCTTTAAATTAATAGATTATTTTTAATTAATTTATTAAACATGTATTACTTTTTTAAAAATATACGAACAAAACTTTTTGTTCTTCTGTTAACCCTTGTCATCCCTATATCTAGCTATTCTGCTGATACTGAAAATGATCCATTTGAGGGTACTAATAGGAATATATTTAAGTTTAATAACGTGTTAGATGACAATTTCTTTAAACCTGTTGCTAAAGGTTGGCGTAAAATACCTGATATTCCAAGAAAACCACTCTCTAACCTCGCTTCAACTGCTCAGGCGCCAATTAGCCTTGCTAACGCCATACTACAACTAAACAGAGAGAGTATTGGTAACATCTTAGGAAAATTTTTAATTAACATGACTTTTGGCTTGGGAGGAATGTTTGACATTGCTGGTACTCAAGAATTTGGAAACATGCCTACTGTGGTAGAAGACTTTGGACAGACACTTGCTACATGGGGTGTGCCAGACGGTCCCTACGTAATGTTACCTATATTTGGACCTTCTAGTGTTAGAGATTCTTTTGGATTAGGGGTAGATACAGTTTTCAACCCTCTGTCATTTGCTTATAGAATGAATAATATTGGGTTAGAGGCGAGATTATCTGGACCAACCGTCAGGGGAGTTACTACAAGAGAAAAATATCTTGACTATATTGACGAAATGAAGGCAAGCTCACTTGATTTTTACGCTACCATGAGGAGTTTATATAGACAAAAAAGAAAAAAAGAAATTAGCGGTGAACTTGAAGAATCAACGTCTCTTCTTGGCCTTCCCATAAAAAACACTGAAAACGCACCAAACATGATTGATGACTCTGAAGTTTCAACAGAAATTAGTATCGATTCTAATGATCAAATCGAAGATAAGCCACAAAAGATTACAAAAATTGAGGTTCCATCTAGTAGTCTTAAAAAAATGGTTAAGTCTTCCGCTAAGAGTGATGTTGGTCTAATGCCTTCGTCTAATTATCCAGGGGCCAGCAGCACTGGCGGTTACGCACCTAGAATTTACAATGGTTTAATGCCTTCTTCAACATATCCTGGATTTAGTGGTTCGAGAGTTAACTTAATCGAATAGGGTGTTAAACAGGGTATGCTGAAAAGATTCGTATTAACCTTCTTACTTTTGGCACCAACCGTTTCTTTTTCTGGAGGATTAGCCGATAAAAGCAAAGTCTTTGTTGAGAATCTAGGTAAAGAAGTTGTTGAAAAGGTTTCTGACATAAATATTTCTGATAACCAAAGGCTACAAAATTTTAAAAAACTATATCTATCTACCTTTGATAACTATTATATATCTAGATTTGTTTTAGGAAGATATTGGAGGACTATAGACAAAAACATACAAAAACAATTTGTTAAATCATTCAATAAGTATATTGTCGCAACTTATGCTCCTAAGTTTAAGGGTTGGGAGGGAACCTTTAAAGCAACCGATTCATTATTTGAAAATAACTATTATAATGTAAAGATGGACATTGAGAATAAAGATGGGCCAACTTTAAAAATGATGTGGAAAATGTACTTAAATAAAAACAAAGAATTTAAAGTCCTTGATGTTAACATTGATGGTGTAAGTATGTTGGTTACTCAAAGGGCAGAATTTTTATCAGTAATTAAGAATAACCCGAATGGTGTTAAAGGTTTAATTGCTGAGATGGAAAAAAAATCTGCTGGATCTTAACCCTATTCTCTAACTTTTTTTAGTTTTATTCTAGAAGTTTAAACATTATTGAGCAAATAAACCCTCCAAGTGTTGATAAACCAACTAAATTGTTATCTGATAAGTGCGATGCCTCAGGAAGCATCGCTGAACAAATCATGGTTAACATTGCTCCAGCTGCTATACCTTCAATAAACACCAAGCTACCATGGCTTATCGAATCGCCAATATACGCCCCTAATGCTGCACCAACTGCTGTTAGAATAACAAGACTTGACCAAAGAGATAATACTCTTGTAAAGCTCATTCCTTGTTTTTGCATTTGAGCAGAACTAGATAAAGCCTCAGGAAAATTTGACAAGAATAATCCAGCGATAAATGTATAAGGCAAAACGCTCAAGAATGTAGGTTCTATCCCATTAGCAGCCTGAGCGGCAGCAGTTCCAAATATAGCTATACCTATCACAATACTCTCTGGAATTGCATCAAGAGCTATTCCCAACCAAATAGCCATAGCCGCATGACTGTGAGAATCATGGTCCTTTTGAAGATCGGTTCTCGTCGGAAGTTGTTGACCTGTTCCTAAACTAATTGCCTTCATAGCCTGGTTGGTCCAGTTTTTTTTTTCTAAGTTATCTTGCTCAAGAAATGCAATATTTTCTTCGTGCCTTTCTGTGGCAAGTTTTTTTACAGCTTCATCAAATTCAGGTATCATTTTCCTTAACTCATGAAAGTCATCAGCACTTAAAACTAATAGTTCTGTTTTTTCAAGAGCTTTTACATCTGATGGTCTTTTTGTATTATTCAATAAGGCCATTTCGCCAACAATTGAACCTTTTTCAAGTTCTATATCTCTATGATCGGGACTGTCTACAGATAACTTTCCGTAGTGAACTATGAACATAGCTTGTGCTGTGTCACCTCGGGAAAAAACTTTATCACCATCATTATATAATCTAGGCTTTAACCTTACTAAAATCGCCTCTATGTCTTCAGGGCTAACTGAAGCGAACATTGGAATATTACAGATATCCTCAAGAGTTTCGCGAAAAAACTTTTCCTTTTTTATTGCAGATTTGGAAATAATATATGCTGTTTTTCTAAGATAACCTCCACCTTGACCAATAAGTTGATCCAAAAGAACAAAAAGAAGTCCTCCAACAATACATCCGCCTATTAAAACAAAAAAACTATGCTTACTTTCACTAATTTCCTGAGGTGTTTCTGCAACTACTAGATGTTCTACAGTAGGTGCTACTAATTCGATTGCTAGAGCTGATAATAATGCTCCTGCTCCAAATGCTGCTAAGATTCCTATAATGTAGGAGGGAATTTTAAGGGTTAAGCCTACCAGTGAACCTAGAGTTAGTGAAAATGCTGCGATGCCCCCTGAAAAAAAGGCCCAATAAACCAAAGTAGTCATATACCCTCCGTAAAATAAAAAACTAATTTTACACCATATCAAGTTTTTTTTAAATAATTTTTTTAAATAGACTTGTTAAATTGGTAGGCCCGGAGGGACTTGAACCCCCGACAACACCGTTATGAGCGGTGCGTTCTAACCAACTGAACTACGGGCCTAATTGAAATATTTAATGGGTTGTTAAATATAATAATCTTTAAATTATTATCTTACAAAACCTTTTTTATAGAATTTGAATAGTTATCAGTTATCAAGAAAACTTCTTAATTTTCTGGAGCGGCTAGGATGTTTTAATTTTCTAAGACCCTTTGCTTCAATTTGTCTTATTCTTTCTCGTGTCACTGAAAATTGTTGCCCAACTTCCTCTAAAGTATGGTCTGTATTCATTCCTATACCAAATCTCATTCTTAACACTCTCTCCTCACGAGGTGTTAACGTTGATAATACACCCGTTGTTGCCTCACGAAGATTATTTTGAATGGCAGCATCTAATGGTAGTTTAATTGCTTTATCTTCAATAAAGTCACCCAGATGACTATCATCTTCATCACCAACAGGAGTTTCCAAACTTATTGGTTCCTTTGCGATTTTTAAAACTTTTCTTACTTTTTCAATAGGCATACCCAACCTAGATGCCAATTCCTCAGGTTGTGGCTCAACACCATTTTCATTGAGTATTTGTCTTGAAACCCTAACTAGCTTACTTATTGTTTCTATCATGTGGACAGGAATTCTTATTGTTCTAGCTTGATCAGCAATGGACCTAGTGATTGCTTGTCTGATCCACCACGTAGCATAAGTTGAAAATTTATAGCCTCTTTTATATTCAAATTTATCAACAGCTTTCATTAATCCTATATTGCCTTCTTGAATCAAATCTAAAAATTGAAGGCCACGATTTGTATATTTTTTAGCTATGGATATTACGAGTCTTAAGTTAGCTTCAATCATTTCCTTTTTTGCTTTTCCAGACTCAACAACACCTTCATTTATTACTTTGTAAATTTCTGCAATTTCTTCAGTGGTCATTAAAGAATTATTCACGATATCCTTCAACTCAGATACAGAGTTAATAGTTTCGTCGTTTTCTGCAAAAGCTTTCCACTTTTTATCAGTTTTCTTTTTTAAGTTTTTAAGCCAATTTCTGTTTATTCCATTTTTATTAAATTCGCTCTTAAATTCCTCATTATTAATTTTAAGTTTTTTAGAAATACTAGAAAGTCTATTTATCAAAGTAATAGTTTTAAAATTGAAACTTTTATGTTTTTCTACAACATCATCTATCCTCGATTGATTTATAAATAGACCACAAATTAAATCAGAAATATTTTGCTCGTTATTTCTAATTTTACTCATAGTTTTAAGATCAACTTTCTTATTCAAAGTTTTTGACTCAATGTAATCAGACCTAATTTTTTGATATTTCTTGTAGTTTTTTGAAAAATTCTTCAAGTTTTCAATAATAGTAGGTCTAAGACTTTCCTCTTTCTCTAAAATTGATAAATCAGAGACATCATTGGTATCTTCACTTTCTTCCTCAGAATCAAATTCGGTTTCTTCGTCATTATTTTTTTCTGAATCTTCTTTGTTTTCACCTTCAAATATAGTTTCATCTTCTATTTCAAGTGAATCAAAATCATCTTGCAAACCATTTATTGATCTAAAAGTTGCATCTAAGTCTATAAAGTCTCTAAGTTGTCTTTCTTCTTTATTATATTCTTCAAAAAAATTAAAAATTGAGCTCATGGAAATAAAACTTCTAGAAAAAGCATCCTCTATTTTTTTTTTCCCACTTTCTATTCTTTTTGCAATTTCTATCTCTCCAGAACGCGACAACAATTCCACATTCCCCATTTCTTTAAGATACATTCTAACTGGATCATCAGCTCTTCCTGTATCACTATCCTTATCTGCAGTTGATTTGAGTGCTACTCTATTATCTTCTTCATCTGATGAACTGTCATCAGCATCATTTTCATAAATCTGTATGTTTAAATTTTCAATCTTAGAATAAAATTCATCCTTGTCCTCAAATTGACCTTCTTCTAATATGTTTTCACATTCGTCTCTTTTTAAAAAACCTTGTCTTTTTCCTTTAGCAATAAGTTTTTTTAAAAGTTCGCCGGTTTTATAAATAAGTGGTTCTTCTGAATTAATTTTTTTATTTTTATTTTCGGGCATAATTTTTAAAGCTTTTATTACATATCTAAATGAACAGCTAATGAATAATATTCAAGATTTTTTTTTAATTACACTAATTTCTTCTATTAACAAATTATACTGATTAATCATTTTAGAAGTTTCATTTTTGTCAGTTGAATAAGTAATCATTTTTTTTAATTTTTCTTTTTCTTTTATTAAGTCAGGTAATTTTAGATTATTTAATATTTGAACAAAAAGTTGGACCTTTTCAGATTTTTTTAGGACCTTTAAATGAGTTTGATACAAATTATTTAATTTTTCTATAATTGATGAATATTTATTTTTTAATCTATTTATCGGGAGGTCTTTAGATTCATTTTCAGAACTAATAGTTGTTATAATATCCTTTTTTATTGCCTCCAAACTATTATTATCTAATTTAATCTTAGCTATATCTTCAATCATTGATAAAAAAATTTCCATTTCAAAAAAAGCATAAACAATTAATAGCTTTTCATTGATTTGACCTTCTGCTTTTTGAAAATAAGTTTTCACCCCTTTGTTCTTCAAAGAGTTTTTTTCCCATAAAAATTGTTTTTTTTTATTCATTAAAAACTTGTAATATTCAGTTGATACAGATCTATTCTTAATTTTATTCGAATAAGACTTAATTGTTTCATCAATTTTAGCAATAAATTCAGGGCTAAAATCATTAAAAGACTCAATTATAATTTTCCACAAAAAATCAGCTAAGCTTATCGCACTAGCTTTGAGAAAATTAAACTGCTGAAAATTATTTTTATTAAAAAAACTGTCGGGATCGTACTCAGAGGGCAAAATAATAAACTTGAATGATTTTCCTGGTGACAGAAATTCAAGAGTTTTAAGTGCAATTTTTTTTGTTGACTCTTGACCAGCTGTGTCACCATCAAAACAAATGAAGGGAACGTCAACTAGATTCCAAAGTTTATTCATCTGGTTTGATGATAAAGATGTCCCCATTGATGATAATGCGCATTTGAAATTATTTTTATACATGGAAATCACATCCATATAGCCTTCTACTAAAATAAGTTCTTTATTTTTTTTTATAACTTCATAATTTTGAGTAAGTCCGAATAAAATCTCACTTTTTTTAAAGATTGAACTTTCCTGAGAGTTTATGTATTTAATTTTTGATGCACCAAGTGACCTTGCCCCGAAGGCAACAATTTTATTTGCATAATTAAAAATAGGGAATGTTATTCTTCCTTTAAATCTTCCAAAAAAATTATTGTCTTCTTTTTTTATAAACAAATCTGTTTTTTTTAAATCCTCTAAAGAAATTCCATAATCACTGAAATAATTAATTATCTTTTCTTCGTTTGGACAAAACCCTATGTGGAACTTATCTATTGACTCTAAATCTATTTTTCTTGATTTTAGGTAATTTATTGCAGAATTATTAGTTTTAAGGTTTTTAACGAACAAATCATTAGCCAAACTTAAGATTCTAAAAAGTTTATTCTGTTGATTAAGTCTTTCTGAATCTTCATAAACAAAATCAATTCCCAGGTAATTGGATAAGTATTTAATTGTTTCTGGAAAAGAAAAATTTTTAAATTCCTGTATAAAAGTTATTACATTTCCTCCAGCTTTACACCCAAAACAATGATATAACCCTTTACTATCATTAACGTTGAAAGAGGGCGTTTTCTCATCATGAAAAGGACATTTTCCTACAAAGGAATTGCCTCTTGGTGTTAATGTGACATATTTTGAGATTAGTTGAGATAATTTTGAGCGAGTGTTAAATTGTATTAATAGTTCTTCTATTGATATTCTTTTTCTTTTCATTTAAGATTTTTTTTAGCCAGATTAGCAACCTCTTTCATATCGACTTGACCTGGATATTCACTTTTTAAAAAGCTTATTAATTTGCCTAAGTCTTTTATAGATAAGCAATCTAAATCGGATATTGTTTTAATGATAATTTTTTCAAGTTCATCAGATGTAATTTGCTTAGGTAAAAACGAGTTTATAATCTCAATTTCTTTTTCTTCTCTTTTCTTAAGATCAATTCTCCCAGCTTTTGAATAGATATCTACACTTTCTTTTCTTTGCTTGACCATATTTTGAAGAAGTAAAAGGATCTGCTGATCTGAAATAGTATCTCCCTTTTTTTTTGTTCTGTTTTCAATATCACTGTCTTTAATGGCAGCTAAAATAAGACGTAATGTTGCGGTTGCAATATCATCCCTTTTTTTGAGATTATCGTTTAGACTTTTTTTAATATTTTCTCTCAGAGAAGTCATTATTGATATCCATATCTAATAAACCCAAAAAAATCAATAAAACTATTAAATTTCATTTTCAACTTTGGAAAAAATTTATTCTGTGTATATTATTTCTCAAATGTTAAAAGGCTCTATTAATGAGAATGATGATTGTATTCTTGTATTGAATAATGGTCATCATTTTTTGGGGAAGGGTTTCGGTTATCACGGAAACTTCTTTGGTGAAATTTGTTTTAATACATCAATTACTGGTTATCAGGAAATTCTCACTGATCCCTCTTATTTTAAACAAATTATAACCTTTACTTTTCCTCATATTGGAATAGTAGGAACTAATAAAGTAGATATTGAAAGTTCTAAAATATATGCGTCAGCTTGTATAATAAATAATGAGCTGACCCCATCTTCAAATTTTAGATCAGAAAAAAATTTTGAGAATTGGCTTAAAAAAAATAAAAAAGCATGTATTACCGGCATTGATACCAGATTACTTACAAAAATAATTAGAGATAAAGGAGCTTGTAATGCACTTATTCATTTCCCAAGAAAAAATTTAGAAAAAATTGATTATTTAAAAAATGAATTAACTAGTTTTCCTTCTATGAAAAACACTGACTTAGCCTCTGAAGTGTCAACAAAGTATATCTTCAAGTGGGATAATAATAAAAAGATACCTGTAAATTTTAAAGATATTAAAGGTAAGTTCATAGCCGTTTTAGACTATGGAATAAAAAATAATATTCTTAAAATTCTAAATCAAAGTAAATATCAAATTATTGTTTTTCCATATAATTACAAAATAGAAAAGATTTTAAATAAAAATACAGTTGGAGTTTTTTTGTCTAATGGACCAGGCGACCCAAAAGCTACATTTGAAAAAGTTAAAAATAATTTATGCCTGATTAAAAATACTGAAATACCTATTTTTGGAATATGTTTAGGACACCAAATCCTTTCACTTTTATTTGGTGGAGAAACTGAAAAAATGCACCATGGGCATAGAGGGGCGAATCATCCTATTAAAAATCATGCGAATGGAAAAGTTGAAATTACTGTTCAAAATCATGGTTTTGTTGTTTCAAAAAAAAAGCTACCAAAAAATATGAAAGTAACACATTCATCTCTTTTTGATGGTTCAATTGCAGGAATAAAAATTGTGAAAAAACCTTTTTTTTCAGTTCAATACCATCCAGAGTCTTCACCAGGTCCGCAAGATAGTAGATATTTATTTCAAAAATTTGAAAAATTAATAGAAAATTATGCCTAAAAGAAAAGATATTAAAAAAATTATGATTATTGGAGCTGGACCAATAGTTATTGGTCAGGCTTGCGAGTTTGATTATTCTGGTGCGCAAGCATGTAAGGCTTTAAAAGAAGAGGGATACAAAGTAATTCTAGTAAATTCAAATCCAGCAACAATTATGACAGATCCTAATCTCGCTGATAAAACATACATTGAACCGTTAAATTCATACTTCCTTGAACAAATAATTAAAAAAGAAAGACCTGATGCTTTACTTTCAACCATGGGAGGACAAACAGCTTTAAATCTGTCGATAGATTTACAAAGAAAAAAAATTCTTTCAAAATATAAAGTAGAACTTATTGGGGCTACTAAATCAGTCATCGAGAAAGCCGAGAATAGAGAGCTTTTCAAAAGATCTATGGATAAGATAGGACTTGATTCACCTAAAGGATATGTAGCAAATAATTTAAACAAAGCACTAAAAATACTCAATGCTCTAAAATTTCCCGTAATTATAAGACCATCTTTTACACTTGGTGGTTCAGGTGGAGGAACAGCAAAAAATAAAAATGAATTCATAAACATTGTAAAAAAAGGTATTAGCTTGTCACCTATAAGTGAGGTTCTGATAGAAGAATCTTTAGTTGGATGGAAAGAATATGAAATGGAAGTTATAAGAGATAAAAATGATAATTGTATCATTGTTTGTTCAATAGAAAACATTGACCCAATGGGTGTTCATACTGGTGACTCAATTACTGTTGCTCCATCTTTAACCCTTACTGACAAAGAGTTTCAAAAAATGCGTAATGATTCGATTAGTGTAATTAGAGAAATTGGTGTTGAGACAGGTGGAGCAAATGTACAGTTTGCTGTTAATCCAAAAAATGGAAGAATGGTTGTAATTGAGATGAACCCAAGGGTTTCAAGGTCATCAGCCTTAGCATCCAAGGCAACTGGTTTCCCGATTGCTAGAGTAGCGGCTAAATTAGCAATTGGATATTCTTTGGATGAATTAAAAAATGATATTACTAAAACTACACCTGCTTCATTTGAGCCAACAATTGACTACATTGTTACAAAAATACCAAGATTCACATTTGAAAAATTTAGTGAAACAGAGGAAAAACTAGGAACCGCTATGAAATCAATTGGTGAATGTATGGCTATAGGAAGAAATTTCAAAGAATCTTTCCAAAAAGCTTTAAGAAGCTTAGAGATAGGTTTAGAGGGTCTAAACTCAAATAAAAATTTAAAAGCTAAAAAGAAAGAAAAACTTAAAATTCTTCTTGAAAAAAATCTTCCTAACAAATTTTTAATTATTGCTGAAGCTCTAAGAAAAGGTATTGACATTGACACAGTTATAAAAAAATCAAAATACGACTATTGGTTTATTAGGGAAATAGATGAAATTGTAAAGCTTGAAAATATTTTAAAAAAAAAATTTAATCTTAATCTTTATAAAAAATGTAAGGCTGCTGGTTTTTCAGATAATAGAATTTTAGATCTATCAAAAATATCTCCAAAAAAATTAAAAGATCTAAAGAAAAGTTATAACCTTCATGCAAAATTTAAAAATATCGACACATGCTCTGCAGAATTCAAGTCATTTACTCCATATATGTATTCTTCATGGGCATCAAATAATTACAGCCCTAGTTTTGAAAAAGAGACTGATATTACAAATAAAAAGAAAGTTATTATTATCGGCGG
>CENP01235343.1_pt1 | contig 10458 bp, 10 predicted proteins | sample 361281 | NCBI WGS metagenome assembly CENP01 (sample SAMEA2591122, study PRJEB7988) | marine metagenome | biome: marine biome (ENVO:00000447); feature: deep chlorophyll maximum layer (ENVO:xxxxxxxx); material: saline water (ENVO:00002010), including plankton (ENVO:xxxxxxxx) | depth 70 m
GAGCTATTTTTGCTGTAACCCATGGATATCCTTTCTCTACCCATTTAAAAAACCCTTTATTAAGTTTTGATACATCCGTATCTAAAAACCCTGAATGCACTTTTATACCAAAATCCTCTAATTCTTTAATTCCTTTGCCATTTATATCAGGATTAGGATCTTTTGATGCAATAAAAACCTCATCTATGCCACTATCAATTAATAATTTAGTGCAAGGAGGTGTCTTAGAATCAATACAACAAGGCTCTAGTGTTATAAAAGCAGATGCCCCTAAGGGATTCTGGATACAATTATCTATTGCATTTTTTTCAGCATGAGAGCATCCATAACATTCATGATATCCTTCTCCAATTATTTCACCATTTTTAACAATCACACACCCGACCAAAGGATTAGGAGAGACCTTACCTCTACCTCTCTTAGATAACTCAATAGCTCTTTCCATCATATTTTTAATAAAATTTTCTGAATAAGATGTTTTATACATATCAAAATTTAATTTCAGTTAACCAAAAAACAAACTGACTTATGTTTTATTTAAATGCTGTCTATATGATTCATAGCCTACGATACCTACAGATACTGCTACATTTAAACTTTGCTTTACTCCTCTCATTGGGATTTCAGCATGCAAATCAACTATTTCTAAAATATCTTCACTTACACCCGAAACTTCATTTCCAAATATGAAACAAACGGGCAAATCTAACTTAAAATTGAATATCGACTTTGAATTAACTGTTTGCTCAATTACAATAGGTGTAATCTTATTTGATCTAATTATTTTAATAGCTTCTAGAGGATTTTCATAATGCTCCCAATTAACTGATTGATCAGCACCCAAGGCTGTTTTACTTAAATCTTTTCTTGGAGGAAAAGGAGTATATCCTGTCAAATAAACTTTTGAAACACCTATACCATCAGCACTTCTAAGTATAGACCCTACATTATGCACAGAACGTATATTCTCAAGCATTACATAAATTGGAAATTTATCAATATTAATTAGCTCCTTAATAGTAGGGCGATCTGCTTTTAATTCATCATTTGTTCTTTTTATTCTCATATTCACATTCGCATATCAAAGAACTTAATCAGTTGAAATATTTTTATAAATCGGGTTAAAGATAGAGGAATCCTTATGCAATACAGAAAAATCTAAATTAGATATTTGAACAACAATATTTTTTTTGTTTTTAATATTATTAATATTTACAATTCTTGGCCAATCACCAATATAATTGTCAAATATAATTTCATTAATCAATTTCCCTTTTCTATGACCAAAATTGTAGATTTTATGTATATTTTTTTTATTAGCATCTATCCAAACCTTCATAGTTGCTTTAGATTTTTTACGGCCTCTATTTTTTTTAAATATATCTACAATAATATATTCTAAATTATTATGAATAACCGTATCTGAAACCACATGCTCATAATTTAAAATTGATGGATTAATCTGTATCATAGAAAAATCAAAATTAAAACCAACTCTGTTATTCGTTATATCTATAACTTTATTTGTCCCTGGCTTTGTAATCCATTTTTGTGTTTTTCCATCAGCATAAAACCAAATCCATGAATAAACACCTGAAAAATCTAACGGCTCTATAAAATGCAATCTTGATTTCTCCACAACATCAGAATCATTAAATCTAATTCTATCTACATCTATAATTGTTTTTATATCGTTATCTTTGATTGTTAATCTAAATGAAACATTAGAGTCATATTTTTGAATAATTGTATTTAACAAATCAAAAGATGTTTTATCTGCTAAACATAACGATATAAAAAATAAAAATATTGTTATTATCCTATTTTTAAACATTTTTACCTCATTTTGTTTTAAAATTTCAGCTTAATATTACTAATATTCACTAACATTTATAATCAAAATACATATGATTCTTAAAGAACCAATTACAATACTAGCAAATGGGGAATTCCCTAAACACCCTACACCTTTAAAAATACTTAAAGAGTCAAATAGTATAATTTGTCTTGATGGTGCAATAAATAATCTGGAAAACACCCACATCAAAGCCAACTTAATTATTGGAGATTTAGACTCAATAGATAGTAGCCTTTTAAAAAAATACCATAAAATCATACTAGAAAAAAAGAATCAAAATGAAAACGATTTTCGAAAGGCATTAAATTGGATTAAAGAAAAGAAATGCTCGAATATAAATATTTTAGGAGCAACGGGATTAAGAGATGATCATTCAATTGCTAATATCTTCAGTATAGTAGAATTGGATTTTAAATTTGAAATGAAAATTTTTACAGATTATGGAATATTTCAAATTGTAAAAAGTAAAACTCTAATAACTAGTTTTAAAGGACAACCGGTATCTTTATTTGCTACTAAAAAAAATATAAAAATAACAACATCTGGATTAAAGTATCCCTTGAATTCAGAATCTCTAAATAGCATATATTGTGGAACTTTAAATGAGTCTTTATGTGATTCGTTTACTATCGAATGTAATGGTGGAAGCACCCTAGTTTACACTGCTTACCAAAAATGAGACGTGTTAAAAAAGAAGATTATAGCTCATGGCAATCCTACTATTGGAATTACCAAAAAATACTTGCGGAAGACTACTATATTCCCTATCTGTTAGACAATAGTAATATATTAAAAAGTAAGGCAAATTATTTATCTGTAATTGACATTGGGTGTGGCAATGGAGGCTTTGCAGATGCTCTAAATGCTCTAGATGGAAATTTTTCAAAAATAAGGATAAAGGGAATCGAGATAAAGGATTTTAGTAGCTGGAATAACAGCAAAACAACTTATAGTGTTCATAACATAATAAAAGACGATAATAAAAATTATAAGCAAAAGTACGATATAGTCATACTTAGGGATGTTATAGAACATATACACAAAAAGGATACAGAGTTTTTTATGAAAGAAGTTGCTAGTTTTCTAAGACCTGAAGGGGAAGTACTTATAACATTTCCTCCTTACTTCTCTCCGTTCGGACTCCATCAACAGACTATAATGAAATCTTTTCTAAGATACATTCCCTTTCTAAGCCTTCTACCTAAGTCAGTTCTAAAAAAAGTTGTAAACCAGTTCGAAAGTGAAAATGTTTGGGATAAAATTGAAGAAATAATAGATTCAGGCATGACAATATCTAATTTTAAAAAAATACTAAAAAAAACCGGTCTTTCTATATATAAAAAAAGGTTCTTTTCTGTGCGACCATCTCATGAAATCCGATATGGGATCAAGACCTTAAGATCTCCATTTGGATATTTTCCAGTATTTAGAGAGCTTCTGATCTTAGGCACATGCTATATCTTGAAAATTAAAAAAACTTCCTAACAGATGTGATTCTTTATGCTTTCAGGATTGTTGATAAATAATTAAATTTTTCATTATTTCTAAATCAAAAATATATAAAATAAGGTATCAAAAATGAATGAAGCTCCAACAAAAACTATTATAGCCGCTAACGAACCTATTAAGACTTACAGACCCGGTTCTCCTGAAAAAGAAAGCATTAAGAAAGAAATAGAGCGATTAAAGTCTAAACAAATTGAAATTCCTATCATTATAGGCGGAGAAGAAATCAAAACAGATAATATAGCAACATGCGTCATGCCTCACAACCACAATCATGTTCTGGCAACATATCATCAGGCATCTGAAAGAGAAATCCAAATGGCTATCGAAAGTTGCCTAGGTGCTCAAAAAAAATGGGTAAACACATCGCTTGATGAAAGATGTGATATATTTCAGAAAATGGCTGAGCTATTGCAAAATAAATATAGAGATATAATCAATGCTTCTACTATGCTTGGGCAAAGCAAAAATATCTTTCAAGCTGAAATAGATTCTGCATGCGAACTGATTGACTTTTTTAACTTCAACTGTCAATATGCTCAGGAAATATATGCTAATCAGCCCTGCATTTCTCCTAAAGGCTTCAAGAATCATCTGGAATACAGGCCTTTGGAAGGATTTGTGTTTGCAGTAACTCCATTCAACTTTACATCAATCGCTGCGAATCTACCTTCTGCTCCAGCGCTGATGGGTAATGTCTCAATATGGAAACCGGCATCAAGCTCTGTTTATTCAGGGCACTTTTTAATGCAACTATTTAAAGAAGCGGGCCTCCCTGATGGAGTTATTAATTTCGTTCCAGGCAGAGGATCAATGGTTGGACCCAATATAATAAAAGACTCGAATCTTGCAGGTGTACATTTCACTGGATCAACTGCAGTTTTTCAATCAATGTGGAAAGATATCGGGAATAATATAGACAGCTATAAAACATACCCCCGAATTGTAGGTGAAACAGGAGGGAAAGATTTCATACTCGCCCACGAATCAATTGACCCTACTGAACTTGCAACTGCAATGATTAGAGGTGCTTTTGAATATCAAGGGCAAAAATGCTCCGCTGCGTCAAGATGCTACATTCCAACAAATATATGGGAAGATACAAAAGAAATCTTGCTAAGTGAGTTATCAACCATTAAAATGGGTGACGTTGAAGATTTTACCAATTTTGTTAACGCGGTTATAGACGAATCAGCTTTTGATAGCATATCATATTACATAGACTACGCAAAAGAATCTCCGGATGCAGAGATAATACACGGCGGTTCTTACGATAAAACAAAAGGCTACTTTATTGAGCCAACTGTAATCGTAACCAAAGACCCTAAATTCAAGAGCATGGTAGAAGAAATATTTGGCCCTGTGCTAACTATCTACATCTACGATACCGATTGGGAAAGCGTATGTAAGCTTGTTGACTCTACATCAGAGTATGCACTAACAGGCGCTATCATGTCAAAAGATAAACAAGCAATTAAAACAGGCAGTAAAATGCTAGTTAATTCTGCAGGAAATTTCTACATAAATGATAAGCCTACAGGAGCCGTTGTAGGCCAGCAGCCTTTTGGAGGCTCTAGAGCATCTGGAACCAATGATAAGGCCGGTTCATCCCTAAATCTATTAAGGTGGGTTTCTGTTAGAACAGTTAAAGAAACCTTCGAACCTCCAACTGATTACAGATATCCATTCATGGAAGAAAAATAGTGAAAAAAGATCTTGTTAACGAGTTTGACTTAATAGATAGTGTGATTGTACATGAGCCATCCAATGAAATAGCTCAAATGAAATTTGAAAATCTTAATTCAGAAGATAAAGAAAAATATTTATTATTCGATGATATTCTTTACTATGAAAAAGCAGAAAAAGAGCACAAAAAATTCACTGATATAATAAAAGTATTTACAAATAAAGAGAATTGCTTTGAGTTAGCTGAATTACTACGAGAGATTCTATGTAATAAAAAAATAAGAAAAGATTTTGTATCAGATATAGGTTGTAGTTCTGCAAACTCTGACAATTGTGATTCAATTATATTTACTGTGCCAATTGGCGATAACTATCAATCACTTCCCTTGCCAAACATAATGTTCACACGTGACTTAGGGGTCAGCATTGGAAATTCCATGATAATTACCTGGGCCTCTAATAAAGTAAGAAATCCAGAAAATATTATAGCTAAACATATTATCAAAAATCATAGTCTCTTTTCTGGATATGATATCTATGATTTTCATGAAAATCATCCGGAACTTGCGTTTGAAGGAGGAGATGTCACTCTGATAAATAAAGAGACCGTAGCAATTGGAGTTAGCGAGAGAACATCAAAGGCCTCCGTTGAAGCTATTACTCCATTTTTACATAAAAATGGCATCAAATACATTATGTGCTTCAATATGCCCAAAGAAAGAAGATTTATGCATCTAGATACAGTGTTCAGCGTAATAAATAAAAAGGAGGCTCTTATATACCCCCCATTCTTTGAAAATGGAAATTCTCAAGAATTGGATGTAGACATAATCAAAACTTCAAAAAGTGGCTCTCTATCTTCAGCAACGTTAAAAGCAAGCAGCGCCTTTAAAGAAATCGGAATTGAATTTAATTTTATACGATGTGGTGGAGAGCATTTTCAGGAAGAAGAGCAGTGGACAGATGGAGCGAATGCGTTCTGCCTATGTCCAGGGGTTATTATTTTATATGACAGAAACACACAAACTATACTAGACCTTGAAAAGCATGGTTATAAGAAAATATCTGCTAATGATTTTTTAGCACTAGATAATTTTGATAGAAGCCAAAAAACAGTAATAACCATTGAATCAGGGGAACTTTCAAGGGGCCGAGGTGGCCCAAGATGTATGACAATGCCAATAAATAGAATAAAATGAGCTTCAAAAATAATAAAAAGGTCGTAATCGCTTTAGGAGGAAATGCTTTAATGCAGAAGTATGACTCAGGATCTGCCGAAGAACAATTCAAGCAAACCAGAAAGAGTTTAGACCCTCTGTTTCACTTTATTGAAAAAGATTACAATATATGTATCACGCATGGTAATGGCCCTCAGGTCGGACTCGAACTATTAAAAAATGAAGCTAAGGCAGATGAGATACCTGCCCTACCTCTAGGTGTTTTGATAGCGCATACCCAAGGCGGTATTGGCTATATAGTTCAGCAATCTTTACAAAATTTATTATCTAAAAAAGGTCTAGAAAAAGAAGTCGTTACATTTGTATCTCAAGTCAAGGTTGACCCTAATGACCCAAAATTAAAAAATCCAACTAAATTCATAGGGAAACACTATACTAAAGAATTAGCAGCAGAAATGATAGAAAAATTCAATTGGCAAATGAAAGAACAGGAAGAAGATTCTTGGAGAAGAGTGGTCTCAAGCCCTGCTCCCCAATATCTTTTTAATGGAAACTCAATAAAGCATATGATGGAATTTGGGACGATTGTAATTGCTGCAGGAGGAGGAGGAATACCAGCATACATAAAGGAAGATAAAGGACTTAGACTAGTCGATGGAGTGATTGATAAAGATATGACCTCTGCCCTTTTAGCAAGAATAGTAAAGTCAGAAGAATTTTTTATTATTACAGATGTGGGGCATGTTTGCTTAAATTATGGAGAAAATGATGTTAAGAATATCCACAAAAGCAACCTAAAGGAAATAAAAGAATGGCTAAATGAAGGACATTTTAAAGAGGGTACCATGAAGCCTAAAATAGAGGCAGCAATATACTTTTTAGAACACCATGGGAAAAAAGTAATTATAACCTCAATTGATAATATTGAAAATGCGATAAAGGGAATTTCTGGAACAATAATAGAAAAGGTTTAATTGATGAAAATACACGAATACCAAGCAAAGAAAATACTAAAAAAATTTAATATACCCATACAAGATGGCTATCTTATTGAAAATATATCAAATTCTAGAGAAATAATATCAAAGGTACAAAAAGACTTTAACTCTAAAGCAGTTGTTGTAAAAGCTCAAATACATGCTGGAGGACGAGGAAAAGCTGGAGGGGTAAAGTTTTGTACATCCATAGATAAGGCAGAAATCGAGACTAAAGAAATGATGGGAAAAACTTTAATCACCCATCAAACAGGATCTGAAGGCAGAGAAGTAAAAAAAATCCTAGTCACAGAAGCTCTTGACATAAAAAGCGAATTCTATGTTGCTATAACTTTAGATAGATCTAAAGAGATGAATGTTATTATGGTCTCTCCTGAAGGAGGAGTTGATATTGAAGCAGTCGCTGAAAAAAATCCTGAAAAAATACATAAGGTCTGGGTACAGCCTAATTATGGATTAAGGTCCTTTCAAATCAAAAAACTAATTAATGGTTTAGGGTTTGGCATAAATCATGTAAAGGATGCAATCAAGTTGTTTCAAGATTTATATAAATGCTATGAAGAAACAGATTGCTCTCTACTTGAAATAAACCCTCTAATCATAACTGAAGATGATAAGATTATAGCGCTAGATGCAAAGTTTAACTTTGATGGAAACGCACTATACAAACACTCTGACATATTAGATATGAGAGATATTGATGAAGAAGACCCTACTGAAGTTGAGGCTAGTAAATATAACCTGAATTACATTAAGCTTGATGGTAATGTTGGCTGCATGGTTAATGGAGCAGGTCTCGCGATGGCAACTATGGATATTATAAAGCTTGCTGGAGGAGAACCTGCTAACTTTTTAGACGTAGGGGGTGCTGCTAATGTTGATACAATTAAAAACGGATTTAAAATTATATTAAGCGATAAAAATGTAAAAGCAATTCTAATAAACATTTTTGGTGGTATTGTAAGATGTGACAGGGTTGCAAATGGAGTTGTTCAGGCTGTTCAAGAAATGGATTTAGATTTTCCTATTGTGGTAAGATTGCAAGGAACAAATGCAGAACAGGCAAAGAAAATATTAGATGAATCCGATGTATCGGTAACATCAGCAAATAGCATGAAGGATGCCGCTAGTAAAGTAGTTGAACTAGCTTTAAGGAGTTAAAATGTCAATATTAATAAATAAAGATACTAAGGTAATTGTACAAGGCATAACTGGTTCAGAGGGAACCTTTCACTCTCAACAGATGAAAGAATATGGAACTAACATTGTTGCGGGAGTAACCCCTGGGAAAGGTGGCACTATGGCAGTCAACAACTCAGTTCCTGTATTTGACTCTGTTGAGGAGGCTGTAAAAGAAACAGGTGCAAATGCTTCAATAATATTTGTACCTCCTGCTTTTGCTGCAGAAGCGGTAATTGAGTCAGCCTATTCAGGCCTGGATGTGATTGTATGCATATCAGAAGGAATACCTGTTAAAAACATGATAGAGGTGAAGTCTTTATGTAATAAAAACAACACTACTCTTATTGGGCCAAATTGTCCAGGGATTATTACTGTAGATGAGTGCAAACTTGGAATAATGCCAGGATTTATTTGCAAAAAAGGTGATATTGGTGTAATATCAAAATCAGGCACCCTAACTTATGAAGCAATTGACCAGCTTGTAAAAAATGATTTAGGAATAACAACTGCTATTGGTATAGGTGGTGACCCCATTATTGGTACAAGCATGAAGGATGCTATTAAATTATTTGAAGATGACAACAAAACAAAAGGCCTTGTAATAATAGGTGAAATTGGTGGACAAATGGAAATTGAAGCCGCTAATTGGGCCAAGCATAATTGCAGTAAACCTATTGTAGGTTTCATAGCTGGACAAACAGCTCCTCCAGGAAGAAGAATGGGACATGCTGGAGCAATAGCTTCAGGCGGAGATGAAACAGCTGAAGCAAAAATGAAGATTCTATCTGATTGTGATATAGATGTAAGCGAGTCTGTTGCAGATATAGGAACAATTATGAAGATTAAAATGGAGAAAACTTATGGCAAATAGAACATTTGCAATTATTAAACCCGACGCTATTGAAAATAAGTTTATGGGTGAAATTATAAGCAAAATTATAGAAAATAAATTTGATATTTTAAATGCTCGCCTAATTACCATGAGTAAACCTCAAGCTGAAGGATTTTATGCAGTTCACAAAAAGCGTCCCTTCTTTCGTGATCTTGTATCGTTTATGTGCTCAGGTCCTTGCATGGTAATTGAGCTAAAAAAAAACAACGCTGTACTTGAATGGAGAAATTTAATAGGCGCAACAGATCCAAAAGAAGCAGAAGAAAGAACTATTAGAAAACTATTTGCCGAAAACAAGGAAAGAAACTCTGTTCATGGTTCTGACTCTGATGAAAATGCTATTATTGAAATAAACTATTTTTTTAAAAATGAATAATCTCTACAAATTAGTAATTTTCATTTCTTTAATATTGTTTTTCAATAAATGTAATGAAGACTACCATGAAATAACTAGCATTAACATGGATAACGGCAATACTAAAAAAATTGAATCAAAATACTATCAAAAAAAAATAAATCACTCTTCTCATTTTGATTCCATCCAATTTAACTGGTCTGCAGATAATCTTTTAGGCAATGGCTATGAAATCCATACAGTGGGTTATTACGGTGAGTCCATACTATTTTCACCTAATACGTCTGGAAATCACGAAGTTACGTTAACCGTTAAACATAAATGGACTGGAGAAATTCTAGGCAAAGAAAAATATATTATTAAATCAAATGCCAAAGAAACATCAAACTTTAATGATCGTAAGGAACCCTCTAAAATTATCAATATTAAATCAGATTCTAACCCTCATTTAAAGACAAATAAAGCAAATAGTGAAAAAAATCAATTCCTACACTGTGTCCAAATAAGCTCTTGGAAAACAAGAGGAGATGCTCTAGTAGAACAAAAAAAATTAGACTCAATAGGATACCAATCTCAAATAAAAAAAGTTTCATTAAACAACACATCCTGGTGGAGAGTTAGAATGGGATGCTTTGAAGAATTAGATGAAGCAAAAAAAATTAGCAATACTATTTATGAATCCCTATCTAAAAAACCATGGATACATAGCGTTTTAAAAAAATCTAAAAAAAACAATACTTACTTAGTTAATGCTGAGCAAAAAATTGATGTAGAAAATCTTATCGACTATGAAGATATAGAAAAAT
>CENP01094169.1_pt1 | contig 10455 bp, 8 predicted proteins | sample 361281 | NCBI WGS metagenome assembly CENP01 (sample SAMEA2591122, study PRJEB7988) | marine metagenome | biome: marine biome (ENVO:00000447); feature: deep chlorophyll maximum layer (ENVO:xxxxxxxx); material: saline water (ENVO:00002010), including plankton (ENVO:xxxxxxxx) | depth 70 m
GGTAGAACGCCTGGTACTAGAGCATATGATGGTGCAAGATTTGATAATGTAAAACTAACTTACTTTGTAAACTCTGACGGTTTTTTGGTAGCAAGATACTTTTCAGATTTTACTTATAATGTGGGGTCAACTGGCAACACAAGGAATTATACAACTTAATTAGGATAACAAATGGCAGATTTCGTATTAGGGAGAATAAAATTTGTATGGAAAGGCGATTGGACAGCTACAACTGCCTATCTCGCTGATGATGTTGTCAAATATGGTGGTAACGCTTTTATAGCAGTTGTTAACCATACCTCATCTTCAACTTTTGAAACAGATTTATCAGCCAACCCTACAAAATGGCAAAAAATGGTCGGCGGTGTTGATTACAAAGGCGACTATGCAAACTCAACATATTACAAAGTAGATGATATTGTAAAATACGGACCTAGTTTGTGGAGATGTACAAGCGCTCACACTTCTAGTTCAGCAGTATTAGATACTACAAAATTTTCAGAATTTTTACCAGGTCTTGAATTTGAAGACTCTTGGTCAAACTCAACTAATTATCAAAAAGGCGATATTGTAACATACGGCGGATATCAATATGTTGCAGAAAGAGCCAATGTCGGTCAAACACCGATTGATTCAGGTGCAGATTGGGAAGTAATCACTACAGGTTTCAGTATGAAAGGCGTTTACTCGTCTGGTACTGCTTACAAAACTGGTGAAGTTGTCCAATACGGTGGTAATACATATGTAAACAAAGTAAGTCATAGTGCTGGTGCGTATCTGCCAACTAACACCACATATTACGATTTACTTGTTGAAGGTATTTCACTACAAGGCGATTTTGCAACAGGAACAGCATACAAAATTGGTGAAGTAGTAATTTTCCAAAACTCATCTTACAGAGCAAAAATAGATAGAGCGGCTAACGGAACAGCACCTACAAATTTAGCTTCTAACGCTACATGGGAATTATACAACAAAGGTGACGCTTCAGGTGTATTTACTACAAGAGGCGACCTAGTTAAACAAGGTGTTTCAATACCTGAAAGATTTCCATTAGGACCAAAAGGTGCAAGATTAGTTTCAACAGGAACAGATTTAGTTTATTCAGAAACATTAATAGGTAATACTTACCATGTTGCGCCAAACGGTAATGATGAAAATCCAGGTTCGGAAGATTTACCATTAGCAACGGTTAGACATGCATTAGAATTATGTAAATCAAATGGTATTACACAAATAGATACAATAGCAGGTGGTACAGGCGGAACAGCAGGAACATTTAAAAATGTTTCAGGTACAGGTGGTTCTGGTACAGGTGCATTGTTTGATGTTATAACAGACGGTTCATCAACACCATCTATTACAATTATAAATGCTGGTTCAGGTTTTGCAAAAGGTAACACAATTACAATTGCAAAAGCAAATGTAGGTACTTCAACAGATGATATTACTTTCAAAGTAGAAAATATTTCTGAAGGTGATAAAGTTATGGTACATCAAGGCCAGTATCAAGAAATAATGCCAATTAAGGTTCCAGCAAAAGCGACACTTGAAGGTGCTTCATTAAGAGGTACCGTAATTAAACCTTTTCAAAATGATACAGGTAACTTTAAAGGTCGACAAATTGCAACCGTATCACATAAAACAGGTGGTACAGGTGGTACACCAGGAACATTTAACAGATTAAAACCAACAACACTACACCAAAACTATACGGTAGCTTCTGCTCCAGACGCAACTACTTTGACAATTTCTTTAGGTGTAAATCCTATTCCACACACTTATGTAAGTGGTGGTCAAATTGTTAAAACAGACGGAACAGCAATCAACATTACAAACGCTCCTTATAACGGAACAACAGGTGTTGTAACAATTACAACTGCTTCTGCTCACGGATTATCAGCAAGTGATACGGTTGGTTTAAAAAATATTACATACACATGTCCTACAGGAACAAAAGTTTATCCGAAATTAGGAACAGGTGCAATATTTGATGTAGTTACAGATGGTTCATCAAACCCAACAATTACATTGTATCATGGTGGTATTAACTACAGAGTAGGTCAAGTATTACAATTTGCTACAAACACAATGGGAAGTCCATCAACTGCTTATGAGGTTCAAGTTGCAACACAGGAAGCAAACTCATCATGTAACTTCTTCTTATTGAATGATAGTACAAACATTAGAAATATGTCATTCAAAGGCGGTACTAACGGTGCAGTAATTATGTCATTAGACCCAAGTGGTGCTATTGCAAATGCTTCACCTTACATTCAGAATTGTACCAATGTTCATACAACAGCGATTGTAACTGGTATGAAAATTGATGGTGATGTTCAAGCTTCAGGTAACAAATCAATACTTGCAAATGACTTTACACAAATTATCAATGATGGTAAAGGTGTTCATGTATTAAACAGAGGTCGTTGTGAGTTAGTATCAGTATTTACATATTACAATGATAAGGCTTTCTTAGCAGAATCAGGTGGTTTCATTAGAGCTCTTAACTCTTCAATGGCATACGGAGAATATGGTGCTTATGCAGATGGTACGGATCCAGATGAAACTCCAGTAACGGTACTTGCAAGAGGTCAAATGGTAGAACATGCTTCTAACCTAGGAACAGGACAAACGGTTGATATTGGAAAAGTAGTAAGAGGTCAAAGTTCAGGTGCTTTTGGTACGGTTATTGGATATGTTGCAGACGCAAAAAGAATACATTTAGAAAATATAACTGGTACTTTCACGCAAGGTGAAACAATACAAATTGAATTAACTGCTGACTCAACATTCTTTACTAATACTTTATCAGCAACAGCTGGTGATAGTACAAGTGCAAACTTTGGTCAAATAGGTAAACTATTCAGAGTAGACTCAAGTGATGGTACATTAGGTTCTTCAAATGTAATTGTACCTGGTAGAAATATTAAGTTTGCTGGTGATAGTACAATATATGCAGTAACGGCAGTAACAGATGAAGATACATCTAATCAAAGAGCTACAATTAGAATTACACCAGATAAAACAATTGAAGTTGCTGAAAACGCAGCTATCACGGTTACAAAACAATTTTCTAATATAAGAATGACTGGTCACGATTTCCTAGATATCGGAACCGGTGATATAACTTCAACAAATTATCCAAATGTGCCTTCTCAGCTTGCAGACCAAGGTAGAGAAGTTACAGAGTTAAATGGTGGTAGAATTTACTTTACATCTACTGACCAAGATGGTGACTTTAGAGTTGGTGACTTATTCAGAGTAGAACAATCAACAGGTGTTGCAACACTTAACGCAGACGCCTTTGACCTATCAGGATTGACCGAGTTACAACTTGGTTCTATTGGTGCTCAGATTGGTGCCACAATTAACGAATTTAGTACAGACGGTACCCTTGCAGGTAATTCAGATGTTGCAGTACCGACCGAACAGGCGGTAAGAACATTTGTACTTGCTAATTCGTTCTCAACTGGTAAAGCGATTGCAATGTCAATCGTCTTTGGATAAATAAATTAAGTAAAGGAAAGAGGATAAAAAATGGCAAATCCAAATATAGTAGCAGTCGCAACGATTAATGGTAAGACTGATTCTGGCGAATTGAGCACTACTTATACTACTTCTCTTGTAACTAACTCAGCTGCTTCAGGTAAAGTTTATAAAATTAATAATATTGTGTGTACCAACAAAGCTGGAACAGATACAACATTCAGATTTAGTTTTTATGACGGTTCAAATGACAGATTTTTAGCTTACAATGTTAACTGCCCAGCAAATACGGTTGTTATCGTAACAGATAAAAACTCATCATTCTATCTTGAAGAAGGTGATTCCGTAAGAGGTGGTGCAGCTACGGCTAGTAGATTAGACTATGTGATTTCTTACGAAGAAATTAGTTAATAGATAAGGAAAATTAAATGTCTGGACCAATTATAGGTAGAAGGCTTGGAAGACGGCAAAATAATTCTGAAATAGGTTCACTTGAAACCTTACATGACGCCGGTCCTTCTGGAAGCAGTACATCTAACAGAGCAAACACATATGACGACTCATATACGAGAAACTATGGTATTCGTTCCATGGACCAAGTTACTCGTGGTGTTTTTAATTCTCTTTACAGAGATTTAGCTTCAGGCGGTGGGTCTAGTACAACTAACCATCCAGTTTTTGGTAGTAATACAGCAAACCCTAATGCCGAAACTTTTGGTGGCGGAGCTGTTGGTGAAGACATTGGCGTAACAAGAGGTGCAAACGCATTAAGAATTTACGGCGACAATAGATACAAACAAAGTAAATATCCTTATTATACTCCTTTCTTTTCAGGTAACGAAATTTCCACACAAATGGGAGCAGGTAATGTAAATACAGATGGTTATGGTGGACCTAATGCTCAAGGTTACAGAGATTCAACTTCAAGAGCTGCTCAATGGAAATTTAGACAAGTAATTAATGTTGCTTATACAGGTGGTGGTTATAAAGACGGTTCTCCTTGGAGACAAGTGCATAGAACAAATTGTGCTACACACCAAACTACAAATTTAGGTATTCAAATGGACCACCCAGGTTCTTATATTTCAGGTGCTTGTAGTGATACTACTTTTTTCTTATGGTCAACACCATCAGATAATTCACACTTTACACCTAGCGCAAGAACATCAGCGTTTCATATGTACACCGAAACAGGTAAATCACACAATAGTGTTTTCAATACCTATTCTGACAGAAACGACTCAGGTACATCATTCAAAGAAACTTATCTATCATTCCACGGTGGTGGTGATAGAAGTAATATGGAAGTATTTAATCTTGCTACAGAGGCAAGACAATCAAATAATAGTGGTTCAACAAATGCTGGTGGTTCTACTAACTCGGCATTTTCTGATAAAGACCAAGGATATCATTGGAGTGATGGTAACGGATTTAAAGTTAATCACCAAACATTTGCTGTTTCAGGTACTACTCAATGGGGTGCTCATGGACAACAAAAAGGTATGCCAACTAAAATTAGATTAGGTTATTCTGGTAACGAAGGTAATTACAATGGTGGATATAACTTACGAAGATGGAATTTAACTAACGATAGTAACACAGGTACTTTTTCAAAATATCGTGCTAATTGTGGAGAAGAAAACTTTACAATGGGACAAGACTGGGGTTACATGATTGGTAATTTTGATGGTACCCAAAATAACGGAACATGGCAACAATATTACCATACAGATACAAGAACAGACCATAGTGGATTACAACCAACAGCAAACGCTGGTCAATCTTCAGGACATTGTGGTTGGAGAACATAATAAATATATTTGATTATTTAATTATATGGAGAATGATATGAAAGATGATGGCATTGTCATAGAAAATATGACAGATACAGATTTAATTGAATTTGCTAATAATAAAGTTGATGGTTCAGTACCAAAATTTAAATTAAAACACTTTGTTGGCGGTTCACTAATCACACCTTTTCACCATTTAAAACAATTAATGTTAGAATTAAGAATTAGACAAGATTCTTTTTTACATATTGAATGGGAAATTAAAAGAAAAGAATTGGAAGAATTGGTTGAAAGAGAAAAACTTGCCAATGCTACAAATGATATTGAGAAAAAATACATTGAAATTGATTTAATGCAAATTGTAAAAGATAAGAAAAGACATACAGAATCCCAAGAAGGCGCATTAAGAGAAAAAGACAGAATATTAGAATGTATTAGAGAGATATGTGATGGTCCTCAAGGTACTTTACCAGACGGTACAAAATTGATGGATGTTTTTGGTAATAAAGAATTAGAAGAAGAATTAGAAAGACAACATTGGGTTACTAGATTAGCAAAACAGGCAAGTATGGAAATGTTGGCCTATGGTAAAATAGGTACTGGTAATATGGATGCTATCGCAATGATGGCTCCAAAAGAAATAGATGAGTGTTTAAAATTAACAAGTGATTATGTTGTTAGAGTAGGCACAGGTATGGGATTATTAACAGAAAAGTCTATAAATGACTTAAAATTAGGTTATGTTCCACCAGAAAACAAAGAAAAAATGGAACAAATGGGTATTAGTAAAGAATTTATATCGGAAAAAATGCTAGAAAGTGATGTAGATAAGAACAATACTCTTATAAATAATAAGTATAAAGACTTAAAGGACAATTCAGATGGCTAAGATACATGTATTAGTAAAACAACAAGACGCTTCAGGCAAAGGTTGGCTAGAAGCTTATACAGGCTATGGTGCGTATGGTGTATTTTCCATTCCTGAAGACTATCAAGATATGAGATTGGATTTAGATTCAATCGGCGCAGAAATTCTAACAGACGCAGAAGCAAGGTCTTCTATATTTGCAGACGCATATAGAGGTTATGTTAAAGTTAAATCTACTAGTGCTATTGCAGACGCTTTTCCAGAAATAGAATCAGACGAAGATGTTCCAACAAGTACAAAATATGATATGACTGCTGATGATATAGCGGCTGGTCTTTCTTTTAACAAAATTCTTTTTAAAAAATATATCAGAGATAGATTTAACGATAAAGCAAAAGATATTGTAAGTGCAAGAGTTGGTGATTTAGAACAATTATCATTTGAACAACAAAAATCTGAAGCAGCTGCATGGACAGCCGACAACTCAGCAAGTGTACCAATGTTAACTACAATGGCAACTGCTAGAGGTATTTCAGTTTCAGATTTAGTTGGAAAAATTAATGCAAAAGTAAGTGCCTATAATTCTGCTGTCGCTACTAAATTAGCTGAACAAAAAGTTTTAGAGGATGAAGTTGACGCTTTAGACACTATTGCTAAAGCACATAAGTGGAGACACGAAAAATTAGGTCTTACAGCAAGCACACAACAATTGAACGAAGACGCTTCTCTAGGCGCACCAGCTTCAAAAATTACTTTTTAAGTAAAAGGTTGCCGTTCTCGGCAAATTTAGTTATGTTATGTTTAGTGTACCACTTAATCCAAAATTAACACCCGAGCAGTTTGACTCTTTTTTAAATTTCTTAAAAAGATATAAACATTTAATCTATGATGTTTATTTTACCAGTAGAATACCTCCCTTTATACAAGACGCAATGGGAGATGTCTTTAACGAAACTCAATACAATTTAATCAACGAAAATGCCTTTATCATACCAAAGGTTACAGGCATTCCTTTATCTGCTACTTTTAATAATATAGAAGTACCACCTACAGACGAAAATTTAGATACATTTATTAAATACTTTAAAAAACTATATGACAATGGTGTCCGTATAGTTACAATACCTCATACTCTTTGGATGTTAACAGGCCGTTTTCAAAAGGCATATCCAGATGTGATGATTAAGAATACAATATTAAGAAATGTACAAAGACCAAACGAAGTTGTTAAATGTGTAGAGGCGGGCTTTCATTACATAAACTTTGATAGAGATTTAATGAGAGATGAAGATACTTTAAAGCGTATGCAAGACGCCAAAAAGTATTGTAAAGATAAACTAGGTGTAGATGTTAAGTATAGTTTACTAGCAAATGAAGGCTGTTTTGGAAATTGTCCTGTACAAGATGAACACTTTTTATATAATAATACAAGAAGCAAAGGCAACGAACCAACTTACTTTCAAACTGATATAAGTTATGTTTCTTGTCCTAAATGGGAAGAACAAGACCCAGCATATCATTGGCGAATAGCAAATTTTCCACCATTCAGAGATGAGTGGGATAGATTGTTAGGTTACATAGATGTTGTAAAAATGCATGGTCGTGAGAGTGTGCCTCGTTTATTTGAAACTATGAAGATTATACAAAAGTTTGATAATAATGATGAAATATTATATACTGATTATGAAAACTTTATAAGAGATAATAAATTTGCACAAAAAAGAATTGATGTATGGAAAACAACCATTAGAAATTGTAAATTTAATTGTTGGGATTGTAACATTTGTGATAAAATAGTAGAAAAGAATAATAGTGTAAATTTAATAGATACGGTCAAAAGTGCATTAGTAAAATCAAAAAAAGAAGAGTCAAAACTTTCTCAAACCGTATTAGATATACCTGGACTTACATCAAACAAAGTAAAACACTTTATCAATAATATGTGTGAATTGCCTGATTGTAAATACTTGGAAGTAGGTGTATATCAAGGTGCTATGTTTGCCTCTGCTTTGCAAGGTAATAATATAATTGCAAATGCTGTTGATAATTGGTCAGATACGCATAATGTACCTATGAGAGATATAGACATTAAGGCAGAGAAAGAAGATACTAAACAAGTATTTTTAAAAAATATAAGACCTTATACTGGTGGTAAATCTGTAACGATTACGGACTCGGACTCGGCGGAATCTTTGAGCAAGATACCTGTTAAATCAAATGTTGTACTCTATGATGGCGAACACACCGAGGAAGCTCACTATTCCTTCTTGACTAAATATAATAGTAAAGTAGATAATACTTTCTGTTTAATTATTGATGACTGGAATTGGTTGCAAGTAAGACAAGGTACAGAAAAATCAATACAAGCGTTAGGTTATAAAGTATTATTTAAAGAGGAGATATTTACAAAGGGTGAAGACCCTACTGATTTTTGGAATGGATTAGGAATATTTGTGTTAAATAAATGAGTTGGAATTATAAAGAATTTTGGGAAGATTTAGATTATGTCAAATTTGTCAGCACCGTACCAGGTGTGGCCGACATGTTTCCTATAAGACCTATGTCTAGTTATAAACCTAATTGGACTAAAAAGGCAATGGAAGATTACAAGAAAAATTATAAACCAAATGATAAGGGTAGTCATATAGCCTTATGTCCAGGTATATTTGATTTATTTAAATTTGGTTGGTATGTATCAGCATGGTATGATGTTTATATAAAAACTGAAAAAGGTAGACCAGGTTTTGATTGGCGAGTTGCAAGTCCTGATTTAATGGAACAAACAAAGATGAACATTATTGATACTCACGGCGATATGATTACAAAATTTATTCCTAAAAGAGATGGTCGTATAAGCAATATTGTAAAAATTAATACGCCTTATAATATTATTGCACCACCAGAAATGAAGTTTTTATTTTTACCAATGCCATATCCAGACCATTACGATTGGGAGAGTTCGTCTGGTGTTTTAGAACCTGCTTTAAGTTCAGAGTTAAATGTACAACTTTATTGGAATGTAGAAGAGGGAGAAAGGTTTATAAAGGCTGGCACACCGTTAATGCAAATTGTTCCTATTTGGGGAAAAGATTTACATATGGTGTGCCGGGACGCAAATCAAAAAGAAATGAGGTGGATAGAAAAGAAACCTTATTGGACTAGTTTTTCATTTTCACCAACTAGAAATAAAGTAAAAGAATTATATAAGAGGTACTTTAAATGATAGACGCTGTATTCGCAACACCTGTATATAAATCAGACAATTTATATAATTTAAAAGAAGAACAAATACAATATTTAAAAACATTAGGAACAATAAAAAATAAAGGTGGTAATTACATAACTCCTAGAAAAGATATACTAGAAGACGAGGCTATGAAAGACTTTAAACATTGGTGTTTACTTAATGTTAAAGCATTTGGCAAACAATTAGGTGCTAGTGATAAAACAAGTTTTTACATAACACAATCTTGGATGAATACAAATCCACCTCATTCTTATCATCATACACATATGCACCCTAATAGTATTTTTAGTTGTATCTATTATGTAAGTGGTGATAAATGTCCTACTTATTTTTACAGATATGATGATAGAACATCTTTTGGTAATTTTTCTTTTTATGATGGCGATAAAGGTAGCAACCCTTATACGGCTTCAAAAGTAGGAGTAATGAATGAAGTTGGTAGATTAGTTATATTTCCTTCATCTATGGTACATGATGTTGATAAAAATGTAGGCACCAAAGATAGAGTTACAATATCATTTAACACATTTATTAGAGGAGAAATGGGTGACCCCGAAAATAGTAATCACCTTATAATTTAACATGATATACCACGACTATTTATTTCATTCTGATAATTGTAATATTTTAAAACCTAGTTGTATAAACTTGGCAAACGAAGTTAGTAAAAGACACTCTAACTGGATTAAAACATGGGACAAAGATTATATGAAATTTGCTAAAGGTAGTTTAAGTACACAATTATATGAAACTTATAATGTATTTTTATGTCAAATGCCTGGTTTTGCAGAATTATATAATCTAGTAATTCAGTATTTTAAAAGTAAAGAATCTAATTATTATGACTATGCTATGGCAGGTTGGGTAAATGTATATAATAAAGATGAGTTTTTAGATTGGCATAAACATGGACCAAAAGTTGGTAATGACGGAAGATGGCATGGATATGTTTCAATAAATGCCGAACCTAGTAAAACTTTATATAAAAATGAAAAAGGATTAGTTGAAACTATTGAAAATAAAAATGGTTATATCACACTCAATCCCGCCGGTTTATT
>CENP01067153.1_pt1 | contig 10454 bp, 9 predicted proteins | sample 361281 | NCBI WGS metagenome assembly CENP01 (sample SAMEA2591122, study PRJEB7988) | marine metagenome | biome: marine biome (ENVO:00000447); feature: deep chlorophyll maximum layer (ENVO:xxxxxxxx); material: saline water (ENVO:00002010), including plankton (ENVO:xxxxxxxx) | depth 70 m
TTGTCAACCAGTATCTTTACCTGATTGTCCTCAAATAAGCGATCTTGTTCTGATTTTGAATCGTCAAAACTCAAATCATAAGAGAGGCCTGAACAACCACCGCTTTTAACACCAACACGCACAAAATCTTGGGTGGGATTAAATCCCTCCTCGCGCATCAACTGCGACACTTTTTCTTGTGCACTTGGCGTTACTTTGATCATGTGAAATAATTATTGCATCATATCTTTGCAAATATAGCTTATTTCCTCTTAAATATTGGGGAATAATATCAATTCTGACTATGGCTCAATCGACAATTGTTAACGCCAATGTGCTAGTAAAATATCACTTTTACCCTTGTTTTTGGTAAAGGTTGTGTTTTTACTAAAGGACTGACCGACAACAAATACCCCACCCCCATTATTGGGAATCAAAACATCATATGCAAAATCTTGATCTTCACCCCCCCAAGAAAAGGTAGATTTTTCACTCCCATCGGCAGTTAAATAGAGCAGGAATATATCGTTCTCTCCCATATTTTCTCTAAAGTCACCGTCCAAGCTTCGTGAAAAGCCAGTAATAAAAAGCGAGCCTCCCGTGCCTTCGGCTATGGCAGTGCCTTTATCAAATTCACTTCCTCCATAGTTATGACTTTCTATCAGTTTGCCCATCGGGTCAAGCGTGATCTGCCATGCATCCGACATGCCTTTGGGGTTGCTCACGTCCATATCCTCGCTGTGTGTATTTCCAATTATTCTGTAATTGCCGTTAAAATCTTGGATCACTTTGGACGCCTCATCCACCAAACTCCCTCCATAGGAGTTTTCCCATAACATTTCCCCTGTTGGGGAGATCATTACCACCCATATGTCGTAGCTTCCTTTTGGATTTTTTACATCTAAATCGTCACTTTCTGAGGTGCCTACCACCAAAAAATTACCTTCTTGTGTTTCTATAGCATCATAGGATTTATCGTTATTGGTTCCTCCAAAATATCTTTGCCACTGAATATTGCCATGGGTATCCACCTTGTGACACCAGAACTCCCCCACTCCGTGGCGGCCGGCCTGTGAAGATTTACCAGAGTTACCGAATCCATTGGAAGCGGTTACATCCAAAAAACCGTTGAAAAAATAGCCCCCATCTTGGGTAGCGATTACATTGTAGGCATGGTCGTGACCCGAATATCCAAGTGATTTTTTCCACAACAGTTCCCCAGCAGCATCAACTTTGATGATCCAGTTGTCGTGATACCCTTTAGTGGGTGGAACATCTCCGTCTTGACTGCTGCTGTAGCCCATCAGTACAAAACCTTCAGAGGGAGTTTCTAGCAATGAAAATCCAAAATCTTCAGCACTACCTCCATAGGTTCTTGTCCAAATCACCTCCCCTTGTTGATCCAATTTCATCAAAAACAAGTCCCAGTTATCAGTACTGCGTTCACCAAAATCACCGTCTTTACTTTTGGTGCTGCCTATCATGGCAAAGCCTCCTTGTCGCAATTCGATTAGTTCTCTTCCTACCTCTTCATCACTTCCCCCTATTAGTTTTATATCAACAAGGGTTCCAGAAAAGTTAGTAATTAAATTAACGGTGCTGTAGGGATCGGACGAACAAGCCCAAAGGAGTATTGCTGATGTAAATATTATTTTTTTCAATTCGATTACTCTGATTTTTTGATAAGAAATAATCCACCATTGATATCGCTAATGGCAATAACCCCACTTTCAAAAAAGGGATAAACATTCCAAGCACCATCAAAAGTGGTAGAATTTTGATTAGGGAAGGAATCAAAAAAACCAATTTCACTCATGTTTTTATTTTCCAAATCACTAATGTCTATGACCCTTATGCCAGCAGTATAATTAGCTAGGTAAAATAAATCTCCTTTGACATATCCATTATGATCAATAGCATTGGTGGTTCCGAAATAGCTGTGGTATAATAGTGGATTATCCAAATCTTTGAGGTCAAAAACCAAAGTTCTCGTTTTCCCACCGATACTAGATTCATCTAATTCATCCCCGAGAATAAAAAATCTTTGATCTTGATCGAACCACCCTTGATGGGTATACGCAGAATTTGGATAACTGACCTCTGAAATGGTAAAAGGGTTTTGTTTATCAGTTACATCCACAATAACCAATTTCGATTCATTGGATCCCAAGAAAATTTCTTTTCCTGTGTAATCCATATCGGGTCCATAATAGTTAACCACTTGAGCATCGTGGCTATAACCCCCTCTACCATATCCCCCGACAAACCTGTAGCTTTCAGTGTTGTTAAGGTCGAGAAAATACACGCCTCCATTGAATACATTATTTCTGCTGGTTCCAACCAAATACGCAAAGCCACTTTCAGGGTTAATGACAATGTTGTGGGCAGTGGGAACGGTTCTTAGGATTTGATCGGCAGTAAAACTTTGAGGTGCCTCTACCCCTCTCAATCGGGTAAGATCAAAAACTTGAATGCCATGATCAGTGGCTTCGCTCACAACATAGGCATAATTTTTATATACTTTAATGTCTCTCCAAATACTGGACTCTGTAGCTGTAGATAGTTTCCCCAACAAAATAGGATTTGCTGGGTCGCTGATATCCACAAAACCAGTGCCATTATCTAGTCCCATAAGGACATATTCTTTTTGGGTAGAGGGATCGGTCCAGCCCCAAGAATCGTTTCCCTGATAACTGTCAAATTTAGATAAATCTAAATGAGCCAGTAGGTCGTAACCATTACAAGGGTATTTTCCTGCGAAACCGTCTACACATGGGGTGGAATATTTCGAGGATGTTGTTCCTGAAGAATTTTCAGTGTCATTTAATCCTGAAGTATCAGTGGCCTCCTGATCAGTTGAATCTAAATCTTTTTGACAGGATATAAATACTAATATTATTAATATAAATCTCATGTAAATTTTACAAATCTAAGTTATGTTTTCAGGACATTTGATCAAAATGTAAATAACTTAATTTAAATTATTTTAATTCTTGCTAATTTTACAAATGTTTGAAAATAAAAACACTACATCACTATCCGATATTGGAGAATTTGGATTGATTGAACATTTGACAAAAACTTTCCCTATTATTAATTCCTCTACCCTAAGGGGCATTGGAGATGATGCTGCAGTGATTAATTTTACTGAGGGTCCAACTGCAATTACTACTGATCTTTTGATCGAGGGGATTCACTTTGATTTAACTTACATGCCTTTAAAGCATTTGGGATACAAGTCTGTAATGGTGAACCTTTCTGATGTTTATGCTATGAATGTACATCCCACTCAAATTACAGTATCTATTGCCGTATCGAATCGTTTTCCGTTAGAAGCCCTAGAAGAGTTGTACTTAGGTATCAAATTAGCTTGTAAAAATTACAAAGTGGATTTGGTAGGAGGGGACACTTCGAGTAGCACAACTGGCTTGATAATTTCTATCACAGCAATGGGAGAGACTCAAAAGGAGAAAATTACATATCGTACTGGGGCAAAACCCAAAGATTTATTGGTGGTAAGCGGAGATTTGGGGGGAGCTTTTATGGGATTACAAGTTCTTGAACGCGAAAAGGAGGTTTTTAAAGTAAATCCAAACAATCAACCTGATTTAGATCCTTATTCATATTGCGTGGAAAGACAATTGAAACCCGAAGCGAGAAAAGATATTATTGAGCTTTTGGATGAGTTGGAGGTCATTCCTAACGCAATGATAGATATTAGCGACGGACTATCCTCCGAAATATTTCACCTTTGCAAAAGCTCACAGGTAGGCTGTAATGTTTATGAGGAAAAACTACCTGCTGATCCTCAAACTTCTAGCACTGCGAAGGAGTTCAAAATAAACAGTATTTCAGCATTACTCAATGGTGGCGAGGATTATGAGTTGTTGATGGCGATCAAAACGATGGACTACCAAAAAATTAAGGGTCATCCTTCGCTGACCACTATCGGTCATTTTACAGATCAAAAAGAAGTTTGTAATTTAATTACTGGTTTGGGACAATCTATACCATTAGAGGCACAAGGATGGAAAAATTTCAACAAGGGAACATCAACCTAATGCTACATCCAAAGTCATCATCACAATAAATCCACCAATAAATCCCAAAGTCGCTAAATCAGTGTAGTTGTCCAATTGAGTCTCGGGAATTACTTCCTCTACTACAACAAAAATCATTGCACCCGCAGCAAAAGCTAAGGCATAGGGTAAAAGCGGAGTAAAGAAAGTAACGGCTACGGCACCCAATACAGCAGCAACAGGTTCGACTATCGCGGACATCTGACCGTACCAAAAGCTTTTTAACTTACTGACTCCTTGTCTTCTTAAGGGCATGGAAACAGCTACTCCCTCGGGGAAATTTTGAATACCTATACCTATGGCTAATGCAACGGCTCCTCCAATAGAGGCCTCTGGAATTCCTGCGGCTACTCCCCCAAAGAGAACACCTACTGCTAAACCTTCTGGAATGTTGTGAAGGGTGATTGCCAATACCAAAAGCGTAGTTTTGTGCCAAGGAGTCTTAATTCCCTCAGAATCCTTAAAATTGATGTGAATATGGGGTAGGACTTTATCCAAACTGAAAATAAACAGTGCCCCCAAACCAAAACCTATGGCAGCAGGAATGACCTTGACAAATCCCTCGCCGGGTGACATTTCTATTCCAGGTGCCAAAAGACTCCAAAAACTGGCCGCTACCATTACTCCACCAGTAAAACCTAGCATACCATCTAGAAATCCGCGGTTCATAGTTTTGAACAAAAAAACAAAGGAAGCACCAAAAGCAGTCAACAACCAAGTAAAAACTGTAGCATAAAGTGCGCCTTTGACAGGACTTATACTTGAAAAATATTCGACGATAGTGTCCATTACAGCAGTTGTATTCGCTGACAAATATAGATAAAAGTGGGTAATTTCGTCGACTGTTAAAGGGATTGACTAATTTTGGGGTGCAATGAATAAAAATCATTTCGACTATATTATTTGTGGAGGAGGTGCCTCGGGTTTGCTTTTGGCGTATAGAATATGCAATGACCCATACTTTATTGACAAATCTATACTGCTTATCGAAAAAGATTACAAAAACACCAATGACCGTACTTGGTGCTTTTGGGAGTCTGGCGATGGAGACTTGGAGGGAATCGTATATAAAACCTGGAATCAAGCCTATTTCAATGCTGAAAATTTTGAAATGGATTTTTCTCTAGAACCTTTCAAGTACAAGATGATCAGAAGTATTGATTTTTACAAATCGATGAAAAAGCAATTGGCAGAGTTTGATCAACTGACCCAAATCAAAGAAAGAGTAATTCTGATAGAGGAAAATATAGTGACTACCGAAATCCGGTCTTATGAGGGTAATAAAATTTTTTCGAGTATATATGATCCCAAAAATTTGTACGATCAAAAAAAATACCCCGTGTTGTTGCAACATTTTGTGGGGCAAGTGGTAGAAACCCAAAACCCTTGTTTTGATTCTGACAGAATCGAGTTCATGAATTTTAATGTCCCCCAAAAAGGAAATACCCGATTCATGTATCTATTGCCTCTAAACTCTAATAAAGCCTTGTTGGAATATACCCTTTTTTCTGAAAACCTTTTGGAAAAAAAAGAATATACCGATGCCATCAGTGCTTTTTTAAAAAAAATACCAACAGGTGGATATGATGTCGTGGAAGAAGAAGAAGGAAAAATTCCCATGACCTGTTATCGATTTGATTTAAAAAACAGCAGTTACCTTTTACATATCGGTACAGCTGGAGGATGGACTAAACCCAGTACAGGATATACCTTCCAACGAATCAATCAAAAAACGAGAGAATTGGTAGAATTCTTGAAAAAAGAACAGCCCCTGTCTCGATTTGGTAAAAGAGATCGATTCTGGTTTTACGATTTGCTATTTATCGATGTACTGGCGAAAGAGAATGCAAATGGAGCAGATTTATTCAGAAGAATGTTTCGAAAAAATTCGTCTAGGGTGATATTTAAATTCTTGGATGAAAAGAGTTCACTATGGCAGGAGTTTCAAATCATGCGATCCTTTAATGTTGGTCAATTTGTAGGGGCACTTTGGAAAAGATTGTTTTAATAGGTGCGATACATCATCCAATTTTTCAGGTTCCGAAAACTACTTTTTTGATCCTCGTTGATGCTTAGTTTTTCCAATTCTATGTTGGCTAATTCGGAATGATACTGAATCAAATCTCGGGTAGAAGATTTCGCCGATGTGGCTTCAAATATAGTTTTTACTTTATTGATTTTTTCTTCTCCCTTGAAAAGATTGTCTGCTCCCAAAAGCGATTGCAGTTCATTTGCTTGCTCCTTATCTGCAACCTTGAGCGCCAAATGGTAAAGAATGGTTTTTTTATCCTCTAGTATGTCTCCGCCAATTTTTTTTCCAAAGGAAGCTTGATCTCCAAAAGTGTCCAGATAATCGTCTTGCAATTGAAATGCTAATCCCAACTGAATACCAAAATCATAAATGGCCTTTTGGTCTAAATCAGAAGCCTTAGCGATAATGGCTCCCATTTGAAGTGCGCAACCGACCAAAACCCCAGTTTTCAGTCGGATCATTTCTATGTACTCCTCATGGGAAACACTTGAGTTGGTTTCAAAATCCATATCGTACTGCTGCCCCTCACATACCTCTAAAGCAGTTTTGCTAAATAGACGAGTTAGTTTTTGAAAAACATCGGTGGGATAACTTTCAAGAGCTTGATAAGCTTTGATCAACATGGCATCGCCAGAAAGTATTGCAGTATTTACATCCCATTTTTCGTGTACTGTAGTTTTGCCCCTTCGCAAAGCTGCGCTGTCCATTATGTCGTCGTGCATAAGGGTGAAATTATGGAAAACCTCAACAGCCATTGCTGCACCCATGGCATCTTTAACAGTAACACCAAAAACCTCACCTGCCATCAAAGTTAAGAAGGGTCGGATTCTCTTTCCTCCCAATTCCATTAAATATTGTATTGGAATGTATAAGTTTTGCGGAAATTTTTCCTGATTAAAATTTTCAAGAGCAGACTGGAATTCCTCTTGATAGGCCTTGAAAAGATCCATAAAATTTAATTTGGTTAAAAATACACCGCCAAAAATTAATGCAATGTAAAAAAGACATAAACTTTGGAAACTTTTTTTGTTTTAAAAGTTTTCTGTCATATTTTTACAAAAAAATTGATATGGATAAGGAAATCGTTCTGTCCGCTTCTTCTTTATTCCTCCAATATGGATATAAAGCAGTTACTATGGATGATATTGCAGAACATATGCGTATCTCCAAAAAGACAATTTATCACTATTTCGGTGATAAAACTTCTTTAGTGCGGTTAGCTGTATTCCACGTTTTTGAGGAGGTAAAAGAAAAAATCATTACCATTCAAACCTCAATGGACAACCCCATTGAAGCGCTCTATGAAATCAAAAAAATAGCGGTTCAGGTTCTGGGAAACAAAGATAAGTCCCCTCAATACCAGTTACAAAAATATTACCCAGCCATTTATATAGAAATCAGAAAAAAAGAGCTTTCCACCTTTGGAAACACCTTTAAATTGAGTCTGAAAAAGGGTATGGATTCAGGTCTTTTTAGAACAACTATAGATCCAGAGTTTATAATGCGGATATACTTTAATGGGTTTAGGGGATTAAGAGATATAGAATTGTTCCCCCCCGAAGATTATGACATCGACCAGATCATTGGAAAATACATTGACTACCACCTCAGGGCAATAGCCACTGCAAAAGGTTTACAATTTTTAGCGGAATACAACAAAATGATATAACCCCATGAAGCTTCATTTATTTTTATTTTTTAACCTTTTAGCACGAATGATCCAGGCACAAGAATTACCCGAATCGCTTAGCTTGGAAGAGGCCATAAACTTTGGCTTGACAAACAACAGCTCGATCATCAACGCTGACCGAGATGTTCAAAAAGCAAAGAAGGACAAATGGAAAATCATTGCTACGGGTCTGCCACAAATTAGCTCGGAAATCAATTATCAGAATTTTTTGGAAATGCCAATATCTCTTGTTCCAGCTGAGTTTTTTGGAGGCAACGCTGGAGATTTTGCAGAACTGACTTTTGGGACAGAACAGAATATGATTGGATCGGTAAAGGTAGAACAACTTCTATTTGACGGTTCCTATCTAGTTGGACTGCAAGCCACTAAGGCGTATTTGGCGATTTCGGAAAACTTATTCGAAAAGGCCAGTTTGGAAATAAGGGAACTGATTACTAATCTTTACTCCAATCTTTTATTGGCTAAATATAACATCCTCTTTTTGGAAAATAATAAAGCCTCCTTGGAAAGCAATTTTGAGGAAATCCATCAGCTCTTCCAAAATGGTTTTGAAGAAGAAGAGAGTGTTCAACAAATACAAATTACGCTCGCCCAAACCAACAGTCGGTTGAAATACGCCAAAAACTTATTGAAGATTGAAGAAGACATGCTCAAATTTGTGATTGGTTATCCCATAGATGCTACTTTAAAATTGACCGATGAACTGGACGATATTTTTAATGAAGACCTCTACTTAGAAATCCTACCTAATACCAATAATATTGAGAACAATATCGATATTAAAATAGCTGACAACAATGTTAAATCTGAAGCATTGAAATTAAAGCTTGAGAAATCTAAAGCCCTACCCAAATTAAATGCCTTTGTAAACCAAACCTACACTGGAAATAATAATAGGTTCACTTTTGCTGATAACGACCAAAAATGGTATGCTTCCTCTCTGCTGGGATTGAATGTAAAAATTCCCATTTTCAGTTCTTTAGGAAGAAGTGCAAGTACCCAAAAAGCAAAAATAAGTTTGGATCAAGCCGTCACCCAATTGGAGGAAACGCAGTACAAAATCAGAATTGAAGTAAATGCTAAACTCAATGAATATCAACTCTGCATTGAAAATTACTATACCGAAAAAGAGAACCTCAGACTAGCCGAGAGTATAGAAAAAAAAAATCAAACCAAATTCTATGAGGGAATGGTAAAGAGTTTTGAACTTCGCATGGCACAGCAACAGCTCTATATTGCTCAAATCAATTTTGTCGCTGCCATTCAAAAAGTAATCACTAATAAAGTAGCAATCGAAACCCTACTAAATCAATATAATAACGATTAACCAATGAAAAAAAATATCTATACCCTAAGTATCGCTGTCTTTACTTTAGCTTGCTCTGGGGATCAACCTGCAACTACTCCTGAATTGATCGCTGCCAAAAACCTCGAAGTACTAAAGGTTCAAAGAGCAAGTAAATTAAAAAAACTCAATGCCTTGAAATTGGAGTTAAATCAAATCAATACTGCCATAGCAGATTTGGACCCCTATGAAAAACTGGCACTGATCTCCTTGATTAAGGTAAAAACTGAAAATTTTGATCACTTTATCGAAATTCAAGCCAACATCAAAACTAGACAAAATGTATTACTATATCCTGAGCACAGTGGAACACTCAAAAAACTCTATGTCAAAGAGGGACAACAAGTAAAAAAAGGAAAACTCTTAGCGCAGATTGACGACGCAGGATTAAAAAATCAGCTGGAGCAATTACAGATTCAAGCAGAGTTGTCTAAGACTACATATTATCGTACCCAAAGACTTTGGGATCAAAATATAGGATCAGAAATGCAGTTACTTCAAGCCAAAGCCTCTTATGAAAGCCATCTGAAAACCATAGAGCAAGTGAAAAAACAATTACTACGCACTCAGGTTTTGGCACCCTTTTCAGGTACGATAGACGAAATTGTGGCCAATATAGGAGCCAATTTATTACCGGGTCAAACTCCCGTATTGAGAATCGTAAACCTCGAAAAAATGTATGCCGAGGGGAATGTGCCAGAGCGTTACCTGAGTCAGATCAAAAAAGGAACTTTAGCAGAGGTAGAGATTCCCATATTGAATACAAAATTCTCAGGAAGAATTCGCCAAACTGGAAATTTTATCAATCCCAACAATCGTAGTTTTAGAGTGGAAACACCACTCGACAACCCTAAACTAATGATTAAACATAATATGACCTGTAAGTTAAATATCAATAATTACAGTAATCCCAGAGCAATAATGATTCCAATTCGGGTGATAAAAGAAAATGCAAGTGGTGATAAATATATTTTCAAACTCAAATCTGAGGGTAAAGATCAGGTGTACCTTACCCAACAGGTTTTTGTGAAATTGGGAAAAAAGGGGCTTGAAAAAGTTGAAATTCTAAAAGGTCTAAAAGAGGGTGACCTAATAGTGGACGAAGGGGCCATTTTAGTCGAAAACAATCAAAGGGTAAAAAATATTCAATAATTGGGTAGCCAAAAGATGAAAAAAATACACAAAGAATTTTCTTTATCCAGTTGGGCCATAGACCACAAAACGGTAATCTATGTTATCATGGCGATCTTTTTCTTTTTAGGAATCCGATCATATAATATTTTGCCACGTGAAAATTTTCCAGAAATAAGTAATACTCAAGTTTTTGTG
>CENP01015619.1_pt1 | contig 10452 bp, 8 predicted proteins | sample 361281 | NCBI WGS metagenome assembly CENP01 (sample SAMEA2591122, study PRJEB7988) | marine metagenome | biome: marine biome (ENVO:00000447); feature: deep chlorophyll maximum layer (ENVO:xxxxxxxx); material: saline water (ENVO:00002010), including plankton (ENVO:xxxxxxxx) | depth 70 m
TTGGATCTAGTTTCATAAGCGGATCTTTGTTGGGCAGTTTTTTAACTTACAATTTTCAAAACAAAAAACTATGACTTTTTTAAAGAGCTATTAATTTATTATCACTAACAATTCTAGAAATCCCTCTTGAAATCAAAATGGGAGCAGTAATTCTAAATACTTCAGGATTTGGGACCTTAATTACCCTTTGTTCTTTATTGCAAATTCTCTTTGCAATTTTAAGGTCAAAATATATTTCTATAGCTTTTCTATTTAAATCATGATTTGGAAGGAATTCCCATTCTGGGTAATCTTTTATTAGTTTTATCTCTAATTCAATTTTTTTATTTACCACCATGTAAACAATTTTAGGAAAATCGATCTCTGAAATTGATACTGATGATAATTCTTTTCTTGGTGAATTTTCTATATCAAAATTTAACGGAGCTATTTCAATAAAAGAGGAAACAGGAAAGGACTCTTCCTTAACTTCTTTATCCGAATATAGTGTTTTGATCCCTTTAAAATCTTTTCCTACATTCTCACTATCCTTATCAAGACTATTTGATTCTGTTTTGTTCTTTAAGTTACTAAAAGATTCTCTTTTTAAAGACTTACTTTTATTCAATAAATCAATAAACCTCAAATCACCAAGACTCTTCTTAAGATTTCTAATGACTGTCAATTTCGCACATCCAAATTTCTGAGATAGAACTTCAATAGTTTTACCTTCAATAAAACTAGTCGCCATCTCTTTTTTTTGTATAGTTGTTAGCCTTGTTGACAAATTTTGTTAAATTCTTATTTCTATTCTATGAAAATTTACACATAAAATGAAATTAAATGTTGATACTTAGCAAATAAATAATTTTTAAAAGATTACTTTATTTGTTTAGACCTTAACAGTCAGATATAATAAATAGATGCTTCCTTAGCTCAGCTGGATAGAGCAACTGCCTTCTAAGCAGTGGGCCGCAGGTTCGAATCCTGCAGGAAGCGTATTTATAAAGTTAAAATTTTCCACTCTAAACAATAGAACTTATATCTTAGCAACGAGGGCTCTCAGTACATATAAAAAAATGTCTCTAAAAACTAAAAATGGATAAAACAAAATTTTCAAAAAAGATATTAAAAATAAAATTATAATAGTTGGATTTGAAAGAGTAATTAAAATTAAATCCTTGAAAAAGTATTTGTATATTGAAAGAGAATATTTTTTCTTAACTAACATGAATTTAGCTGCTTTATCTTTTGAAATTTCCTGATTTAGTATTCTTTTTTTTTGTTTGATTATATCAACCCAATACTCCAAGGTGATTTTTTCTAGATTACAATTATCAAAAGAATAATTTTTGTTTAATAAGTTATCGCTTATTTCTTTATATGATTTAACAATTAAAACAGGCATATCTTTAAATAAGATATCATTTACGGATGTTTTTATAATTGGTACAACTCCTAAAGCAAGCGCTTCCCAAGTCCTGTGGCAATCGAAACCTCTTCCTCTGGGTGAAATTATATATTGAGAATTTCTCATAATGCGCCAAAAATTAATCCTAGAGCATGGTTTATTAATAAAAAAAGCATTTTTTATAAATAATGATTGTTGATATGCAATTTGTCTTTCCTTATTAAAATTCCCCTTATTCAGATGAATATCACAAATTAATTTAACTTTTCTATTATCAAAATCATTGAATCTTTTCCTGGAAATAAAATTTAAATTTATGTCTTGAAAAATAAAGTGTGTTTTTTTCTCTCCCCAACAATCCCTCCTGTGAAGAGTATGGTAATCAAGCCCTACAGGTATGGGAGTTACATAATCCTCAAAATCAACATCACAGTTTTGGCAAAACCAGTGATAAATAATGCCATCTTCTTTTAATTTTTTAAATTCATCAATATTCATACCTAGAGCACCGAGAGGTGCGTTCTCGATTGAATCTCCAGTTACTAAAATAATAGCTTTATTTTCTTTTAATAAAATAGGATAAATTTCCCTAAACCAACTTCTTAAAGCTGAAGAGATAACATAAACTAAACTTCCAGAAGATATATTTGAGTAATCTTCAAATTTAATTTGTTTTAAATCTGAGACTAAAATATTAGGATAATAATCGCACTTTAGAGCGATACCATACTTATTTACAAATTTGGTATTAAATTTATTACTTTCTTCGTAAAAAAAATATGACAAAGAATTTATATATAAAGTGAAATTTAGTATTTGATTATCATATAATAATTCTACTAATTTTTCTTAATTTAAATATGTATGTACTATAAAAATTTAATTTTAAAATTGCAAAGCAAAAATTAAAAGTAATGTTAAAAGATTTTTTAAGAGGGAAGAGAATAGCAATTACAGCATTTGATCTGGAAAACCAAGAACACAGAGGTATAGCTTCTTTTATAAAATCCACAATTAAAATATTAAGTAAATACGGAGCTGAAGTATATTTAATTACAAGCTTTGATTATCATGAAAAATTAAAGCATAAGAATGATCAAGCACTTGAAAATATTTTTGTTAATGAAATCAATAATTTTCTTAGTGTTGGCAGGGAATATAGACAACTATTTTATTCCAACACAAAATATAAATTTAAATTACTGTTAGCATTAAGTTTTAATCTATTTAAATTATTCAAAGACAATTTTTTACTTAAATATAAATTTTACAAAGTCAATAAAGATTTTAAATATAAAAATAATTTAAACGATAGAACTATATATCTTTTAAATATAAAAGGATTTATTTCTATTAAAAATATTTTTCACTTATGCAGACTAAGAAGCATGAGATTTATGTTCAAAGATCCAATTTTAAACATAAACAAAAAGGAAATAGACCTTATTATTTCCAGCAGTCCATTGTCCTTAAAGAAAAAAGGTAGTAAAAGCGCTAATGTGATACAAATAATTCATGATGCAATTCCAATACAAATGTCAAACCATCCAGAAAGAAGCTGGATTTTTTTCAATAGATTGAAAGACGCTCATAAAAATTCTGAATGTCTATACGTCTCAAAAGAAAGCAGAAAAATTGTAAAAAATATTTTAAAAATTAAATATCCTAAAAATAATAGAAATGAAATTATTTACCCTATGCCATCATTAAAAATAGAGCTCCTTGAAAAAGCTTTTAAAATTCCTTCTATAAGATCTATAGAAAAGAGTTTTATTCTTTTTAATTCTTCAATAGTTTCAACAAAAAAGGTTGAAAATGCTATTAATTATTTTTCGAAGTCAAATCTTCCTAGAAGAGATTTTTTATTATGCATTGCAGGAAAGATGCATAAAAGTGAATATTGCAATTACATAAAAGATTTATGTAAAAATCATAATAATATTTTATTACTAGATTATGTAAGCGAAACTGAAAAGGCTTGGCTTTTCCTTAATTCTTCTCTCTTAATTTCAACATCCTCTATAGAGGGTTTTGGAATACCAATTTTAGATGCTTTAAGCTTAAATTTATCTTCATTAGGCACCTTAATTCCTTCTTATCAAGAAATTAAAAATTTAACTAAGAAAAATAAAATTACTTTAGTAAAACAAAACAAACCATCAAAATGGGTAGACAAATTAAACAGTCTTTCCAAATTCGACATTAAAAATAAAAATTATAAAAGACAAAGAATAAATAACTTTAAGATTTTCGAAAATAATTTAGAAAAAAATTTTTTATTGAAAATTGGAGAGCATATAAGTAATAATTAACTTTTATGAACAATTAAAAAAGTATCTTTTGAACTATTTAGATATTACCTCTTATGGCATTAATAAAAATTTTTAATAGCAACACATTTAATTTCTTTATAAAAATATTTTCTTTTTTACCAAAATCTAGAAAAAAAGAATTTTATTCTTTAATACCGTTAGCTCTTATTGCGGGTGTTTCTGAAATATTTGTTTTAGCGACTGTATCAAGATTATTTAGTTTTTTAAGTGATCAACCTAGAGTTCCTGTTCCTTTTTTCAGCAATTTTCTGGATTTCGAACCAAAATACAAAATTTTAATTCTAATATCCAGTTTTATATTTCTTAGTTGGTTTTCTTCATTTATCAAGTTATATGTTAGAGCAAAACAATTAAAGCTTAAAGCAACAATTTGGAGAGACCTTTCTGAATTAGCACTTAAAAACTTACTTTCTCAAGAATACGAATTTTTTATTGAAAATAAAAATACTGACCTTTCAGCATCTATCCTCCTGAGCATTAATAGAGTAGCCGAAAATATAGTGCTCCCTATTTTAAAAACTGTCAGCGGGATGTTTTCAATAATCTTAATTTCTATTGCAATCTTGGTTATGGCGAAGATAAGCGCTCTAATACTTATATTAGGTCTGATAATAGGTTTTCTCTTGATATCTTTATCAATTATTCCTTATATAAGATATGCAACTAAGAAAAGATTAGAAGTAGAGTTGGCTTCAAATAATATTATCAATGAGTCCCTAAATTCAATAATTGATATAAAATTAACTAATTCTGAATTTTTTTTTAAGGAGCAATTTCATAAAGTAGGTAAGAAATCAGTTCAATTTATTTGGAAAGGGGAAACTTTACCTGAAATTCCTAGAGCACTAATAGAACCATTTGGAATAACCCTTATTTTTATAATTGGCATTTTCCCATCATTATTTAATTCAAATATAGATGAAATAGCAAAAGTTATTCCATTTCTTGCTACAATAGCAGCTGCTTGCTTAAAACTTACACCTCCCCTTCAAGATATATTTAAGGGGTACAGTGCCATTAGGGGTGGTCTTCCTGATTTAGAAGTAACATATAAATTGATTAATTTCATTAAAAATAAAAACGCCTTAAATAATTCAAAATTAGTTTTCTCTAAAGACTCTTTTTTATACCCAAAAAGGTCTATTGAGCTTAATGAAATTTCATATCAATATCCAAATTCTATGATTAAAGTAATAAATAATTTGTCTTTAAAAATTAATGTTGGATCAAAAATAGCTTTCGTGGGGGGGACAGGCAGCGGCAAAACAACAACTGCTAATTTATTACTCCAACTTTTAAAACCAAATAAAGGTAATTTATTGTTAGATGACTTACCTTTAAAGCAAGAAGATCTAAAAAAATGGCAAAATAATTGTGCTTACGTACAACAAACTTTTCATTTAACCAACTCTAGTATTTTAGAAAACATAGCTTTCGCAATAGATAGGGGACAAATCAATATAGATGAGGTATGGAAGGCTTTAGAGTCAGCCAGATTAAAGGAATATGTTGAAAGTCTTCCTAACGCTTTAGATACTAATATTGGGGAAAGCGGAATTAAATTATCTGGAGGCCAAAGGCAAAGAATAGCAATTGCAAGAGCTTTTTATAGAAGATCAAGGCTACTAATTCTTGATGAAGCAACAAGTTCACTAGATAATAAAACCGAGTCTGAAGTTATGAATTCAATTGATTTGAAAAAAAATAACTGCACATTAATAGTTATTGCTCATAGACTTTCAACAGTTATTAATTCAGATAAAATTTATGAATTTTCTGAAGGAAAGATAATTAATTCAGGAAATTTCGAGGAATTATGCAAAAAATCAGAGAGTTTCAAAGATTTAAAATTTCTCGAGAATAAAATATTAAAAGGGTAGTTTTTAAATACTCTTAAACTTAACCATACGTTACAAATGAACTTGATAAATGATAAGTTATCACAGTAATTAAAAATTAAAGTGTTAAAAAGATTTTTTATAAAATTAATTAAAAAAGATGAAATATTGTTTAAGTTTGGATTATTTTTATTACCTTCTGCATTTTCTTTTTCCTCAATATTTATTTTATTATCACTTTTAATTCAAACTTATAAAAGGAAAGAGTCTCTTTTTAAAAATTTTTATAATCAAATACTTTTGTCCCTAAGTAGTTTAATGATCTTAAGTTGCATAGTGCAAAATTTAATTATTGATAAAAAGTATGATTTTTTAATTGAAAAATACGTTACCTGGATAGGATTATTCAACTGGATCCCTTTTTTCTGGATATTTTGGGCGGCACAAGGTTTTTTAAAAACAAAAAAAGATCGTAATGATATCAGTCTTATTTTAATTCTAGGTACAATTCCAGTAATTTTATCTGGCATAGGACAATACTTTTTTAATTGGATTGGTCCTTTCAAACTTTTTAATGGGATTATTATTTGGTATCAGAGACCAATAAATGAAATATCTGGATTAACTGGATTATTTAATCATGCAAATTATGCAGGATCATGGTTAACTATAATTTTTCCCCTATGCATTGCACAAATTTGTAATTCAAGAAATAAGTTTAAGTTTTCATTTTTATTAATTTTACTTGTAGGGATTGGAACTTGTATTTTTCTTACAAATTCTAGAAATGCATGGGGATCATCATTATTAACAATGCCTTTGGTTTTTGGTGTTTCATCACTTTGGTGGTTTTTACCTTTTGTTTTATTTGTTTTATCTTTAGTTTTATTTTTGACCAATAATATTTTTCAGGGGCAGTTTCAAGAGAATTTATCAAATATCCTACCTAACAAAGTTTTACTTGAATTTACAAGTGAGGGATTCAATCATTTAAATGCGACTAGAATGGAAATATTGAATTCGGCAACTAATATAATCATAAATAATCCAATCTTTGGTACTGGTTCAGGGTCCTTCCCTGTTATATTTGAATTTCAAACAGGTTTTTGGAAAGGTCACTCTCATAATATATTTACAGAATTAGCTATAAGTTATGGATTACCAAGTACGATAATTTTTATTATTTTTTTGACATTTCTTTTATTTAATTCATTTAAGAAAATATACAATTATCCATTAAAAAATTTTAATGATAAAGCTTACTGGGCAGCTTCATCAATTTTTCTTATTTCACAATTAGTCGATGTACAATATTTTGATGGAAGAATCAGTCTTGTTTTTTGGTTACTATTAGCAGGTTTAAAAACAATAATAGATGAAAAGAAATTGATTTAAAGTTAATAAAAAATTTATAAGTCTTATTATTTTAAATATTAATCGTAATTTATATTTATTAAAAGCTGTCTTTTTTTATTTATAATATTAGGCATTAAAAAGAAGAAAAAATATTAATTTACCTGGTAAATTTAATATTGAAAAAAACTTTTATTCCAATATAAAATTTTTGAATTCATCCAGACTATAATAATATATACAATTAGATTCTAATATAAAAATATAATATGAAAATATTTATTTTAAAATTATCAAAAGAAAAATAATTTTTTGTCAAATAAATGATATCAAACTATAAAGGTAATATCGCAATAATTCACGACTGGTTCTCAGGAGAATTTACAGGAGGATCCGAAAAAGTTTTTAATGAAATTGAAAGAATAGTCATTGATAATAATGCATATTATGCGATATTTAGTTTAGTGAATCACTTAGATAAAAATTATAATTTAAACAAAAAAAATTTTATTAATACATCTTTCATACAAAATTTACCTTTCAGTAAAAAACACTTTCATAAATATTTACCACTTTTCCCTTTAGCAATAGAACAATTTGATCTTAGAGAATATAACCTAATAATAAGTTCAAGTCATTCAGTGGCGAAAGGTGTAATTACTTCTCCTGATCAACTGCATATAAGCTATATTCATACACCCATGAGGTATGCATGGGATCAAATGAATGTTTATTTAAATAATTCTTCTTACAAAAAATTCAGAATTAATTTTATCTTAGGAGTCATACTACAAAACCTTAGACAATGGGATTATATTAGTAGCTCAAGAATTGACAAATTAATTGCAAACTCTAATTTCACCTCAAGAAGGATTAAAAAATATTGGGGAAGGGATTCCGAAGTATTACATCCACCTGTTGACACAAAAAACTTTTCTCCTACTAAAAGCAGGGGAAGGTTTTACTTAAGTGTTTCAAGGTTAGTTCCTAATAAAAGAGTTGATATATTAATAAAGGCATTTAATGCACTAAATTTACCACTAATTATTGTTGGAGATGGTCCAGAGAAAAAAAGTCTTAAAGAAATTGCAAAAAATAATATAAAATTTTCTGGATTTATAGATAATAATGAATTAAAAAAACTGATGGAAGAATGTAGAGCTTTTGTTTATGCTGGTATTGAAGATTTTGGCATAGCTCCCGTTGAGGCAATGGCAGCGGGGGCTCCAGTTATAGCTTATGGGAAAGCAGGTATTTTAGATACAGTTAATTGTATAACCTCTACGTCAAATAATCCAACTGGTTTAATTTATAAAACTCAATCTTATCAAACTTTAAGAGATTGCATTAGTTATTTTGAAGAAAAAAAATTGTGGAAAAATTTTTCTAGTGAAAGCCTAAATAATTGGTCTCAGAAATTTAGTAAGGATAATTTCAGGAAAAAGTTTACTTTTTATATAGAGGAGTATCTATCAAAATTTAATTACTAATTTCTATAAATACCAGATTATTATGTATTATTTAGGATTAACTTCTATGTATCAATTCTAACTAGATGCTTAGTTATAGTTTTTTAAAAAGATTATCAGATCTTATTTTAGCGTTAATCTTTTTAACTTTTTTAATACCTATATTCTTATTAATAGCGGTTTTAATAAAATTAAGTTCAAAAGGAAAAATAATATTTGTTCAAAAAAGGGTAGGTAAAAATAATAAATTATTTTCATGCTATAAATTCCGCACCATGCATCAAAATTCTGAATTGATATTGAGAAACCTATTATTAAAAAGTCCAGAAATAAACAATGAATTTAAATCCTTTCAAAAAATTACTAAAGACCCAAGAATTACACATATTGGTAAATTTTTAAGATTTACAAGTCTTGATGAATTGCCACAAATTTTTAATGTTTTAAAAGGTGAAATGAGTTTTATTGGTCCTAGACCTATCCTAAAAGAAGAAATAAAAAAATACGGCCTACATTTTGAAGAGGCCTTTTCTGTTCGACCTGGAATTTCAGGTTTATGGCAGGTTAATGGGAGAAACAAAATTGCTTATAAAAAGAGGGTAGCTTTAGATATTTTTTATTCAAGAAATATAAATTTTTATATGGACATTGGTATATTTTTAAAGACCATATATGTTTTATTTTTACCATTTGGCAAAGGAGCTTATTAGTTAGAATAAAGCAATTATCCAGATTCTTTTTAAATTTTTTTAATTTTTAAAATTATGTACTTAAATAATCCTTTAATCAATTATTAATATGGGGGTTAAAATTAAAACTTTAAATTGTTAGCATTAAGATTCTTTCTAACTTCTTCTAATTGTTCACTTGTATCTATAGATAAAAAATTGCCTTCTACTTTAAAAGTACTGATTTTAATTCCCGAATCAATAAATCTTAGTTGTTCTAATTTTTCATTTTTTTCTAAATTAGATTGAGATAAAGTTCTCCATGCTGATAATATATCGGCTCTAAAGCCATAAATACCTACATGTCCCCAAAAATCATGGTGACTATGCCAGTCATCTTTATTTATTTCTCTTATGTGAGGCAAAGCCGATCTAGAAAAATATATCGCTTCACAATTTTTATTTATTAAAGCTTTAACAACTGCTGGATTATGAATACTTTCTTTTTTTAATTTAAAAATAGGGGTCACAATTTCAGGTAATTCTGAATGACTATAAAAAAAAGTATACATTTTTTTAATGACCTCAGGATCGATAAAAGGCTGATCACCCTGTACATTAATAATTAAAGTCCTTTTTTTAAAATCATTGATATTTTTAAAGTTATTCTTTTGAGAAGCACTCCATAAAATCTCTAATAACTTATCTAAAACTGAAGCAATTCTATCAGTGCCAGAGTCACAAGAGGCAGGAGTTAGTAATGATTTTATATTTAATTTTTTCGCTATCAAGGATAATTTTTTACTATCAGTACAAAGAACTATTTCTGATGAATCTAAAGCTTTTTTACATTGTTCTAAAACCCTTTGAAGCATAGGTTTTCCTCCAATATCCGCTAAAACTTTGTTAGGTAATCTCGAAGAATTTAACCTTGCTGGAACAACTATTAAAACATTATTCTTGGTATTATTTTCCATTTATAAATTATTTAATTGAAATTAGCAAATTTAAACTTATCCTATACCAGATTAATTATAAATTTTTGAATAACTTATATTTTTAGTTATCGAAAATTTATTTTATATATTTTTATTCTCAATCCACCCATTTTTGGATATACCATCCCATATCCCTTTTGATATTAATATTTTCTCTGCCAATTCCCTTACTGCACCTGATCCGCCAGAATGACTTAATTTCATATCCACCTTTCTCAATAATGACTTAGAAGCATTTGAGGGCGCAAATAAAAGATTAACCAAAGGTTTTATAGCTAAATCATTTATATCATCACCAACATAAATTGTATTCGACTTTGTAACTCTCTTTTGTTGTTGTAAAATTCTTAAAGCTTTATATTTATCTTTTACGCCCACTAAACAAGATTTAATTCCTAATTGT
>CENP01030390.1_pt1 | contig 10446 bp, 7 predicted proteins | sample 361281 | NCBI WGS metagenome assembly CENP01 (sample SAMEA2591122, study PRJEB7988) | marine metagenome | biome: marine biome (ENVO:00000447); feature: deep chlorophyll maximum layer (ENVO:xxxxxxxx); material: saline water (ENVO:00002010), including plankton (ENVO:xxxxxxxx) | depth 70 m
CACCTTGTAGTATATTTTGGTTTCATTATAATTAATATTGAACTTTTTGAAATTACACTAGATGGCCTTTTGGGGACGCATCGCCTATTTGCACCTATCCTTGGATCTAGTTATGCTTTCTTGATTGGGAGTTTTGAAATTTTAGCCTTTGGTGTTTTATTAGCAGCTATTGTTTTCTGGATAAGACGCAATCTGATTAGACTTCAACGTTTTTGGAAGCCAGAGATGAAAGGATGGCCCAAAAAAGATGCTGATTATATACTCTACTTTGAGATTGTACTTATGTTTCTTTTTTTAAGTATGAACGCCACAGATAGTCTTTTACAAGGGCAACATCCAGATTATTTGACAGCAGGAGCCTTTCCAATTTCTCAATTTTTAACTCCTCTTTTTGACGATCTAAGTGTTACGATGCTTGTTCTTTTTGAGCGTTCCTTTTGGTGGTTACACATTCTAGGAATATTATTTTTCTTAAACTATTTGTATTATTCCAAACACCTACATATTCTTTTGGGTTTTCCAAACATTTATTATGCCAATTTAAAACCTTACGGATCTTTTCCAGTGGATGGTTCAATCACCTCAGAGGTAAAAATGCTGCTCAATTTCCCCACAGATGAAGGGTCACCAGAAGAAATCCCAGAAAGATTTGGTGCTAAAGATGTCACTGACTTGAATTGGGTTCAATTAATGAATGCCTATAGTTGCACGGAGTGTGGAAGATGCACAGACGTTTGTCCTGCAAATTTAAGCGGGAAAAAGCTTTCACCTCGAAAAATTATGATGGATACCCGTGATCGATTGGCCTCTTTAGACAATAAAAAAGAAGCTAATGGAACAGAAAAATATTTGCTGGACGGCTATATATCGCGTGAAGAACTTTGGGCTTGTACCTCCTGTAATGCCTGTGTTGAGGCCTGTCCTATTGCAATAGATCCATTATCAATTATTATGGATATGAGAAAATATCTGGTTATGGAACAGTCTGCTGCTCCTGCTGAATTAAATAATATGATGAGTAACATCGAAAATAATGGAGCCCCCTGGCCATATTCACAAAAAGATCGACTACTCTGGAGTCAAGAATTAATAAACAAATAAACTAATATGCAACGAGAAGAAGCAGAAAATTATTTACATCGAAAAATAGAAAAAGGGGAGGATGTGAGTCCAGTGCTACCACCAGGAATTAAAAACTATTTGATAGATATTGATGGTACTATCTGTGATGATATTCCAAACGAAGAACCAGACCGCATGGCCACTGCAAAAGTATACCCTGATGCATTGAAAACTTTAAATAAGTGGTATAACGATGGTCATTTGATTTGTTTTTTCACTTCCAGAGTAGAATCCCACCGAGAGGTAACCGAAAAATGGTTGAAATCTAATGGCTTCAAATACCACAGTCTTTTGATGGGTAAACCTCGTGGTGGAAACTATCACTGGATAGATAATCATCTGGTAAGAGCCACACGTTATAATGGAAAATTTACTGAGTTAATTGAAAAAGAGGTTACTATCGAAGTTTTCGACGATGGTAAAGACCAACATTAAAAGATGTCTATAGAAATAAAAATCAACACATTAGCAGAGCTTCATGCCCGGGGAGAGTCTCCAGAAGTGGTTTTTTGGGTAGGCTGTGCAGGTAGTTTTGATGAAGCAGCGCAAAGTGTAACAAAGGCATTTGTTAAAATCCTTTCACACACTCAAACTTCTTTTGCAGTTTTGGGAGACGAAGAAAGTTGCACCGGAGATCCAGCCAAAAGAGCTGGAAATGAATTTTTATTTCAAGCCCAAGCCCTACAAAATATTGAGCGCCTAAACCACTACGGTGTCACAAAAATCATAACCACATGTCCTCACTGTTTTAACACCCTAAAAAATGAATATTCTGCCCTTGATGGGCATTATGAAGTTTACCATCATAGCCAATTTTTAAAGCATCTTTTAGAAACAGAGAAACTTAAAATTTCAGAAACAACATTTAAGGGTAAACGAATAACCTACCATGACCCATGTTATTTAGGTCGAGCTAATCAAGTATTTGAAGCTCCTCGTCATTTACTAAAGAGTCTCCAACTGGCTCTAACTGAGATGAAAAGTTGTAAATCCAAAGGGCTATGTTGCGGTGCCGGTGGAGCTCAAATGTTTAAAGAATCTGAAGAAGGAAAAACAGAAATTAATCTAATGCGCACAAAAGAAGCTCTAGACACAGCACCTAATTATATTGCCACTGGATGCCCTTTTTGTAAAACCATGATGCGTGATGGAATCAAAAATAATCACAAAGAAGAGGAAGTGAAAGTTTTAGACATAGCAGAACTAATTGTTCAAGCCAAAAATTTATAAAACATGTATGTGCCCTTTGACCGATTGCCCGATGAGGCCAGAGTTTGGATTTATGCTACCAACCGACATCTAAGCGACAAAGAAGTTATTGCAATTGAGCAAGAGTTAATCGCTTTTTTAACCCAGTGGACAGCCCACCAGCAGGCCTTAGAAGCAAGTTTTTCAATACCATACAATAACTTTATCGTTATTGGACTCAATGAAAACAAAAATTTAGCCAGTGGATGTTCTATTGATGCATCTGTTCATTTTCTTAAACAATTAGAAAGGAAATTTAAAGTGGATTTATTTGATAGAATGCTCATCACCTATAAAAAAGACGACCAAATAAAACACCTTGCTTTACATGAATTTAAAAGATTAGCTAGGCAAGGTGAGTTCTCCAAATCAACTACAGTATTCAATAACCTAGTTCAAACTAAAAGAGATTTTCTGTCAAACTGGGAGACCTTAGCTGAATTTAGTTGGCACAACAGCCTTTTTTAATGAAACATTTTTTTGTTTATTTTCTTACTGTCACCTCGTTATCTGCACAACAGTTTGACCCTTTAGCTGTTCCTAAACCCAATCAACAACTACAGCAAGAGTGGGTTAATCAAGTGTATAGCAAAATGTCCCTCAAAGAAAAAATTGGGCAATTGTTTATGCCAATGGTATTTAGTGAAAGAGATAATCTCCATTTTCAAAAAATGAAAGAGCTAATAGAAAAGCATCATATTGGTGGTGTCATTTTTTCTTTAGGTGGTCCTAAAAAACAATCCCATTGGCTTAATGCCTTTCAGAAAGCTTCTAAAGTTCCGTTGCTAGTTGCGATGGATGCAGAATGGGGGCCTTCAATGCGTCTTGATAGTGTTGCTCGATTTCCTTGGCAAATGACATTAGGCGCAATTCAAGATACCTCATTGATAAGAAAAATTGGCCGCCGTATGGCTGAACAGGAAAAAAGATTAGGAGTTCATATGAGTTATGGTCCAGTATTAGACGTTAATACAAATCCTAATAATCCCATTATTGGCAATCGGTCATTTGGAGAAGACCCAGTGCAAGTGAGTACTAAAGCCTTAGCCTTGATGAAAGGACACCATGACGTTGGAATTTTAACGTCTGGAAAACATTTCCCGGGACATGGAGATACTGCTCAAGATTCTCACAAAACGTTGCCCAGGGTAGACATATCTCAAAGTGACTTAGATCAAACATCTTTACTGCCCTATAAAAAGTTGATTAATGAAGGGTTAACTTCGGTTATGGTTGCGCACCTCGACGTTCCCCCATGGTCTCCGAATGGTTTGCCTACATCCCTTTCAACAGCCTTAATTCAAGAAAAATTGAAAAAGGAATTGGGATTTAATGGGTTGATCGTGACTGATGCTCTTAATATGAAAGGAGTAGCAAATTTTTCTTCTTCAGAAAACGTTGATTTAACAGCTTTCCAGGCTGGTCAAGATATGCTCTTGATTTCACTTGATATTCCTAAAGGCATTGAAGCTATTGAAAAAGCTTATTTGAAGGGTATTGTTTCAGAAAGTCGATTGGCACATTCTGTAAAGAAAATTTTGATGGCAAAATATAAAGCAGGGTTGCACAACTATAAGCCAGTGAAAATTGACGGTTTGTATAAAGATTTAAACGCACCCCAAGACACCTTGCTTTATGCACAAGCAATGGCAAAGGCAATTACACTAGTTAAAAACGAAAACCGTCTCCTTCCTTTAAGCAAAAAAACTTCCTTAGCCCATATTACGTTGGGAGATGCCTCTAGCGTAGCATATCAGAAACAGTTAAACCGTTATGCACCTATTACGTCAATTATCGATATAACTCCAGAAAATGCATTGGTTAAAACAGCCCCTTTTGATACATTGATTATTAGTTTTCATCGTTCCAATGAAAATCCATGGAAAGCCTCAAACTTCAATGAAAAAGAACTTGCAATAATCAAGGTTCTTGCTCAGCATAAAAAGATAATACTGAATGGATTTGTTCGACCTTATGCCTTAGCTCAGATTTCAGAAATTCAAAATATTGATGCAATTTTGTGGAGTTATCAAAACAGTGCCATAGCTCAACAACTTAGTGTTGAAATTCTTTTTGGAGTTATTGGAACCTATGGGACTTTACCAATAAGTGTTGAAAAAAGATATTCTGTGGGTCATGGATTATTTTTAGACTCCATCGATAGATTAGGGTATGCTACCCCTGCTCAAGTTGGATTTGATCCTGAGAAGCTAAAAGGTTTAGATGAATTGGCCAAAATTGCAATAGATTCAATGATGACTCCTGGCATTCAGATGCTAGTGGCTCGACGTGGACAGGTTGTTTATCAGAAAAGTTTTGGTCATCACACTTATAGAAAAAAAAGAAAGGTTGCCAATCATCATCTATATGATTTAGCTTCATTAACTAAAATTATAGGTACAATGCCTTTGATTATCGATGCTGTTGAGAAAAACCAAATAAGCCTTTCTACTAAAGTTAAAGAAATGTTGCCTGAATGGGAGCAAAGCAATAAGGCAGACATTACCCTAAAGGCCATGTTGAGTCATTATGCTCAACTCATTCCATGGATTCCTTTTTATAAGATGACATTGACTAAAGAAGCAAAACCTGATGCTAAATTTTATTCTCCAAACGCAACAGAAAATTTCACTATTCCAGTGGCAAAAAACCTTTATCTAGATAAAAATTACATTGAAATTATTGAACAAACTATCAAAGAAAGTCCTCTGCTAGACTCGCTAGATTATGTTTACTCTGATCTTCCCTATTATTTATTAAAAAAATATTTGGAAGAAAAGGAGAATAAAAGTCTTGATGAGCAAGTAGAAAGCTTACTAATTAAGCCATTAAAACTGAAGACAATGACGTATAAGCCCTATAAAAAAGTACCAGACTCATTAGTAATACCCAGTGAAATTGACACCTATTTTAGAAATCGACTCTTACATGGTTTTGTTCATGATATGGGTGCAGCCATGCAGGGAGGTGTGGGGGGTCATGCTGGGTTATTTGGAAATGCATTTGATGTAGCAGTTGTGTTGCAAATGTATATACAAGGAGGCTATTATGGAGGAAAAAAACTACTTTCAAAAAGTGTGATCAATCAATTCAATACTTGCTATTATTGTGATAAAGACAATAGGAGGGGAGTAGGATTTGATAAACCAGAACTTAATGATGGCTCAAGTGATTGCAAGGGGCAACCTTCCCCAACTAGTTTTGGACATTACGGTTTTACGGGAACTTATGCTTGGGCTGATCCTGAAAATGAAATGGTTATTGTATTTTTGTCAAATAGAACCTATCCTACCATGGACAATAAACTGTTGGGTAAACACAACATACGCACTAGAGTGCGAGAGGTTGTTTATAAGGCTTTGGTAGATTAAAAAAAAAGATTTTGAAAATTGCTATCGTTTGTTACCCCACCTATGGAGGTAGTGGTGTTGTTGCTACGGAGTTAGGGATATCCCTCTCAAAAAAAGGGCATGAAATTCATTTTGTCACCTATAAACAGCCTGTCCGTTTAGAAGCTCTAAACCAAAATTTGTTTTATCATGAGGTGTATGTACCAGACTATCCTTTGTTTCAATATCAACCCTATGAATTGGCCTTATCAAGCCGACTAGTGCAAGTAGTCAATGACTATAATATTGATGTTTTACATGTTCATTATGCCATTCCTCATGCCTATGCAGCTTATATGACCAAAAAAATGCTTGCAGATGATGGAATTCATCTCCCAATCATTACAACCCTACATGGAACAGATATAACCCTAGTCGGTCGCCACCCTTTTTATAAAAAAGCAGTGACCTTTAGCATTAATCACTCTGACTACGTTACTGCAGTTTCAGAAAGTTTAAGAAAAGATACATTGAGACTTTTCAAGGTTAAAAAAGACATTCATGTAATTCCTAATTTCATTGATGTTAAAAAATTTGAAGGCAAAGAACTTCCCTGCAAGCGATCCTTGCTTGCAGAAAAAGAAGAAGAAAAAATAATAACACACATAAGCAACTTTAGACCATTGAAACGTGTCTTAGATGTGATCAATACCTTTGAAAAAATAATAGAAAAAGTTCCTGCAAAACTAATGATGGTTGGTGATGGCCCAGATAAAGCAATGGCACAGCGCTATTGTGAAAAACACCATTTAGAATCAAAAGTAGTTTTTTTAGGAAAAAGTGATGAGATTGAAAAAGTTCTTTGTTATTCTGATTTATTCTTGCTCCCCTCAGAACAAGAAAGCTTTGGTTTGGCTGCCTTAGAAGCTATGTTGCATCAGGTTCCAGTAATCTCAACAAATGTGGGTGGGCTACCTGAAGTTAATATTCAAAATTATTCGGGTATTCTTTGTCCTGTTGGTGCCGTAGACACTATGGCAGAAGAAGCCATTAGAATTTTATCAGATACTAAGTTGCATTTGAAGTTTAAACATCAAGCTTATCTTCAGGCAAATAAATTCGACATATCAAAAGTTATTCCTCAATATGAAGTCCTCTATCAAAATGTATTAAAGCCACAACTTTAAAAAATTGTTTATTGAGGATGATAAATTCGCTTTGCATTTGCGTAAACCTCATCCTTGTCTAAAGTCATAGGTTTTGTTTTAAAAGCGGCATACAATTCCATTTGATCGTCAAAATGAGGAGAAGAGGCATTCTCCGAACTTCCATATGAAATGACTGTCTCAATCTTTGGATTTGGCTGATTCCTGTCAAATTCCACCAAGGCAATATAGGATTCTCCACTAACCACCCTAGTCTGTCCATTTTGGTAGGGTCTTGAAGCCATGGAAGTGATCACATCTGGAAGACCAAAAATAGGTATTTCTTTATCTCCTCTTACAAGTTTTTGGTAATCACCAAGTGATACGTCCATCGTTCCAAAATACTTTATAAAATGTTCTTTAGTATGATGAAAAGCATCTACTAAAATGGTTATTGGGATTATTTTGGGTTCTGGTAATTTGCGATATACCTTTTTTAACTTATCATATAAACAAGCAAATGTTCCAGCACCTAACGAATTTGCTGCTGCTTTTCTGTCCCAATTTTGAACGCGTGAGATTAACGTTTCTATTTCTGGATAATCTTCTGGTTTAATTAAGTCAAGATAATCAATATTCATCCAGCTAAAATGATAGGGTTTTGGGTATGAATGGTCATATTTAATGCGCTTGAAATCTTGATAACTAATCTTATCTTTTGACTCAATGAGTTCTTTAAAACGAATAGAACGATTATTGTCGTAGTCCTCAAACCCCATTTCTTTGGCAAAGAGTGTAGCGTCTGGGGTATCATTTTTTCCACTCGATATAAATGGACTGTGATTAGCGTTATAAAAATAGCCACTTTCAGGTTGAATAACTTGTGGTAATTCTTCGATTGCATAGGTATCTTGCCAAAGTGTTTTCATAGTGTTGCCTGGGACAACATTTTCCCAATCATAACCAGATCGACGCTTTGGAATAAGTCCATTAGAAATATAAAAAATGGTGTCGTTCTTATCTGCATATCCAATATTATAACCAGGAAGAGCCTTCATTTTGAGAATCTCATAGAATGAATTAAAATCTTGAGCTTTATTCATTCTCCACCATTGTTCAAGTGCTCTTATTTCATTCAAAATGGGAGTCCGAACCGCATAATAACCGCTTTTGTTTTTTAATGTAGGGCCATAAATACTTTCATAATACTTTTTTGAAATTTTTATAGGAATCCCTAAAACAGTGAATTGTAATGAAGCTTTTTTAACTTTTAATGTATAATACTTGTCATCTACCTTATAACTGAGTTTTTTAGAAGGATGCATTTCAAGAGCAAAAACATCAGTTTTATCAGGTTGATTTACGGTATGTGTCCATGCTAAATTCTCATTTATACCTGTCAGGATGCTTGGACTTCCAGCAAAAAGGGCCCCTAAAATATTTGTCCCCTCATTACTATATAAGTGGGCTTCATACCAAGAAACAGGACCTTCAAGTGGTTGATGGGTATTGATGGCTAAAAAAGTATTTCCGTTATCCGTTTTAGCACTGTTGAATCCAAATGCATTTGATCCTTTGGTAGCAGTTTGTCGTTCATTTGCATAGTTGAGTTTATTATTTATGATTTTCATAACCCAAGAATCACCTTTGCTTGAAATAAAAAGTTGCAACTGAGCATAGCGAAGCATTTTTTGTGGGGTAATAGGAAACAATTCTTTAACTAGAACTTGCTCTGGATATTTTTTAGCAAAAGCATTGAATCCAGCTGCATACCCTTCTACAACTTTTTTATAGGCTTTACTTATTTTGGTTTCATATTCATTCGCTATTACTTCTTCAGAGCCAATAAATTGAGTGAGAAAATCAGCTGCAAGTCCTTTATTTTTAAAATATTTAGAAAGCAACGCATTGCCTGCTAAATAACCAATTTGGGTAGTTTTAAAGTCATCTTCGGCATGAGCCCAAGCTAAACCATAAGCTAATGCAGCATCTGTTTTTGCAAAAATATGGGGCACACCATAGGCATCTCTCAAGATATCAATGTCGGAGGGATTAATTTGACTTTTAACTGTCGTCAAAATCAAAATACAGCAAAGTGATACTAAAAAGGGTTTAGTCATCAAAAATAAATTTGGGTGAAGATATTAAAATATAGATTGATCACTATTTGCTTTATTAGAAAGGAATCAATGATTTTCTAAAAAAATGTTTAGTTTTAACTAGCAAACAAATGATAAATCCAAAAATTGAATTTTATGACCCAATTAAAACCCTTATTATACCTTCTTTTTTTATTTGTTTTAAAAACAAATTATGCACAAACAGTGAATCTCTTTAATGGAAAAAACTTGCAGGGTTGGCAGGTTCATGGCACAGAATTTTGGTATGTAGAAGACGGTCTTTTAGTCTGTGAGAGCGGACCCGATAAAGCCTATGGCTATTTATCTACTGAGGCCCATTATGATAACTTTGACCTTAGTGTAGACTTTAAACAGGAAGCCAATGGAAATAGCGGCATATTTTTTCGTTCAACTATAGAAGGAACAAAAATTAGTGGATGGCAAGTTGAAGTAGCCCCTCCAGGAAGTAATTCAGGGGGTGTTTATGAATCTTATGGGAGAGGATGGTTAATACAGCCTGATAAAGCTAAAGATAAAGCTCTCAAAATGGGTAATTGGAACACAATGAGAATGCGTGTTGTGAATGATAAAGTAGAAACATGGTTGAACGGAACACCAATGATTACTTTGGATGATGAAAAAATAGGAGAGGGGAAAGGCTCTATTGCTCTACAGATTCATGACGGCGGTGGCATCAAAGTAAAATGGAAAAACATTAAACTAACTCCAATACAATAATTTAAAGCACTTTTCAACTATGAAAAAAAGAACATTTTTAAAGACTTCGGCACTCGTTATGGGAACTGCGCTATTGCCAGGGTGCGATATTTTAGCCAATGAAAAAAAGAAATTACGAACGGCTCATATAGGTGTTGGCAATATGGGTTTTGAAGACCTCAAAGCAATAGCCTCACATTCTGAAGTTGAAGTTAGTGCCCTTTGTGATGTTGATTCTCAAAATTTAGCAAAGGCAAAAAAAATGTTTCCAAAAGCAAAGATTTTTAAAGACTACAGGGTTATGCTGAAACAATCGCAAAGTGATATCGATGCTGTGGTAGTCTCTACTCCAGACCATACCCATGCTCCTGCTTCACTGCTTGCAATGGAAATGGATAAACCTGTTTATTGCCAAAAGCCATTGACACATCATGTTGCTGAGGCTCGAATGATGCGAAAAGTTGCAGAATCAAAAAATTTGGTTACTCAAATGGGGATACAGGTGCACTCGTTTTATGATTATAAATTAGCCACACAGCTCATTCAGGGAGGAATTATTGGAAAAGTCCACAAGGTGATAGCCTGGTCTCCCAAAAACTGGGGATATGATGGGCCAATTCCTGAGGGAGAAGATGAAGTGCCAGAATCTTTAGATTGGAATTTGTGGTTAGGAACCTCTAAGGAACGTCCCTACAAAGAAGGCTATTATCACCCAATGAATTGGAGAAAACTTGTTGATTATGGTTGTGGAACTCTAGGTGACAT
>CENP01077655.1_pt1 | contig 10425 bp, 8 predicted proteins | sample 361281 | NCBI WGS metagenome assembly CENP01 (sample SAMEA2591122, study PRJEB7988) | marine metagenome | biome: marine biome (ENVO:00000447); feature: deep chlorophyll maximum layer (ENVO:xxxxxxxx); material: saline water (ENVO:00002010), including plankton (ENVO:xxxxxxxx) | depth 70 m
TTGTAGAGTCCATTTTTCATAGAAGAAATAGTCGTCGACATTCAAGTATGGAAGGTGTAGTTTCGTGAACAACCTGTTAAGTTCTGTTTTTGAAACTTTGGCCTCCTTTTGAACAGATTTCCACAGGGTGACATGGCCATTGAATATTTCAGGGAAAACGACTCTATTGAATTCAGTAATTAAATTAAACCCTATACTATCTTCTTGCTTGTTTCCTTTAACATGAATTTGCACCCCAGTTTCTGGATAAGAGCTGTTGTTGGATGCTGCGTGAATAAAGAATACATTAAGTACAATTGAAACAATAAGTAGAGTTTTAAATAAATGCATTTTCTCCTGTGATTTCCATTCCCAGTATAAGTAAGTGTATGTCGTGGGTTCCTTCGTAGGTAATTACAGATTCTAGATTCATCATGTGTCTCATCATAGGGTATTCACCTGTGATACCCATGCCTCCATGAATTTGTCTTGCTTCACGCGCAATGTTAAGTGCCATTTCAACATTATTTCGTTTAGCCAAACTTATTTGAGCAGGGCTTGCTTTCTCTTGATTCATTAATTGACCTAAGCGAAGCGTTAATACTTGTGCTTTAGTAATCTCAGTTAGCATTTCTGCAAGTTTTTTTTGTTGAAGTTGAAAAGCACCAATAGGCTTGCCAAATTGTTCCCTTTCTGCTGCATATCTTTTGGCTGATTCATAACAATCCATCGCGGCGCCAATAGCTCCCCAACTAATTCCATAACGAGCACTATTTAAGCAGGTTAAAGGCCCTTTTAAACCTTTAACATTTGGTAGAAGATTCTCTTTAGGAACCCTAACGTTATCAAACACCAACTCGCCAGTTGCACTAGCTCTTAGACTCCACTTACCGTGAGTAGTCGGCGTTGAAAAGCCTTCCGAATCTCTTTCAACAATAAGGCCTTTAATATCATTATTTTCGTCTTTGGCCCAAACGATGGCCACATCGCAAAATGGTGCATTGCTAATCCACATTTTTGAACCATTTAGTAAAAAGTAATCACCATTGTCTTTGAAATGGGTATCCATTCCTCCAGGGTTAGAACCGTGGTTTGGCTCGGTTAGGCCAAATGAGCCAAGCATTTCTCCAGATGCAAGTTTGGGTAAATATTTTCTTCGCTGCTCTTCAGAACCGAACTTATATATAGGATACATAACTAGACTTCCCTGAACGGACGCAGTACTCCGTATACCGCTGTCACCTCTTTCAAGCTCTTGCATCGCTAAACCGTAGGAGATGTAATCTAAGCCTCCGCAGCCGTACTCTGCTGGTAATTGGGGGCCGTAGCATCCAATCTGTCCTAAACCTTTTATGATGTGTTTTGGGAATTCTGCTTTTTGTGCAAAATGCTCAATAATTGGAGAAATTTCTGTTTTTACCCAATCTCTTATAGATGAACGTATTAGTAGTTGCTCTTCGCTGAGCAAATCATCTATTTGGTAGAAATCGGGGTGTGAAAATTTATCTTTACCACCATTGATTTCCTTCAACTTGCTAACTTCGTTGTTCATAAGATCTAAGACAAATTTAAGGGCTTATGAATAAGCAAAAGAGTAAAAGTTCAATTTGTCATGCTGAACGCTGAATTAATTGTTAAAAATTTAAATGTTTTTGCTCATCATGGATGGTATGAGCATGAACGTCTTACAGGTGGAAATTATGAAATTTCTGTGAGGATTTCTTGGGTTATTTCTGAATCTGATGATTTTGAGGAACTAAAAAAGACTTTAAATTATGAAGAAATATGTTCAAGAATTGAATTAGTGATGAGCAGACCTTTTTCGTTAATTGAGCAAAGCTGCAAAGCTATTTTTGAAGATTTGATGAAAATAAAACAAATCAAAAACCTGAAAGTCAAGGTGAAAAAATGTAAGGTACCTATAAAGAATTTGGAGGCGACCGAATTTACTTTATCAAACTATTCTATTGATTGTCAATCTTCTTTTTTGTAGGCCTTTATTATCTCTTTAACAAGTCTGTGTCTGATAACATCGACTTCAGTTAAATTAATCATTTCAATTCCTTCAATTTTTTTGAGTTTAAACACAGCGTCTAAAAGCCCACTTTTTTGGTTTTTTGGTAAATCTATTTGCGTAGTATCACCGGTAATGATAAACTTTGCGTTGGGCCCCATCCTAGTTAGGAACATTTTTATTTGACCTTCCGTCGCATTTTGTGCTTCATCCAAAACCACATAGCAGTTGTTGAGTGTTCTTCCTCGCATAAATGCCATAGGGGCAATTTCAATTATCCCATTTTCAATATATTTTAAATATTTATCCTGTGGTAGCAAATCACTTAAACTATCATAAATTGGCCTTAGGTATGGGTCAATTTTTTCTTTTAAATCACCTGGTAAAAAGCCCAAATTTTCTCCTGCTTCAACGGCTGGTCGGGCGAAAATAATTCTCTTTATTTCCTTTTCCTTCAGTGCTTTTACTGCCATAGCAACAGATAGAAACGTTTTACCAGTTCCTGCCGGACCTAAAGCAAATACGATGTCTTTTTTTTCTATTGCGTTTATGAGCTTTTCTTGGTTGCTTGTGCGCGCCTTGATGATTTTTCCTGCAGGAGCGTGAAGAATGGGTTTACCTTTTTTACTAATTCCTTTCGCTTGATTTTCTTTTTCTATTTGACCAATGCTTTTCAATAATTCTTTTTCTCCTTGTTCTATTTCTTCTTTATTACCCATAAACACAATTTGATTACCTCTTGATACTATTTGCAGTCCTTTAATTTTTTTACTGAGCTTCTTTATTGTGTCATTCCCAATACCAAATAATTGGTCGCTAACTTCAATTGGAATCGTAATTATTTTTTTTGTCAAACTAATAATTTTACTAAACTATATTTTGTTCTTTACTTTCGTCTTTAATAAAGAGAATTCTTTGGCAATTTTTACATTAACAAGTGATTTAGGTTGGAATTCGCACCATTTAGCAAATCTAAAGGGAAAACTTTTGATTGATTTCCCAGAAGCCAAAGTTTTAGATTTAAACCACGAAATTGACAATTTTGATATTCATGAGGCAGCTGTTTATCTGGATTTGTGTTTTCGGAATTTTCCAAAGGGTACAATTCATATAGTGCTAGTTAGTTCATATGTAAAACAATATAAAGACCATTTGTTGATTACAAAATCAGATGGACATGTTTTTTTGTCCTTAAACAATGGATTTCCGAACTTCTTGTTTCCTAAATCAAAATACCTATGTTATGTAAATGACGACATCGATAAGCTTTGTACAAATTCTGTGGTAAATGCTTATACCCAAGCTTGTATATTGTTAAAAAAATCTATTGAATATAACTTTGAAAAGTTAAATGCACCGAGAATAATACAAAAAGGCGGTATCGTAAAACAACAAGATGTTTTGATGGGTCAAATTGTTTATATAGATAAATTTCAGAACGCTTACACCAATATCCTAAAGGAAGATTTTTATGAGTTTGTTGGTTCAGGGAATTTTACAATTCATATTAATAGATCAGACAAAATCAAGTCGATTTCGACAGACTACACCGATGTTTCGGAAGGGGAATTTGTAGCTATATTTTTGGACAATAACTATCTTCAAATTGCAATCAATAATGGGAAAGCTGCCCAATTATTGGGATTGCAAAAGGGAAGCAATATTAGTTTAGAAAAAGATGCTCATTAGATTGGTTAAAATGTCTTTCAAACCAAATAAGGTCGATGAATTTTTAGGAATTTTTGAGCGAGTAAAGCAAAAGATAAGTCGTTTTGAAGGCTGCCTACACTTAGAACTTTGGCGGAGTAAAGAGAACCCAAGCGTTTTTTTTACTTATAGTACTTGGAAAGACGCAGAAGCTTTGGAAAATTACCGCAATTCAACCTTATTTGTAGAAACTTGGAAAAAAATAAAAGTTTGTTTCTTAGGTAAAGCTGAAACATGGTCTTTCAATCAAGCGGAAAATGTACATAATGAATAAAATACTTTTAGCGCTCTCGCTACTCACTATTTCATATCAGTCGTTTTGTCAAAAAAATTTGGAAAAAGCAAGGTCAGCTCTTGAAGATGAGATGTTTACACGCTCACTTAAATTGGCACAAACTGCGATTGAAGATGGAGAAGGAAAAACAACACCCGAATTTTTTGCAATTGCTGCCAAGTCATTAGCTGAACTTCAAAAAGAGATGTCTTATAAGATAAAAAATCCAAAAGCTATTGATCAAGCAATGAAATATTTAGCGAAAGGAATTAAATACAATTCAAGTTTGATCTTAGAAGGAAATAGCAAAACGGTTAAGCAAGTAATTTTACTCAATAATGAACAAGCCAAGCAAGCGTTTAGTATAAGTAACTATTTCAAATCACAAAGAATTTTTGACAAATCTTATCAATTAAATGGAGATACGCTTGCGTATATGTTTCTAGGTAAGCTAGCGACTGCCATGGGTGATTCACTTCAAGGAAAATTAATTTTTGATACACTCATACAAAGATTTGAGAGAAAATATGAAGAGAGTGGTTTAGATGAAAATTTTAAGCCCGACCCATTCATTGCAAATGGTGACTACTATTGGGTGAGAAAAGACTATGATAGCGCAAAAATATATTTAAGAAAAGGACTAAAGTTTTTTCCAAATGAAAATCGAATAAACTTTTACTTACGAAAAATAGCTGCTGAAGAATTAAATAACTTGCCTCCGGGAGACAGAATGAAAGATGTGATTCAAGAGGCTCTGACCAGCTTCCCTAAAGACACATTTTTTACCCATAAAGAAAATGCCCTATATGTCTTTTTGGTTAGGCAGGCCGCTGAAAAAAACCAGTTAGATGAATTGGAACATTACATCAAAGAATTGGCAATTAAAAAATCAAGTAGGATAGGAGATATGGAATCTTTTTACTTAAAAAGCGATGCATTCTATGACAATAAACTGCCAAATATTTATTGGAAACTTGCCAAATATTTCTACTTATTTGATAGCTACTTAATCACCCAAAGATGTTTGAAAATGTACGTCGAATACACAGCAGATAGCGCCAAAGTTTTAGAAAGATATATTCAAATTGCCAATTCTGCTAGCGGAAAAACATCTGTAGGATTTGTTTCACAACTTTTAATTCAGGCACATAGTCAATTTCAAGATGAAATACTCTCAGACTATATTCACCAATTTGTTATGGGTAATATTGATAAACGCCTTGAAAGAGTAGATATGAGTCAGCTATATAAGCTAATGAAAGAAGATATTAAAAAGTATAAAACACGCATTTATCAGACAAAATATACTCAAAAGGTAAGCAGACTTGTTGATCTCATGCTAAGAGATGAGTATTTTTTTGAAGCCAAAAAGATTATAGATTATGAATTGCCAAATTCTAATCGGTCAGATATCTGGGAAGATCAATACAGACAATTAACAAAAAAAGATTTCAGTAAAAATTATTACCAAACCAGATGGGAAAAGGAATTGTATGAGTGGAATGGAAATACTGTTAATTGTAATCCTGGTTATTGGTCTGATGAGTTCTTGAATAAAGTTGAAAACAGAGTGAACTACTTCAGGCGATTAGCTGGAGTTAGTCCAATAGTTTTAAACAAGGATTTAAATGACTGGTGCCAAAGAGCTAGCTTAATCATGAAAGCCAATAAAAAGCTTAGCCACAATCCTCCAAAAGCTTGGAAATGCTATGCAGGTGAGGGGCATTATGCCGCGCAAAATAGTTTGCTTTCTAAAGGTGCCAATCCTCTTAGTACAATCACTTCTTTTGTGGCGGATAACCAATCGAACAGCGCTGGTAATAGACGATGGATGCTTTTCCCAAACGCTAGGAAATTCGGGTTTGGAAGTACAGGTGATTTTCATACAATCTGGGTTTTAGATGATTCAGGGAGCAATGATTCTATTTTATATAAAGAAAGGTTTGTAGCTTGGCCGCCAGAAGGTTACGTTCCAAAGATGTTCAACTTTACTTATTGGTCTTTTGGAACTTATCAAGATGTAAAAGATGCAAAAGTAGATATGGTTGTAAATGGGGACACGGTACACATAACTAAACAAGAAATTGTAGATGGTTATGGCCTGCCCACTTTGACCTGGAAACCAGTTATGGACTTAAGTAAATATGAAGGTGATGTACATGTTGAAGTGAAAATTCAGTTAAGTAATGGCAGAATGTATATTTATAAATCAAAATTGATAGATGTTCGCCTTTGATAATGCGCTCAAGCGAAAACGTTTTTGGTTTTTATCAAAAAATTGACACAACGGTAACATTTTAATTACCGGTCTAGATATCGCAGGAAACTTATATTTGTGCCGGAATTGATGGAAATGATTGCACAAAAATTTTTGTTATATTTCTTCGCTTTTGGTACTTCAGCCACAATAACCTTGCTTGGTATTCCAGTGGTAAATAGTGTCGCAAAGACAAAAAATTTATTTGATGTACCCAACTATAGGAGTTCTCATAAAAGTCAGGTTCCAAGATTGGGCGGTATTGTGATTTTTATAGCTTCTGTTTTGGGATTTACCATTTGGTTGGGGAATAAAGCATTCCCAGAATTGGCGTCGATAATTGCAGCGCTTATCATAATTTTTTTTACCGGTGTTAAAGATGATATCGTTGGTATGAGACCTTTGACTAAGTTAACGTTGCAGATTTTTTCTGCCACTTTATTGAGTTTTGGTGGAAAATTGAGGATTGCGAGCTTGTATGGATTATTTGGTATTCAAGAGCTACCGCTCGTTATCTCCATATTGATAACCATATTGGTGGTGGTGTTTTTAATTAATTCATTCAATCTCATAGATGGAGTTGATGGTTTGGCTGGCGGTCTTGGTATTATTGCAACTTTTACGTTTGGGGTTATTTTCTATGCTGTTGAAGAGCACGCTTTTGTTTTGTTGGCAATGTCTCTGATAGGTTCTCTTGCGACTTTTTTATGTTTCAATTTTTCGAATAAATGGAAAATTTTTATGGGAGATACGGGAAGTATGGTAATTGGATTAATAATTAGCATACTCACGCTTAAATTTTTAAACTTAGAAAATAAAATTTCTTTACTCCAAGTAGGCTTTGTCAATTTACCCTATCTATCAGTTTTAATACTTTTCATTCCTATTTTTGATACACTCAGAGTATTTACAATCCGTCTTTTTTTAGGCAAGTCGCCATTTAGCCCTGACAAAAATCACATGCACCACATGCTACTTAATAGGGTCTCAAAGAAACATGCAATCGTAAGTATTATCATGTATACTTTAAATATTGCACCAATAATTGTGGGTTTTCTCCTCCTCAAAAACCTCAATTTATTAGAGTCTTCCGTTTTGTTCGTCTCTGTAGTTTTGCTTTATGTATTATTGGTGCAAATTCTATCAAAAAGTGATATGAAGTCCAACTAGGTCTTTAGAAAATGTCTAAATTGTTTCTTGTGGGAAACATGTTTTTTCCACCCATATAAGCTTGGTATATTTGCCTCGCTTAAAAGGGAATAACTACAGTTTTGATATCAAAAAAAATCTATTCATTAGCACTATTCACCTTAATATTCCAACAGGTCATAAGGGCACAGTCTGGCTTCTATTCATCTAATAGTTTTGTCTCTTTGCTTATTCTACTAGGAATAATGGTCTTAGTTGTCTTGTTATTGAACGTGCTAAACAAGAATCTTAAAAGAATTATCAATGAAAAACAAGGGGTTGGATCTACACCTTCGTTTTATCAATCAAAGATTAAACCAGTTATATCAAAATGGAATCCTATTATCGCAACGCTCTCGATTGGAACCATCGTGATTTTATTGGTAGGTGCCTGGTTTTTTAATTTTGCCAAAAATGAAGTTGGTGTTCAAAAAGGTTACGCTCCCGAGCAACCCATTGCTTACAGTCATGCTTTCCATGCTGGTAAATTACAAATCGAATGTCAATATTGTCATTCAACTGCCTCCTACGCAAAATCAGCAAGTATACCAAGTGCCAATACCTGTATGAACTGCCATAAAGGCGTTCAAGCGAGAGAAAAATATGACGGAGAAGTTTCTCCGGAAATACAAAAAATATACAATGCAGTAGGTTATGACCCTGATCAAGCAAAATACATAGATAATTATGACCAAAAGCCAATTAAGTGGGTTAGAATCCACAATTTGCCTGACTTGGCTTACTTTAATCATTCTCAGCACGTAAAAGTAGGTAATTTGGAGTGCCAACTGTGTCATGGACCTATCCAAGAAATGGAAAAAGTATATCAGTATAGCAATTTACAGATGGGCTGGTGTATCAATTGTCATAGACAACGAGGTATAGATGCTGAAAACAATGATTACTATGAAGAAATTCATAAGAAAATGAAGATAGAAGGTAAAACGTATTACACGGTAGCGCAAAACGGCGGCTTGGAATGTAGTAAATGTCACTATTAAGCAACAAAATGGGAATGAAGCAACAATATTGGAAAGGAATTGAGGAGTTAGAGAACTCTGCAGAATTCCAAAAAGACAAGCAAAATGAGTTTTTTGAGGGTTTGCCCTTAGAACAAGCTATCGACGAAGGTCAATCTTTAAATACCAACCGAAGAGATTTTCTAAAAATATTTGGTTTTAGTCTAGGTGCCGTTACTCTTGCAGCTTGTAATAAAGCACCTATCAAGTATGCCGTTCCGTATGTGGAAAAACCAGAACAGATAACACCGTCGAGTGCACTTTATTATGCTTCTGCTGTTTTGGTGAACAATCAAGTCATCCCTGCCATTGTCAAGACTAGAGAAGGAAGGCCTATAAAGTTTGAGCCAAACAAAAACACACAGCTTGTCAGTGGTAATCTTTTGGCTCATGCGCATTCATCTCTACTTTCTTTGTATGATATCAATAGGATTGAGAACCCTTTGGAAAGAATTTCTAATAAACTTGTTTCTACTAGCTGGGAAAAGGTTGATGCAAAAATCATAAAGGGATTAAATGAAGCAGCAAATACCGGAAAGAAGATTGTTGTTCTGACAAATACTGACAATAGCACGTTGCATGCCAAGGCTTTAGAAGTGCTGAAGCAAAAATATGCCAATGTAGAACACGTAGTTTTCGATGCGATTTCCTACGAAGGTATTTTGGAGGCGAATGAAAAAAGTTTTGGGAAGCGGGTTATACCTAACTATAAATTCAGCAAAGCAGAAGTAATTGCCTCTTTCAATTGTGACTTTTTGGGAACATGGTTGGAATCTAATAAATATGCAGAAGACTATGCCAAGCACAAAACACCCGACAGAAAGGGTCATATGAATCAGCATTTTCAGTTTGAATCCAATTTGTCTATGACAGGGTCAAATGCAGATTATAGACTTCCAATAAAATCTTCAAGAGAAGGCTTACATCTTATAAAACTTCACAATGAAATTGCCAAACTTGCAGGATGGAAACAACTGCCAATAAAAGATGAGTTAGAGGTTGCAGGTGGGATGATAAAAAATTCAGCAAACGCACTTTGGAAGAATAAAGGTAAATCCTTAGTTGTTTCTGGGTCAAATGATGTAAGCAATCAAATTTTGGTAAATGCGATAAACAATATGTTAGGCAATTATGGTAAAACCATCGATCTGACCAATCATTCAAATTTCACCAAATATGACTCAAATAAATTCCATCAGTTAGTTGATGAGATTAACGGCGAAAAAGTCGGAGCCTTGATAGTGCAAAATGCCAATCCTACGTACGCTAATATTAAGGGATATGATTTCACAAAACTACTTGCCAAGGTAAATTTAAAAGTAGCCATAAACACCCATTTGGATGAGACCAATACAAATTTTGATTTCGTTTGTCCAGATAATCATTATCTAGAATCTTGGAATGTTTATGAGCCAATGAATAAAAGCTATGTTTTTTTACAGCCTACGATTTCACGCGTATTCAACACGCGTCAGGCATATGAAACTCTTCTTTCGTGGAGCGGTGAAGACGTTTCAGAAAAAAATGGTTTTACAAAAAGCTATTTGGACCTCAAAAAATATTGGATTAAATCTGATTTTAATCAAGCGATTGAAAGAGGATTTTTAGAAAATGAGGCGAAGAGCATTCCAATGTCATTTTCTGTTAACTATGAAAAAGAGGCGCAAAAAATTGCAAACAGGGTTAAAATAAATGACAACGGTTTAGAGCTAAATCTATACCAAAAAGTAGGACCAAGAGATGGTTGTGATGCTCCAACACCTTGGTTGCATGAAACGCCTGATCCAGTTTCAAAAATTTGTTGGGACAATTATGTTACCATTTCTAAAATGTTGGCTGAAGAGAAATCTATTTCAAACGGTGATATCCTGAAGGTATCATCTGGAAAGAAATCTGTAAATCTTCCAGCCTATGTTCAACCAGGACAGACCAATGGTACTATTGGTATTGCTTTAGGTTATGGAAGAAACTTAACAACAAAAACACA
>CENP01084240.1_pt1 | contig 10407 bp, 7 predicted proteins | sample 361281 | NCBI WGS metagenome assembly CENP01 (sample SAMEA2591122, study PRJEB7988) | marine metagenome | biome: marine biome (ENVO:00000447); feature: deep chlorophyll maximum layer (ENVO:xxxxxxxx); material: saline water (ENVO:00002010), including plankton (ENVO:xxxxxxxx) | depth 70 m
GCAACATAGAACAATCTTCTTTCTTCTTCCAATTCTTCTCGGCTATCAATTGAAAGTGCTGAAGGGAAAAGATTTTCTTCTAAACCTGATAAATATACATAAGGGAATTCTAGCCCTTTACTCATATGAATAGTCATTAGCGTAACGTGATCTTCATTTTCGTCTGCTTGGTCAAGGGTAGTTAATAAGGCAATTTCTTGCAGATAATTTGCCAAAGTTTTTTCTTTTTCGCTTGTATCGTCTTCCACGAATTCTTTGATCCCATTTAGTAATTCTTCAATATTTTCAAATCGACTTACTCCTTCAATCGTTTTATCTTCTCTAAGATTTTTTAGCAGACCAGTAGATTTGGCAACATAATAGGCGGTATCATATGCATCCTTTTCATGCGCCATAATTCGGAAAGTTTCCATCATTGTATGAAAATCTTTCAGTTTTTTAAATGGACTTTTTAATTGGTGGAAGTTTTGGGCTTGAGTAATAATGTCAGATATTGACTGATCCTTTTGGTTAGCCAAAACAATAAGTTTATCCAAAGTTGTTTTCCCTATACCTCTAGAAGGGTAATTGATAATTCTTTTTATTGCCTCTTCATCATTTGGGTTGATCACTAAACGCAAATAGGCAATTAGGTCTTTTATCTCTTTTCGTTGATAAAAGCTTAGTCCCCCGTAAATTTTATAGGCAATATTCATGCGTCTTAGAGCTTCTTCTACACTTCTAGATTGAGCGTTGGTTCTATAAAGAATGGCAAAATGACGATTTGGTAATTGATTTTGCATTTTCTCTTCAAAAATGGACTGAGCGATAAACCTTCCTTCTTCATTATCCGTGACTGCTCTAATCAATTGTATTTTTTCGCCATCTGCGTTATTAGTAAAGACAGTTTTATCAAGTTGATTTTTATTCTTTTTAATAATGGAGTTGGCAGCATCGACTATAATTTTTGTACTCCTATAGTTTTGTTCAAGTTTGAAGGTTTTGGCATCCGGGTAGTCATTTTTAAAGTTTAAAATATTTTGGATGGTAGCACCTCTAAAAGAATATATGCTCTGGGCATCATCTCCTACAACACTTATATTCTCATTAACCGCAGCTAGTTTTTTCACTATCATGTATTGGCAGTGATTGGTGTCTTGATACTCATCAACAAGAGTGTACAAAAACCTATGTTGGTATTTATTCAAAACATCTAAATGATTTTTGAACAAGAAATGGGTTTTGAGTAAAAGATCATCGAAATCCATTGCACTGGATTTGAAGCACCTATCAGCATAAGTTTTATAGATTTCTACAATTTTTGGTTTTGCGCTTTCTGCATCTGCACTGATAAGGTCATCTCTTTGGAAATAGGATTCTGCGGAAATAAGGTTGTTTTTAGCGTTTGAGATTCTCCCATACACCATGTTTGGTTTATAGACTTTATCATTTAAACCCATTTCTTTGATGATGGATTTTAGTAAACTTTTTGTGTCATCTGCATCATAGATGGTAAAGTTTCTAGGATAGCCTATTTTTTCTGATTCAATTCTTAAAATTCTTGCAAATACAGAGTGAAATGTCCCCATCCACAAATTTCTAGCTTCTGTGCCCACAACTTTTTCTATTCGTCCTCTCATTTCCCTTGCAGCCTTGTTGGTAAAGGTTAGTGCCAGAATTTGAAATGGGTCAATTCCTTTTTCGATTAAGTGTGCAATACGGTAAGTTAATACCCTTGTTTTTCCCGAACCTGCTCCAGCAATAATAAGAGAAGGCCCTTCAGTATTTATGACAGCGTCACATTGAGCTTGATTTAATTGGGAAAGATAGGAAACCATCCAGTCATCAAAAGTAGAAATCCCCACAGCTTCTTTTTGTTTGTATCAGGTTTATTTATTCACATCTTATTTCTTTGCAAGTGATGGATGTTTTACCAATTGGCTTAAAAGATGCCTTGTTACTTACTCCAAAAGTTTTTGGAGATCAACGTGGTTTTTTTATGGAGACCTACCAACAAGAGCGTTACAAAGATGCGGGTATAGAAATGCGTTTTGTTCAGGATAACATCAGCAAATCGTCTTATGGAACGCTTAGAGGTTTGCATTTTCAAGCACCACCTTACGATCAAGGCAAGTTGGTATTTGTTTTGGAGGGAACCGTTTTAGATGTTATCGTAGACATAAGAAAAAAATCACTAACATTTGGGCAAAGTTTTCAAGTGGAGCTTTCGGCAGAAAATAAAAAGCAACTTTGGGTGCCACCTGGTTTTGCACATGGCTTTGTCGTGCTTAGCCAAAGTGCAATTTTTGCTTATAAATGCACCAATTTTTATAATCAGCGTGCCGAGGGTGGTGTATTATGGTCGGATGAGTTCTTAAATATAGATTGGCAAGTAAAACAACCCATTTTGTCAGAAAAAGATAAAAAATTAAGTCTTTGGGATGATTTTCAAAGTCCGTTCTGAAAAGTAGAAAAAACTAAGCAATCCATGGAATGTTAAACTTAAATGAGAATAGGGTATGTTGCTCACTTGATTTGGGTTTTGTTTACCTCATGCGTGGGCCAACCTGGTACTAAATATGCCTCAAAAACTGACAAATTTTCGGATATGAAAAATTTCATCGTAAACTTAAAAAATCAAAAAAAAGATGGTTCCAGTGAACCATTCAACCTGCTTAGCGAGTTTGACGCGTATATTATTGAAAATAAAGGAACTGAAAGAGCATTTACTGGCGAATATTATGCGCACAAAGCACAGGGTGTTTATTTATGTAAAAGATGTGATGCACCTCTATATACTAGTGATAGTAAGTTTGAAAGTCATTGTGGTTGGCCGAGTTTTGATAACGAAATTCTTGGTGCTGTTAACAGAAAAGCTGATGCCGATGGCAGACGAACTGAAATAATTTGCAACAATTGTAGTGGGCATCTTGGACATGTTTTTTTAGGAGAAGGATTTACAGAAACAAATACACGTCACTGTGTGAATAGCGCCAGTTTGCAATTTGTTCCATTAAGAAATTCTGAAGAAGAAAATTATTTATCTAAAACAGATACGGCAACATTTGGTGCAGGTTGCTTTTGGTGTGTAGAGGCTATATTTCAAGATTTAAAAGGCGTAAAAAAAGTAGAAAGTGGTTACTCAGGTGGTAAGTTAAAAAACCCTACCTATAAAGAAGTTTGTTCGGGAAATACTGGTCATGTAGAAGTGGCGCAAGTTGTTTTTGATCCAGCAACTATAAGCTATGCTCAATTGGTAGATATATTTTTTCATACGCACAACCCGACCACTTTAAATAAACAGGGAGCAGATGAAGGAACACAATATAGGAGTGTTATTTTCTTTAATTCTCCCCACCAAAAAGTTCAAGCAGAAGAAGTATTAAATGAAGTAAGAAATGCTCGTTTATGGGAGGATGATATTGTAACAAACATAGAAGCTTTAATGAATTATTACCCTGCAGAAGATTATCACCAAAACTATTTTAAAAACAATCCGACACAAGGTTATTGTTCTTTTGTAATTGCCCCAAAAGTGGCAAAATTTAGAAAAAAATATGCATCCTTACTTAAGGATTAAATTATTTTTTCTTTTTATTTTCTGTCTTGCCAATACTGCCCCTCATATCAGTGTCTGCTTGAATATTTTGGAGCTTGTAATAATCCATAACACCTAAATTTCCATTTCTAAACGCTTCTGCAATGGCCATGGGGATTTCTGCTTCAGCTAAAATTACTTTAGCTTTTGCGTCTTGTGCTTTGGCCTTATTCTCTTGTTCTGCTGCAACTGCTTGTGCTCTTCTTTCTTCTGCTTTTGCATTGGCTACTTTTAGGTCAGCTTCTGCTTGGTCCGTTTGAAGCTCAGCTCCAATATTTTTTCCAATATCGATATCTGCTATGTCAATTGACAATATCTCAAAAGCAGTTCCCGCATCTAGACCTTTGGAAAGAACGACCCTACTAATACTATCTGGATTTTCAAGGACATCTGTATGTGCATCTGCCGATCCAATGGTGGTAACAATTCCTTCACCCACTCTGGCCAAAATGGTGTCCTCTCCTGCACCCCCTACCAACTGATGAATATTTGCTCTTACTGTAACCCTAGCTTTGGCTACCAATTGTATCCCATCCTTTGCAACTGCTGCTACTGGAGGCGTATTGATTACCCTTGGATTTACAGAAAGCTGAACGGCATCACTAACGTCTCTACCAGCTAGGTCAATAGCGGTTGCCATTTTGAATTCGAGCGGAATATTTGCTTTATCTGCTGAAATGAGCGCGCGTATCACGTTATTTACGTTTCCTCCTGCTAAATAATGTGTTTCTAGCTCGTTACTGGTTAATTTTAACCCCGCTTTTGTTGAATTAATTAGCGCGTTTACAATTAGCGATGGTGGAACTTTTCGAATACGCATCAAAAACAATTGTATTATACTAACTCGAACCCCTGAAACAATAGCGGTAAACCATAGTCCTACAGGAATAAAATACAGAAATAGGAATACCACCAATAGAATTCCTAGAATCATGAATATAAATGTCAATGTCATTTATCCTATTTGTTATCCTCCAAAAATAAACAATACAAATTGCCCTTGGGGCTTTTTGTTTAAATGAATTTGGAATAATTTTTGATTCATTTATGTTTTTCAACTTGGTTCTGAAAAAGGGGCTGTTAATTTGCCAAAAATTGGGAAGGCTAAAATTATATAATTATCATTCAATTAGATTCCTATTTCTCATGGTGTCAATGTTGCACATTGGTCTTTTACAAAGCCGTGCACAAAATGATTCTTCAAGCATTGAAGAAATTGATTCACTTACCATTCCTGTGAGTAAAAATGCATTAGAAAGTGAGGTAAATTATTATTCGAAAGATTCCATATTTTTTGATCTTGAGAACCAAAAAATTTATTTATACAATAAAGCTTGGGTAAGTTTTGAAAAAATGAAATTAGAGGCAGATTCTATAATCGTTGATTTTAAGGTTAAAAAAGTATACGCTTATGGAAGAAAAGATTCCTCTGGAAGAATTAAAGGTAAACCCATTTTTTCAGATAAAGGCAAGAAGTTTGGTGCTCAGTGGATGGAATATGACTTTGAATCGAGAAAAGGTCTTAGTGGAAAGGTCATAACCAAAGAGGGTGAAGCGTATATTCACAGCAAAAAAATTCTTCGTGATTCTGTAGGTCAGATTTATGGGAGAACAACAAGATATACTACATGTGACTTGGAACATCCTCACTTTTGGATAGAATCAAAAAAAATAAAAGTGATTCCAAAAAAGCTCTTTATAAGTGGCCCTGCAAACCTAATCTTTGAGGGTGTAAGAACTCCTTTGGTTGTTCCTTTTGCTCTGTTCCCAGTGCAAAGTGAAAAGTCCAAAGGTATAATCTTTCCAACTTATGGTGAAGATGCAAGGCGAGGTTTTTTTCTGAGGGATTTTGGCTATTTCTTACCTATAAACAATTATTTAGACGCTATGCTGACAGGTAGTTTTTATTTCCGAGGAAGTTGGGCCGCTAATTTTCAAAGCAATTATAAAAAACGTTACAAATACAATGGCAATTTACGATTAAGTTATGCCCAAAATTTCTTTGAGCAGACGGAGTCACTAGAGCGACTTGGGAGCCAAGATATTTCTGTGCGTTGGTTTTTTAACAGGGATCCAAAAGCAAGTAAAAATTCTAATTTCAGAGCCAACGTTGATTACAACACCAAGAACTATTTGAAAAATAATAATTCCATGTCATATAATGATCTTACAAGAAATAATGCAAATTCAAATATCTCATGGAGCAAAAGTTTCTTTAAAGGCAAGTTAAACTTTTCAAGCAATGCAAGAATGGATCAAGATTTAGCAAAAAATCAAATCAACCTAACCCTGCCAAACATGAATACATCCGTTTCAAGAATACTCCCTTTTTCAAAGAGTAATGTTCAATCTAAAGCATTGAAAACGCTTGGATTTAGTTACAATTCTTCTTTTCAAAATAGAGTAGCAGTGGCCGATAGTAATTTGTTTATGAGAAGTACTTTTCAAGACAGTTTTGACTTAGGAGTTGTGCACAGAATTCCCATCTCTACTTCTACAAAGATTTTTAAATATTTTAGTTTTAGTCCGGCGCTTAATCTTTCGGATTATTGGTATTTTAGAGAAACTCAAAAAATATACAATCCTGAATTAAAAGCTGTTGAGACACAAACCATCAATAATTTTTCACGCCTATCTGAAATTTCAACAAGCGCAAGTTTAACAACCACTGTTTATGGTCAAAAGAATTTTGCTACTGGCAGTAAAATCAAAGCGATTAGACATGTTATATGGCCAAGTATAAGCGCCAGTTGGCGACCTGATTATTCAAAAGGAAGTTTCTTGGGGTACCGCTCTGTTCAAACTGACAGTTTAGGCAATTTATCGAACTACAATATTTATGATGGTAATTTTCAAGGAAGGCCTTCGGGAAATTCTAGCGCAAGAATGGGTTTCAGTTTGAGAAATAATTTGGAAATGAAAGTAAGAGATGAAAGCGATACAATAAAGCAAGAAAGAAAAGTCAAAATAATTGAAAGTTTCAGTTTGTCATCAAACTATAACTTTTTAGCTGATAGTCTAAACTTAGGAAATATTACAATGAATGGAAATACCACTTTGTTCAAAAAAATGAGAATTAATTTTTCTGGAAATATTAATCCATACCAAAACATGCAAGACGCAGACGGACGTGTAAGAAAAATCAATAAGTTGTGGTTGGCTCAAGGAAAACTCGGCGCGCTTACCTCCGTCAATATATCTATGTCTACATCTCTAAATCAAAAGGTTTTTGAAAACAGACAAAAACGGCTTGCTGATCAAGGAAGGCAGAATGACTTGGATTACCAACTATTGATAGATTATCCAGACGCATTTGTTGATTTTTCAATTCCTTGGGATTTGCGCATAAATTATAATTTTAGGTATTCCAAAAATCCATTTGAACCAGCCAATTCAGATCAGAAAATGTCATTTAGTGGTAGCATGAATTTGACTGAAAATTGGAAAATAGAGCTTAATTCAGGCTATGATTTCACTGACAATGAGTTGATCGCAACACGTGTCAACTTATACAGAGATTTGCATTGTTGGGAATTTAGTTTTAATTGGATTCCATCAGGAACTTACAGGCAATTTGTCTTCACGCTTCGGCCAAAATCAAGGACACTGCAAGATTTAAAAATCAATAGAAGAAGAAATTGGTGGGCAAATTAGGTCTAATCTAAATGACCAAATTTACCTGAATGAAATTCGTTTATCGATTCTTGTATTTCTTCTTTGGTATTCATAACAAATGGGCCATATTGCACAACAGGCTCATCAATAGGTTCACCACTTAAGTAAACCAACTTACAATCTTCAAAAGCGGTAAATTGAATTTCAGAACCCACATTTTTTAACATGGCTAAATTATTTGTTTTGAGTGTTTGTCCATTTATTTCAGCCGATCCTTCAGCTGCAAGGATAAAAGTATTCCAACTTTCTTTTGAGGTAAATGTGGTTGTTTTACCTTTTTTTAATTCAAAAATAATCACTTGAATAGGCGAAAATGTATTTGCCGGCCCTTGCTGCCCTTCAAATTTTCCTGCAATAATTTTTGCCTCTCCTGCATGGTTTTTTAGAACCACATTTTGAAATGTTTCTTTTTTTAATTCTTGATATTTTGGTTTAGTGTATTTATCTCTTTTAGGCAGATTCACCCATAATTGAATCATTTGAAACAAGCCGCCAGATTTAGTAAATTTTTCGCTGTGGTATTCTTTATGTAATATGCCGCTTCCTGCTGTCATCCACTGAACGTCTCCTGATTCAATAACACCAGTATTCCCATAACTGTCATGATGAGCGACTTCCCCTTTAAACGCTAAGGTAACAGTTTCAAAGCCTTTGTGTGGATGCACATCTACCCCTCGAGCTTTGTCGCTTGGTGGAAATTCAAATTCGGAATTGTAATCCAAAAGAAGAAAAGGCGAAGTTCTATAAGAACTTAAGCGATGCGTGCCAGGAAAAAATCCATGCACTCGAAACCCGTCTCCAACCATATGTGGCGGGGGTGGTAACAAAATAGCGTCTACTTGTCTTAACATTTACAGGTATAACAAAGCAATCTCAAAAATGGCGCCTAAAATTTATTTTTCCACATCATGCTTTCTACTGGCTTGATAGTCCTGGTATTGTATTTGGCCCCTTTTTTCTTATTGTAAAGTTGTTCTATCTCTCCTTCAACTTCAAAGTAAATAAGTTGGCCAATAGGCATGCCTCTGTAGATTTTTACTGGTTGAATACATGAGATTTCCAAAGTCCAAGTATTGCAAAATCCGACATCACCTTTTCCCGCAGTAGCGTGAATATCTATACCCAATCTGCCTGTACTGCTTTTTCCTTCCAAAAAAGGCACATGTTTATGTGTTTCAGTGTACTCTTCGGTAACACCTAAATACAATGTATTTGGTTCAAGCACAAAACCATCAAAAGGGATTTCAAAATGTGCAACCTTGTTATGCGATTTGGCATCAAGAACCCTATTTTCATAACAGGCTAAATATCTTCCCAAATGGACATCGTATGAGTTGGTTCCTAGTTTGTCTTTTACGAATGGCTCAATTAAAATGTTACCCGCTTCAATTTCTTCTAAGATTCGCTTATCACTTAAAATCATATTTGTATTGCGAAGTAATTAATTACTTTTTAAATGTCTTCGACAAACTATTGACATTTCAATTAATATTGCCTTGTGTCGTTTGTTAAACTTTATAAAGACGATTCTTTCCAATGGGGCCTTTGGAAAATAAAAAATTTTTCAGTAGGCAAATTAAGTCACGCAGCACTCAGAAAAAAACAATCTATAGAGGCCAACAATGCAATGCAATTTTTGCTAGAAGATGAATCATTAGAAATTGTCAAAGACACTTTTGGTAGGCCCTACCTCAAAAATATGGAAGGTGCAATAAGTATATCGCATAGTGATGCTTGGGTAGCTGTAATCCATAAATTCATGGGACAAACCGGGATAGATGTCCAAAAATTCAAAATGAAAATCCTTCATCTTACTGATAAATTTACCTCTAGAAACGAGCAAGAAATACCTCAAAATTTTAGTCCATTACAGTGGTTTACATTGCTTTGGACAGCCAAAGAAAGTATGTATAAATGGCATGGGAAGAGAGGATTAAACTTAAAACATGACATTAAAATTTTACACCATGAAAAAAAAGAGCGCCAATTGATTGGTTCAATAAAGACTGAAAACGAATATCACGAATTGCTCTTATCTTATGTTTTTCTTGAAGAAGGTGTTTTATCTTTTGTTAAATGAGAGACTTAAATTTAAATTCGAAAACTTTATGTCATATTCAATCAGCGGTATCCAGCAACTTGGGATAGGCTTGAGCAGCTTAAAAGAGGGTTGGCATTTTTATAAAGAACATTTTGGGATGAATATCCCATTATTTAATGATGAGGCAGAAGCTAAATTAATGACCCCATATACGGGAGGAGAAGTACATAAAAGACAAGCAATACTTGCTTTGCACACACAAGGTGGTGGTGGTTTTGAATTGTGGCAGTTTAAATCAAGAAAGCCACAAAAGTCCAAAGATGATTTGTTGCTTGGCGATCTGGGGATCAATGCAGGAAAAATAAAAGTACTAGATATCGAAAAATGTCATAAAAGCCTTTTAGATAATGGTTTAAATGTTTCAGATATACACGAAACGCCTTGTGGTCAACACAACTTCTACCTCCTAGATTCTTTTAAAAATATATTTGAATTCATCACTTTTGAAGACTGGTTTAAAAAAGGCAATCAAAATAATGGTGGCGTTTGTGGTGCTGTTATTGGTTGCAGCAATATTGAAAATTCACTTAAAGTCTATCAAGACATTCTAGGTTTTACTGAAGTCATTTTTGACACAACGAGCATATTCCCAGAATTTGAATTTTTACTCAATGGGGGCAAAAAGTTCAGAAGGGTAAAATTAAAACACCCTCAACCTAAAAAAGGCGCATTTGGGAATTTTTTAGGGGATACAGAGCTGGAGCTCATTCAAGCCATCGATTATGAAGGTAAAAAGATTTATCAAGACAGATTTTGGGGAGATGTAGGGTTCATACACTTATGTTTTGACGTAGTCAATATGGATAAACTAAAAGAAAAAGCTGAAAAAAATGGGCACCCTTTTACGGTAGATAGCGCAGAGTCTTTTGATATGGGAGATGCGCAAGGTCATTTTAGCTATATAGAAGACCCCGACGGTACCTTAATTGAATTTGTTGAAACTTACAAGGTTCCTGTACTAAAAAAACTGGGTTGGTTTGTAAATTTATCCAATAGAGACCGTTCTAAAAATTTACCCAACTGGTTGATGAGTGCGCTTGCTTTAAATAAATTC
>CENP01236282.1_pt1 | contig 10405 bp, 12 predicted proteins | sample 361281 | NCBI WGS metagenome assembly CENP01 (sample SAMEA2591122, study PRJEB7988) | marine metagenome | biome: marine biome (ENVO:00000447); feature: deep chlorophyll maximum layer (ENVO:xxxxxxxx); material: saline water (ENVO:00002010), including plankton (ENVO:xxxxxxxx) | depth 70 m
AATATATGTTCATCAAGTAGATTTAAAGGTGGTAATATATCTTCATACTTTTTTGTAAAAGCAATAGCTGAAGAATTAAGAGGTTTGGCTGTTGAATTCAATGTACCAATATTCTCTGCAACACAAACAACAAGAACTGGTTATGTAAGTACAGATATTGGGTTAGAAGATACATCAGAATCTTTTGGTTTACCAGCGACTGCTGACTTTATGTTTGCTTTAATATCAAACGAAGAATTAGAGTCACTAAATCAAATGAAAGTAAAACAACTAAAGAATAGATATAATGACCCAGCGATAAACAGATCGTTTATTATTGGTGTTGATAGAGCTAAAATGAAACTCTATGACGTAGAAAATTCAGCACAAAACATTGTACAAAGTGATGATGTTAAAAAAAATGATCCTGATACGTCATATGAAAAGTTTTCTGATTTTAAAATATAATGCCTAGAAAGAAAAAACAAAAAGTAGTATTCCATAAAGGTGATAGAAGACCTAGCAAAGGTGTACAATTAAACTACTCAAAAGAGATGATGAAAAAGGGTAGAAAAATATTGTGGTGTGTTAGAGAACAACCCACTGATAAAATTGTGGCAAAATATTTCTTTGAAGAAGACGCTGATAAACTAGTTAAATTTCAAAATAAGAATCAAGTCTTTTCTAACAACGGTGGAATACCCTCCTTTTTATATAAAGTCTAATCAAAACATTTATAAATAGTTAAGATATTTGATTTTTTACTTGACTATGGACAATTATTTTGGTATAATGGAACAATTGGAAGAGGGATGTTTAGTTTTAAAGGATTTATAACAAAAGGTACAAATACACACCTAGAACATTTAGAAGATGATATTATCAATAATGGTACTAGAGGTGGCAGAAACGCTGTCAATTTTCTAAAATCATTAAAGAAAATGTTATCTAGTAATGTAGGCGGTAAGCTTAATGTTACAGTTAAATGGGATGGTGCGCCTGCTATTATCTGTGGTAAAAATCCAGAGAATGGCAAATTCTTTGTAGGCACAAAATCAGTATTCAATAAAAATCCAAAAATCAATTATTCAACTGGCGACATTAGAAAAAATCACTCTGGTGATTTGGCTAACAAACTTTCTATATGTTTAAGAGAATTATCAAAATTAAGAATGAACACCATACTACAAGGTGATTTATTATTCACGTCAACAGATTTAAAAAGAACAAGTATAGATGGTGAGGATATGTTTACTTTCACACCTAACACTATTACATATGCAGTGCCAAAAAATAGTGGTCTAGGTAAAAAGATTGCTAGAGCAAGATTAGGTATTGTTTTCCACACAATGTATTCTGGTAAAGATATGAAAAGTTTAAATGCTAGTTTTGGTAGATTTACAGGTTTACCTAGAACAAGCTCTATCTTTATTACAGATGCAACATACAAAGATTCATCAGGTAGTGTCACTTTCAATAGAGCAGAATCAGCTCAAGTTGATAGTATGATAAGAATGGCAGAAGGTTCATTGTCAAAAGCAAAACCAGTATTAGATAAGTTTATTACTAACGATGCATTATCAGTAGGTTATAGATTAAAAACTTTCTTTAATTATTATATTAAAAATACTCAAGGCGATATGGGTAGAGTAAAAGATATGATTACACAATTTGAAACTTACTATGAAAATATGTTGAAAGCAGAAATAGACAAAGTTAGTAGAGAACAAACTAAAGACAAGTATAGAACAATATTAAAGAACGGACAAGACTTTATAAACAAACATAGACAATCAATATATTTTGCTGTGGCAAGTTATATTACTTTACAAAAAGCTAAAAACTTTTTGATTAGAAAGTTAAATCAAATACAAAGTGTTGGACACTTTATAAGAACTGCTGACGGTTACAGAGTAACAGCGCCAGAGGGTTATGTAGCTGTAGATAGAGTTGCTGGTGCAGTTAAACTTGTAGATAGATTAGAATTTAGTAGAGCAAACTTTACTATAGCTAAAGATTGGGTAAAAGGATAATGAAAAAATTTAGTAACATTTTAATAAACGAAGGCCTTTACGATCCAGGTATATTCAAAGTATTCTTTTTAGCTGGTGGTCCAGGTTCAGGTAAAACTTTTGTTACTTCGGGTGCATTTGCTGGTACTGGATTAAAGTTAGTAAACTCTGATAGATTTTTAGAGAGTGGTTTAAGAAAGGCTAACTTATCATTATCAATGCCAGATGAAGAAGAATATTTTAGAAATATTATAAGAACACAAGCTAAAGCAAAAACTGAAAAACAATTAGACTTATATTTAAAAGGTAGATTAGGAATAGTTGTTGATGGTACAGCTAGAAATTTAGGACTTATACAAAGTCAATATAATCAATTCAAAGCTTTAGGTTATGATTGTCATATGGTATTTGTTAATACAAGTTTAGAAGTAGCATTAGAAAGAAATGCTAAAAGAGAAAGAACAGTACCAGAATATATCACAAAGAAAAGTTGGGAAACTGTACAAGCAAATATAGGAAAATTACAAAACATATTTGGGTTAAGTAATTTTTTTGTTGTTGATAATAATAGAAGTGAACAAGAATTAGTATCACAAACATTAAGTAGAGTTGGTGCTATTGTTAGAAGACTATTAAATACTCCAATAAGAAGTTACATAGCCAAGAGATGGATGGCTAAAGAAAGAGCGGCTAAAAGAAGATGATAAAAGAAAGTATTATAGACATACCTAGAAGAACATATGCCACAGGTGTATTTGATGACGCAGACACATCAAATCCAAAATTAAAACCTGTTGTTCTTAAAATGATAAAAGATCAAATTAAAGAATTTGAGAAGTACCATCCTGTAAGTAAATATTCATTAATTGGTTCTATACTTACAAAGAGATATAGAAACGATGCAGATTTGGACATTAACGTATTGTTTGATGTACCAGAAAAAGATAGAGAGTCAGCTAGAATAGCATTAGCTAAAAATTTAAGAAGCATAAACGGAAAACTTATACCAGGAACAAAACACCCTATTAACTATTATGTGATAACTGATCCAAACTTAAAAGACAAGAATGATGCTATGGCTGACGCTATCTTTGATGTAGAAGAAAACAAATTTATAAGAAGACCTAAAGAACAATCATTTGATTCAGAAAAATATACAGCAGAGTTTCAAAAAAAAGTATCTGAAATAGATGTTGTTAAAGGTGAACTAAAAAGAGATATAATAGATTACGAAGAATTAAGAGAATTACAACCAGATGATATATTAGATTTACAAGACAAAATTAATTCTAAATTAAATGAAATAGAAGATAGTATAAAAACATTAATTGACATAGGTGATAAAGTTATTAAAGATAGACAAGATGCATTTAATGACGATATGGGACCAGAAGAAATTAGAATGTTTGGTCAAAAACATAAACTACCTAAAAATGTCATTTATAAAATGTTAGAAAAATATCACTACTTAAAATTTTATAAAAAGTGTAAAGATATATTAGATGATGGCAAAGTTACTGATGATGAAATAGATGACTTGAAAAATGAATCAATAGCTAGTAAGTTTGATACACTAATTAGAAAAACTATTAAGGCGCCTAGAATTAAAAAAGGTTTAGAGTTATATCTAAAATATTTACAACAAGGTGTCAAAGATGCTAAGAATAAAGCAGCTCAACATATGGGGTTAGGTTATAGAGAGTTTGGTCTTGCTGTTAGAGATGCTGGTTTACCTGAAGAAGTAGAACTACAAGAATTTAGACAAGGTAAAAGAATGGCATTTACGTTTGGTAGATTTAATCCACCAACAATAGGGCACGAGAAGTTAATCAAAAAAGTATTAGCTCAAAGAGCAAACGATCATAGAATTTATTTAAGTAGATCACAGGACAAGAAAAAAAATCCATTAGAACCAGGTTACAAATTAAGAGTTATGAAACAGATGTTTCCACAATACAGTAGAAAAATTGAAATCATACCTACTAATATGGTAATGGATTTAGCATCAAAATTATACAAACAAGGTTATGAAAATATTACGATGGTTGTTGGAAGTGATAGAGTACAAGAATTTTCAACAATATTGAAAAAATACAATGGTATAAAAAGTAGGCATGGTTATTATCTATTTGGTGATATAGATGTTGTATCTGCAGGCGATAGAGACCCTGACGCAGATGGAGCAGTAGGTATGTCAGCCAGTAAGATGAGAGATGCCGCAGTAAAAGGGGATAAAGAATCTTTCAAAAAAGGTTTACCTTCTAATTACAGAGGCATATCAGATGTAGAAAGATTAATGGGAAATGTCAGAGTAGGTATGGGATTGCCTAGTATGATTAAATCAGCAAAGATTTATGAAGAACAAGGAGAAGAAATTATGACATTAAAAGAATTTGAACAACAACAAGTAAGAGATTTATATATTAGAGAACAAATTTTTAACGTAAATGAAAAAGCGTATAACAAGAAAACAGAAGTTACTGGTACAGTAGTTAGACGAGGAACAAATTACATAGTCATAGAAGACAATCAAAGTAACTTACATAAGTCTTGGATATGGGATTGTTTACCTGTATCAGCAGACAAAGAAGCAGCAGTGAGAGAACACGATTTAAATGTAGATTATGGATTTAAAGCTGTATCAGAAATATCTGAAATGGATAAATCACCACAAGATAAAACAGTGGGTAAAAAACCAGGTACACAACCTAAAAAATATTACAAGGACCTATCAAAAGGGGAAAAAGAAAAACGTGCAGACTTCTTTAAAAAACAAAAGTATAAAAAGAGTGATGACGAAGACGATTACAAATCTGCTCCAGGCGATAAAGGTGCCAAAACTAAACCATCTAAACACACACAAAAATATAAAAAGATGTTTGGTGAACTAAAGAAAGAATTAGTCAATATGACAAACAAAGAAGCTTACGAGATTGGTGCAGATTATGCCAATCACACAAAAGATATAACACCTGGTGAGAAACCAGATGCACCACCAGTTGATGCTAAATTAAGGGGTTATCCTAAAGACAATAGAAAACCCCATCCAGGACCAGCTGATGAAAAAATAACTAAAGAAGATATAGATAGTTGGGCAACTTCAAGTGAAACAATAGATAAATATAAGGAAAGGTACGGCGATGAGTGGAAGTCTAAAGTTGATGAAGACAAAATAAAAATGATGTCGTTTAAAGATTATGTTAAGTTTTAGAGATTATAAAGAGAAAATTAGTAAGAGTGTTCACTATCATATAGAGAACAAAATACCACTTGCTGAGAACATTTATAGACTACACAGCGAAGAATTTTATAAGTTGTTTAGAGAGGCAAGAGAGTTATACAATGAGGGTATTTTAGAAGTAAATAGCTCTTGGGATAAACAATTACTAGAAAGTGATATTGGTGAGTTTGGTATATACGAAGAAGAAAAAGTACCTTTAGATATACCGATTGAAGAAGAAGAAAAAAATCCACCTTTGAATAAACCAAAAAGAGGTGGACCTAAAAAGTTTTATGTATTTGTCAAAGATGGCGATAAGATAAAGAAAGTCACTTGGGGAGATACAACTGGACTATCAGTTAAACTGAAAAATCCAGAAGCGAGAAAAAGTTTTGCTGCTAGACATAAATGTGACCAGCAGAAAGACAAAACAAAAGCGGCGTATTGGGCTTGTAATTTACCTCGTTATGCAAAGAGTTTAGGTATGTCAGGTGGCGGAAACTTTTTTTGGTAATGAGTTTTCCGTTTGTTGATATACGAGATGTTTTTGATAAAAATAAGTTTACAAGAACATTTAAAAAGAATGTTAAATTAGATGAACTAGTTTGGCATAGAGATAGAAAAGATAGAGAATTTATGGTTATGGAAGGAGTTGGATGGAAGTTACAAATGGATAACGAGTTACCATCTGAATTAGAAATTGGAAGAGTATATAATATAGAAAAAGGAAAGTATCATAGATTAATGAAAGGTAACAGCGATTTAAAATTAGAAATTAGGGAGTACAAATAATGAGTTTTATAGAAACATCAAAGAAAGTTTACAGAGATGTTGTTGAGTCAATGTCAGCAAATCTTATAAAAAAAGCTAAAGAGATTGCTGCTAAAATGGCTGGTAGTTATACTCAAGCTACAAAAGAAATAGAAAAATTACAAAAAGGTTTATCTGATCATCCAGAAGTTAAAAAAGCATTACTTATTGCTAATGAAGAAACATTAGATACTTTTACTAAAGAAGAAATATCAGAAAAGATTAAGCCATTTATGATTTCTTATAGTAAGAATGGTCAACACGCTGGATTTGAAGACGGCGATAGTATAGCAGATATTCAAAACAAAGCAGCGTCATTAAGAAAAAAAGGTTTCACTATTGATAAAATGGGTAGATATAATCCACCTGTTAAAAAAGAAGAAGAAGAAATAGAAGAAAGTGCTGCTGCCAGAGAAATAGATAGATCAAATACTAGAAAAGATAGTATGGACTATCAGATGTATAAAAAGTCAGCAGAGTTGTTAAGAAAAAAAGATTACAAAGCTTTAGGTAAACACATTTACAAATCTGATACAGCACCTAAAGAATATGTTATGGATGTAATTAGTAAAAAAGAACCTGCTACATTTAAAAAAATATATGGTAATCAAACAGGTTATATGTCACTGATGAAACCATTAAATATGGGTGAAGAATTAGAAGAAGGTATCAAACCTTATGTTTCTATGCAAAGAGATCAAGCAACAGGTAAAATGAATTATGTTGTATTAGACAAAGATGAAAAAGAAGTTTTTAGATCATCAGATCAAAGAGTTGCAACAGATTATTGGAAAAAGAATTTTGACAAACTAAAAGAATCTAATTATATTGATTTAAAAGGTAGAATGACAGATAGTCAAATAGCTAATATCAAAAAAGTTTGGTCGGGTAAAACTAAAGCTGATCTAACTCAAGGTATTAAAGATATGATTAGCAAGATGGACCCAATTACAAAATTAGGTATCAAACAAGCTAAAATAAATGTTTTATCTGATTTGATTGAAGCAACAATGTCACCTCAAATGATAGCAACTCTCAAAAAAGAATATGAACCAATGAGAGGTAGAAAAATTACAGCTGCTAGAGCTAGACAATTAATGAACATACTAGATAAATTAGATGATAAAAATTTAGATTTATTAGCTAAACAAAATATACCTTTTGTATCTAGTGGTTCTCAATCAAAATTATCTGTGAGAAAAGCAATGAGTAGAGGTGTAAAAATTTCTACTATGAATTATGGTGGTAGTGGTTTTTATAAAGAAGAAAATACTGAGGAAGATTTTAATGAAGCTTGTTGGACAGGTTACAAACAAGTAGGTATGAAAGACAAAGGTGGTAAGAAAGTACCTAATTGTGTTCCAGAAGATAACGAAATAGAAGAAGGTAAAATTAAAGATATATTCACTGCTAATAAAGAAGGTGAAAGTATGGCACAAATAGCTAAGAGATTAAAAATATCTTTATCTACAGTTAAGAGTGTATTAGGTGAAGCTATTGAAGAAGCTGATTTATCTAAATCACAAATTAAAAAAGTACATAAAGTGGCTGACGATTTACCAAAGAAAGACTTTAAAGATAGATATGGTAAAGAAAAAGGTGATGCTGTAAGATATGGTACTGCAACTAATATGGTTAAGAAAAAATTAGGTATGAAAGAAGAAAAAAGATTGTATGTAGAAATGATTGCTGGCCTTAAAAAGAAGGCAGAAAAATCAGGAATGTCATATGGCATTCTAAAAAAAGTTTACGATAGAGGAATGGCTGCATGGAAAGGTGGACATAGACCTGGTGCATCTCAACAACAGTGGGCATTTGCTAGAGTAAATTCATTTATAACAAAATCCTCAGGAACGTGGGGAGGCGCTGATAAAGACTTAGCTGCTAAAGTAAAGGGGAAGTAAGATGACAAAATATCTAAAAACTAAGCCTGGTAGTTTGGAAGACAATTATCAGCAAATGTTTAAAAAAGAATTAGAAAAATCTGGTAAATCTCTAGGTTCTATGAGTGACCAAGAGAAGAAAAACTTTTTTAATAAGATTGATAAAAAACATAAAGCTAAAAGTGAAGAATTAGATGAAAATATGTCAAAGGCTGAAAAAGAAAAAAGACTACAAAGAGCCAAAGATATGATTAAGTATTACAATGCTGCAAAGAAACAAGCATTGAAAGGTCCTCATAAAGATTTAGCTAAAAAAATGTTAAAGAATGACGTTGAAGAAGCGGTTGATCCAGAAACTATAAACAATATGAGAGATAAGATTACTAAACTTAATGATAAGATCAATACATTAAATAAAGGTAATCCAGAAAATCAATCTAAAATCGCTGTAATGCAGGCAGACATTGAAGCAACTAAACTCAAAATGAGAGAGATGCAAAGAAAAGATGCCGAAGACAGAACTAAAACAGATACTACAGAAGAAGTAGAAGGTGAAAAGAAAATGAAATATAAAGAGATGAAGAAAAAGACTATGACAGATAAACCTAAAACTCCTGTAGATGTTAACCCAAGTGTTGAATATAAGTAATGATTAATAATGAACTTTGTTGCAAACATACCTTATATAAAGTGTTGGGTTCGTAAAGAATACTTACACGACCTTGAAAGAGGCCACGGCGAATTTGTAGAGTGTGTTCTATTGGCTGTAAAGTCAGTACAAGGACGTGCCCTTATGTTTGAAGCATACCTACCTGATTATGGTGCTTGTTTTGATAAATTTCCTATATCAGCTTTCGTTTGGAAAACAGATATAAAAGAAGATGAACAATTACCATTAAGCACAATTGAATTGTGGGATAGCTTTAGTAGTAATATTCAAATATGGAGTAAGAGATTATTAAAAAATTGTGACGTTGATATTATGTTAAAAGGTGGTGGTAGAATGAAAGGCGAATATCTTTTTACTATTGATAGTTGCCACGGCGATAACAATATGATTGACGTTGGTGTTAGTGAAGTACCAAGTGAACACAAACAACATAACTTTGGTAAATTAAAAAATGGACAATTCTTTGCTCAACCAAACAATAGAATGTTATGGTATGAACAAAGTTTAACACCTAAAGAATTAAAAAGACCAGACTTTCAAGTATCAACAAGAGAGTTTTTTTGTGAACAAGAAAGTAAGTGGGCATTTGGTGATAGTAACGATTACTTTTACAAAGACGAGGAGAGAGAAGACAAATAATGTTACCTAGAATTTATTGTGATATGGATGGAGTATTATGTGACTTCAAAAAAAGAGCAGAGCAAGTTACTGGTAAACCTATCTCTCAATGGATGTATGCAAGTAAATCAGAAAAGTGGGATAAGATAAAAAACAATAAGAGATTTTGGTATGATCTACCTTGGCAACCAGGTGGTAGAGAACTATGGGCATTCATATCACGTTATAATCCACATATACTATCAGCGCATGTTGAAGAAACACACGACCCTAATTGTATACCAGGTAAATCACATTGGGCTAGAAGTAATCTAGGTCTAGGTTTCAATAGAATTAATCTCGTAAAGAGAGTACAAAAACAAAACTTTGCCAATAAAAACTCTATACTCATTGATGATTATAGAAAGAATACAGATCAATTTACTGCTAGAGGGGGCAAGGGAATACTACATACTAGCACGTCAATTACCATAAGAGAACTTAAAAAACTAGGCTTTTAATCTTATAAATATACACATATATATTTAAAATTGAGTACCTTAACAATTAACAAAGGGAGAGAATACTATGTCAAGTTGGGCAAAAGCGGATGCCGCAGGGTCGGCTCCATTATGGGCAGCAAGCCAATTCGGTTTAGCGCCTACAACAGGAAACAGAACTACGTTGTTTGGTAATACAACAGCAGATCAAATTATTACTAATTCAACAATAGGGTTGTTTAACTACACACACAGTGAAGTGCCAGCAGGCGCTCACCAAGGTTGGGTTTTGAAAACAACTGGCAAGTCTAGCTCAGGAAGAGATGGACGAGTAACAGTTGAAACATTAGTATGTATGACATCTAATACATAATAATTAATTAGTGGCCTCTTCGGAGGCCACATTAAAGAGGAAAACAAAATGGCTAAATGGGCTTATATAAAATACAAGGGTGCTGCAGATAGAGATGCACATAGAGGTGTAGTATATGATATACAAGATACACCCTCTAATCCTGAAGTACAAAGAAATATGAGAGCAGAAGAAGTAAATACTACAGGTCCTAGTGGCGAGTGGATTCAATGCTCTGATGATACAGCTTTAGGTGATGCATATGATGGTAATGGTAATTGGGTAAGTGAGGCTGATTACATTGCTGGTAGAAATAACGGCACTATAACTTGGTAATAAATATATTAACAAAGTGATGTAGGAAAATACCTACAGTAGCATT
>CENP01013305.1_pt1 | contig 10404 bp, 5 predicted proteins | sample 361281 | NCBI WGS metagenome assembly CENP01 (sample SAMEA2591122, study PRJEB7988) | marine metagenome | biome: marine biome (ENVO:00000447); feature: deep chlorophyll maximum layer (ENVO:xxxxxxxx); material: saline water (ENVO:00002010), including plankton (ENVO:xxxxxxxx) | depth 70 m
ATGTCTAATCCTGATGGGTTATAATCTCCATCAATCCACTCACCAAGAGTGTGAGCATAGGTTGGAGTTTCTATATCATCCCCATCTTGAGATTCAGGACCTTGTTGACCATACTTACCGATATAAGTTGTCTGTGGTATCTGATCAGCATCTTGTAATAGAGATACAGTTCCAAGACTATCATTATTGGATTGAAATAGTAATTCAAATATACCCAAAAATTCTAAAAGAGCTGGTGGAATTATAGTTGATCTCATAATAAACTCAAAGTATTTTGAATAAAGATTACTGTCAATTGAATTTGGTGGATTATAAGTTAATCTCATAGAATTACCGTCTTGAACATATGCCATATCAAAAACACCTAAAGTATTAGATATATCTGTTTCTGTTAGTATTGCATTATCCTCATCACTCCACTTACCTATGGATTGAATTACAGGCATCTCACCGACCTCACCTTGTTCAAAATTTAAGTTTGGTGTAAAAGACCATTGTAGGTTTGCTCCGAGTTGATACATATCGGCATCTATCTGAGTTGAGTTATCTTTACTACGAATTACATTTGTATTATTTGGATTAGTAATACTAAAATTATGACTGTCATCGGTTTTAGTTATCTTAACATATGTACCCAAAGGTTTGAAAAAATTTCCAATATAATGAGAGGCATCTTGTACAGATATAAATTGTTCTGATGAATCCTGCTCTTCGTTAATTGAGATACTTGCACCATTATCCGTTTCAGTTAATGTATCTAATATTTCTGAACTAAAATCTTGTGTGGCGCCGCTACCTGGCCACCAAAAAAATTCACCCAATTGATATCCAGCAGTTGGATTACCCTCAACTTGAATTTCCGAATTTAATCTTAATTGTTTGAATTGGGGTTCAGAATCAAAATTATTCTCCCCACCTAATAAGAGTTCACCATAACCATATTTTAATCTATATGACAGAGATTGTACACTTTGATCTTTCCAAGAATTATAATTTCTAATCTGATATAATAGTACATTATAATTAGCATATATTTGCATCACACCATTGGGAAAATTAGGTTGCTCCAATATATTGGTTGTTGCAGATGGAATTGTTTCATCATCTTCAACACCTAAACCAATTAAACCAATTGGTTTATCTATAAGGGAAGATGAAATTATCTGTTCATCTTGATTATCAATGTAAGTAAAGTTTTCAAATTGATATGCGGTATCCGATCTTAGTGATATTATTTTAATATTTTCCATAGGTCTGATCACATTACTTTGAAGAGTTGTGGTGGTTACTGAGGGAATTTGAAATTGTGAGCCCGTTGCAGATGCAATAAACTCAGCTGAGATATTTGACCTCCATGTGTAATCATAAACTGTATAATACTCATCAGAATCATAATCATTTTCATCAGAACTAACTAATTTAAAAACACCTTCTCCAGTAAAGGGATCTATGACTCCCCTATCCGTTCCTGTAAACAAATCAGATGTTCCTGTATCTGGTATATCTGATTCACTTGTACCAGAACTATCTCGTCCAGCTGCAGTATTTATAAATCTTGCCCAATACATACTATCTTCCACTTGTAATTTTTGGGTTGGTATGCTATCCGTTGTAGAATTCCAAAATGAAACATTAGCAGCAGCTTCATCCACCGCACCATTAGCTCTGGCAGCAATTTTTATTATTGGATTTGGTCTTATGTTAGCCGTTAATTCAAAATCCTCTTTGATCATATTAAAGCTCATTGGATTATTAGATGATTTTGTAAAATTAGGAAAGGAAGCGGGTATACCATCATCATTTAATTTAGTCCATCTTTCAAAGTAACTTGTATCATCCATATTAATTTCTACAGTTACATAATCACCAACACTATAAGCACCGTCACCCTCAGGTTCACCAAGTGCTTCTGTACCAAATGCGTTTATATCGAAACCAAAAGAAAAAGGTCTAAATGGCTCTCGTGGTAAAAAATTATCAATATTACCAAGACCATCTCTACCATCCTCCCTTAGTTCAATTCTAAAATTAATCTTACCAACGGTGGCATTATTATATTCTGTTGAATGTAAATCTTTGTCATAATAAAAATACAAAGGTATGGTTTCATTTGATTCTTGATCTTTTACATATGGAAAGGTGTCAACAGACCATTCACTTTCATCAGATATAACTAAGTTATTATCGTCACGGATATAGGATCTAGCAATCTTTATTGATTTTTTTGTAAATTGAGATTTTCTTGATTTTTTATTTACAGTTTGAATTTCCCAAAATTCTCTATTGTTTTCTGTATATGTTCCTAATTCAAACCTTTTATCCCCATCATTTCCATCTACATTATCTCTACCTTGCCACGGTTCTTTAACTTGATTAGTATCCGTATATGGACCAACTGATTGAAAATTACTTTGATCTATATCTTCTAGATTTTTGCCTTCTATTACGATATCTGACATGTCTACACCTTATAACCACGAGCTCTTAATAGATCAGAACGACTTATTACCTCAACCTTACATTTGTTTCCAAAACCACTATTTGACACGGTATTAAATTCAACCTCACCGGTAGGAGAATATGGTGGCACATCCATATAAACAGGAACTGGATTAGGATCTATATGGTTTAACCAAAATTGTCTTTTTCTTAAATAATCTGGTATCTGTATATTATCAAACGAACCTTCTTCGTCTATTGTAGGATCATATGTAGCACATATAAAAAACCATTCGTTTAAATCATCAGTTGGTATCTGTTCATGTTGCATAAACACATGCCATGAACCATCTTCCATAGCAGAAAATTCTTCGTATGCCGGTTGACCACCGTCTTGCCATGTCTGATATTTAGCTCCTCTGAATTCTTCTTCTTGAATACCTGGCTCGTTATTAAATTCCATAGATTCATTTGAAAAGGGAACACCAACATGACTATCGTATATCTTACCATCAGAAAATGTGTTTTCCCATACCACAAACCTAACCATTCTTCGATTGGTTGTTTCTCCATTTTCTGAATTATAATCACTTCTAGTATGAGTATCTAATCTAAAACCAGGTAATTTTTTCATCATAGGATTACCATATGTCATTAAACTACCACCGGTTGTGGAATTTAAAAACCTAACCCACATCGTTACGGTAAGCCCATCAACAGACCAAGAAGGACCTGTATAATCAATGCCATCTACATTTACGGTTACATCGTCTTCTATTTTTAATTGTTTACTCGCATCTCTAATTATAATTGCCTGATTATATTTTCTTAATTTTAAAAATCCCTCTGATTTATTTTTGTATTCTGGCAGATCAGGAAATTCTTCTATTACATTATCAACATCTCCAAGATAATCATTTAATGTATCTCTCATACTCTGTAAAGTTTTTCCATCGTTTACTTCATCAGCCTCTTGATCTGTTCTTGTTATATAAGCTGATTGGTTATCAGGATCAGAACTTATTCTTGGAGAAGAATCACTTATTAATTTTTCCTCTGCACCATCTTGATCTGTATCTTGAAAAGTTGGTACAGTACCAATTAAATCATAAAAACTTGTAAACAAATCATTTATTTGACCTTGCCTCGTACTTTGATTTGGAAGTAATTCAAAAATATTAGTATCAAGTATATTTTTTGCCTTGTTACTATCTACTTTAGTAGAAATTTTTGGTTTTGTTAATTGACCTAAATTTAATTTATTAATCCATTCATCAGGTTTAGGTTGTCCGTTTTCAACATATCTTATTTCAGATGTGGCATCATTGTAAAATCTATTTAATGTAGCAAATGGAGCAGCTATTATTTCTCCTGAAAAACCACTCGTGTATGTTAAATAATAATTTATAGTTGCTATGTAATATAATGCAGTTTCAGTTCCCTCTACAAACAATGGTGGATCTAAATCACTTGACGGTTTTCGTTCTTCCACATCTGTCAACCGTGTGATACTTAATTCATCATCAAGTTTTTGAGATAAATCTATAACACCATTGGCATCCGTTCCAGCAAAACTTGCGCTTATATCGGTGGCAATTCTGTTTATTGGATTATCGGTTGATTCATCGTTATAAAAATCTACTGCATTTTGAGGAGTATTTCTATCTTTTTTAAAAAATATTAACTGATCATCATCCGATTCTCTTCCTGTTTTATATCCAATACCATCATCAGATGTTGTTGTTTGGAATGTTTTTAAATCAGTTACATTAATATTACCTATAATTTGATCATTTGAATTAAAAAACTTTTCGTATATCTTGTCTGCTAATGCTTCTTTAATCTGCCCCTCATCTATGGTAAAGACAGGTGGTGGAGGTGGTGGTGGTGGTGTTACAAATCTTGGAACTAATATCCTTGGAGTTATGACCTCACCAGTATAAACCTCTTGATTAGTAAAATCAACATATTGATAATTTATTCTAAATTGAGCAAATCCACCTAGTGGTGATCTCGGTACTTCTATGCTTTGAAATGCATTGGTTTGAGCAGGTATGGTAACCTCATTACCAAAAACAGTAATAGTAGTTTCCGGAGTAAATATTGCCTCTCGTTTAAAAACATATGGTAGGTTTATCTCACCCTCTAGCTGATCTACGGTAATCTGAAATGAATCAAATATATCTTGATTAAATGGTTGATAATTTTCTATCTCATTGGTTTCTAAATTATAGTTTGGTATCTTACCATTGGATTGTAATATTATCTGACCACCTGGAAGTTTAACCACTATGTTAAACGGTATTTTCATTCCTATAGCTAAAGGATCAGGATCAGTTCTATTAGGATAAGGATCCGGAATACCATCTAAAGGAGCTCCTGTTCTATTATATGGAAACCACTGCATTATGTCTGCTCCTCATTTTCACCTTCCGTTGCTTCAGTAACCAATGGAACTATTGTGGTTGATGGATCATCAAACAATTGTTCACTTAGACTTAATTCTATAGCATCTAATAATTCTTGATTAGTAGATGATATAAACATTGAATTTAAAATCACTTGATATAACGATTGCATCGTTTCAGTAAACGCACTTCTATCAGCAACCCATTGAGTAAACTTATATGCCGATGCTCCATCTAACATATAAGGCTTAGAATTATCAACTAAGAATTTTAATACCCTTTCACGGATACTTTGTTTTACTATATCAATATGCAATTGACCATTGGTTTCTAAATCCACAAATCTATTATCTTTTAAGATGTGATGACTATTTGCTGTTAATTGGGGATTATAAGCAATTTTAGCATTCACTAAATCTAATTGGGATAATATATTTATTGGTTCACCATAGTATTGACCATGAAGATTAATAGTTATCGTCTGTGGATAATTACTCGGTAGAGTAGAAGTTGATTTCTTGGTTAATGTATAAGTGACCAACGATTGTTGAATGGAATCATATTCTTCTGGTGGATCATTAAATTGCCCTAAATTAGAATTATTAATAAAATCTATAGCATTTAAAAATCCATCTTGTGTGGTAAAAAACAAATTAATTGGTATACCATCAAAATCAAGAGCGTTGCCAGAATCCACCACCCTTCTCAGATAGTCACCATAAACATAAGCACCATATATGGTAAATAAATCATTTAATGGTGATAAAAAATTAGCAAGATTAGGTTCTTCTGTTTGAGGATCTTTTATATTATCAATCAAGTAATTGTAAATATCACCGTCCTCTTCTATAAATTGAGTAAATTCATTTGGTTCTGCAATAACAGGTGCCATAGTCTGCCAAGATAAACACCAATAGTTTTGTCTAACCTCAGCATTCCATTTATTACACACACTAACTTCAGGATCATAGAATATACAATTACCACATCTTCTACCATCCTTTAATAATTCCACACCTTCGTTAGCAGAATTCTGATATGATTCTGGTAGACTTGCTGGTATTGGTACAATTGGTGGATCATCATACATGTAAGCAGATACCTCGTCCGGGTTTTCTAATCCCATAAATGTAATTTGATAAGCCTGACCAACCACACCATCAACAGATATATTATACCTATTCTCCTCTACGATTTGAGTTAGACTTTGCTGTTCTTGTTTTGATTTTGTTTTATAAGCATCTTTGGTATCACCTTTTATAATGCTAAATTTTTTCTTTTTCTTTTTTTGTTTTTTATTACCCTTACCTTTTGATTTAAGTTCATAGGTATTTAAGACATTACCTTGATCATCTAATTCGTCTATCCTAACCAAAGGTATGTTTTGTATAATTTCTGCTAAAAATTCTTGAATTGGTGTATCTTTTATTCCATAAAATGTTCTTACATTAGCTCCATCATAAAGAGTCTTAACAATAGGAATTAATTCTATCTCAGGTGGTGGAGGTGGTGTAGGTTCTGCTAATATACTAACCGCCTTTTTAAACATCCTTTTTGTTTTCTTTTTTCTACGAGGAGTGGGTGGTTTTGTAGTAGGAGTAGTTTCTTGTAGTTGCTCCATATTAGATGTATTCATGTTAGCCTCAGGTGGAGGACCAGCTGTAGCCCCATATTCTGTTGCCTGATTTGATTGTGTCTGTGTTTCAGTTTGTATTGGTGTTTCAGTAATATCAGGAACTGGTGGAGTTATTTTAGTTTGTCGTATTAAAGTCTTACCTCTAACTCTTTTAGTTTTTTTTCTATCGTGATACGACATTTTATACCCTTAATATAAACTCAAAATCATCATCATATATGATTGTCTGATCATCATCATGTTTAACCTTAATCATTATCTTATAAGCACGATTGGGTTCAAAAGAATTCAGATCCTGTGTAAAATAATTTGATACTGAATCACAGCTCATCGTAGTATATTGACTAAATGGAACAACTGATTCATTGGTTGCCATATCTATTATGGAATATGAAGCACTACCCTCTCCGAGATAACTACCACTTACGGTCTGAACCGATGTCGAAAAACTCTTATCGATGTATCTCTTACGAGCACCAAACCTAAACTTAACGGTTTCATTCTCCTTATACGCCTCTCTGGCATGTAGTTGATATAAGTAATTCTCCGTATTACCCGATACATCCAATGGAATCAAACTACCAAAACTATGACTTGAATCATCCCATTGAACTTCTAACTTAGGTGAATAGATTGTATTGGTCTGTCTTGAAAAGAATTTTAAATCTTCAAAACTGCCAGTTGATGATTCTCTACTACCAGATAATCTCAATAGTAACCCATAATTTTCATTCACACCACCAAACCATTTTTTTGCCATTGTGGTTATGTTCATGTTAATGTCAGGTGATTCTGATGAGAAAGATTGAGTTACTTCATCTCCAGCAATATAAGTTCCACCAGGTGTTGTCCAAGATATTTCAGAAACACCATCTCTATTTTTTCTATATAACCAACTACAACCATCGGTTGTTTTGGGATCATCAACTTCTTTACCCACACCCTCATCCCATTCTTGACTCAGCGGATAAGCGGCAATCTTATAGTCTTCTGATAAACCACTAACTCCTTCGGTCTCATACATTCTTAAATTAATTTTATAATCATTTGGAAGTACGGAGGAACTTATATAACTTTCTATTTCATCAGTATTGAATTGAATTAATGCTCGTGTAAAACCTTGTAATTCACGATTAAAATAATATTTTTTTAATTCTAATATTTCATCTTTACCAGTATTCTTATCTTCAAATGTTGTACCATCTATGAAATCAGAACCACTATTGATAAAGGTATCTTTGTTAGCAAAAAATGAACGATGCATTATAATACCCTCCCGTAAATATCAGAGTTAGGATTTCGTAATTCAAATACAGATGGTGTTGATGATGGTCTTACAATGTCATTTTTAAGAGCGGATGCAAAATCATAAACGAATCCATAATTTAATTCACCATTCGTATCTTCTCCCACGGCATTTTTAGAATTAAGTATTCTACCATCATCCATAGCCTGTTTTATCTCTAATGTTTGTATTCCTATAACACCAACCTTCCCTAATATCTGATATTTTAATTCATTTAAATCAATAGCTTGACCAAACTGCATCTTATCAATTAAAAAATAATCTTTAATACATTCGATAACTTCTAACTTAACATCAGTTGGATTAAATCTTCTATCATAATTAACTTCAAAGTTAACACCAAAATTTATTTTATATCCTGAAAATGTATTTCCATTTTGTGTACCAAATCCAAAATCAAGAGCGTCATTAATCATTCTAAATTGTTCTAAATATAATCTTAAATTATTTAAAACAATTAAAGGAGTTTGAGTTAATCGCCTTTGTTGATCATATGATAAAGTATATATTTTTAGCCCACTTATATCATTTAATCTAACCACCTGTGCTTTAGCAATATTACCAAACTTTGCCGGTAGGTTAAGTATTCGTGCCTGATAATCCTCACGGGTAACACACCTCATCTGTGAAGCAAAAAATGTTTTAGCATTTTCTTTTATCTCTGTTATGGTCTCACCATCAGTTCCACCACTTGCCGGTTCAGGATTAGTTACGGATATCGCTTCAGATGAATTCAATATATTGGTTAGGTCATTTACTTGAGCATTTGAATTAGCTCCACCACCTTGTCTATAGGTCACAGTTACAATTGTATTGGCAGGTGTCTCACCTAAATTCAAAGAATTATTTGTAGTTAGGTTATTCAGAGAAGCATTAATTACGGAGCCAGGCACACCAGCTACATTCATACCTTGTTGCTCTATCACAGAAAACAATCCAGCAGATGATGAACCTGATATGTTGAATTTATACAACCCATTACCGAATTGTAACTTTGTGTTATTGGTTTCAGGATCTACTTTCTTTACAAATTTTTTATTTGTCTTTATATATGTTAAAGTGTATGGTATTGATACATCTACTGACATCTGACCAGCGGCCGCTAATCCTTGATCATAAGCCGTGGTACGATCAGGATCGTCATTATAGTGAAGTTCTTTTAATATTCTATCCTGTGCTAGATAGTCCACCTCAAAATATTTGCCGTTTGAACTGTCCGTAACATCCAATATCTCCACCACATTTTGGACACCCAAATCTAATTCTAAAAATTTAGTAGGAGATGTTACAGTAAATGATTTTGTTTTTGTTTCGCCTGATATAGCATTTACAAATCTCGTTGCCCTGTATGTTTCAGCAGTTCCATCATTTCTTGTAGTCACAACAACGGGTGGGACATCAGGAGAACCTGATATGGTAAAGTCAATCTCACCTAATGTTTCAAATATTAATTCAGAATTATTAGTTGACGCTATTTTTAATCCACTATCGATAGGATTTTGAATGATATTTGAGTAATCTGGATTTCCATTACTATCAGCATTAAAATCGGTAGTTACTTCTAACTTAACCACAGATGGGGTGGTGGGTGTTGTTTTATAACCCAAAAATTCCGCCAATCTAAGTACATTTTTTCTTTCAGTTGCCGTGGTTAAGATACTTTCCTTGTAATTATAATCGATGTAATAACTCAGAACATCACCGACATAACTGGCAAGTTCTATCAACATCATACCAGGTGATGTCTCGTTAAAATCCTTATATGTATCAGGAAAATAACTTTTGGTATATTCTATAAGATCAGCCTTAATCGTACTGAAATCCTTAGAGGTGTAGTTTATATTACTTGGTATTTGTTTATTATCTGAATAAGCCATCTCTTTACTCCAACACCACACCAACAGATTGTAATTCAGTAGGTGAGTTTCGTACATTAAATGTTACATTAATTTTAATCTGATTTCTATCTTGATCACCGAGATCAACATCTATATTCTGTAACTGAACGAATGGCAACCAAGTCTGAAATGTATCTACGATATCATTTTCAATCTGAATAGCTGTGTCATTCGTTATCTGTTCAAACAAGAATTTTCTAATATCCATACCAAGAAAAGGTTGCATTAATCTTTCACCTCGTTGAGTCATAAGTAACAACTTAACATCATTTTTTATAGCATCCATCGTAGTCTTAGTTGTGGCAAAATATCCCATAGTATCACCAGCTTGTATACTTATTGGAAAATCCAATCCTACACTTACTCTCGTGTCACGATCTTCTACAAATCTTTTAACTCTTCTATCTGGTATAGCCACTTATTAATCCTCTGGTTCTAATAATTTAACTGCTGATGATTTTACATTCTGTCTAACATTTGGATATCCAATTGAATTTTCATCTTCACTTATCTGAGACCTTCCGTATAAAGGTGTACCTAAACTAATAGTAGCACCTGGTGGAACCGCAGCCGGTGTCGATGGTATTGGATATAAAGTAGTAAAGACTTGAGGTGGTGATACGGGCAACCACGGATTCATCGATGGTATTACAACGGGTGCATCCATATTTGTAATGTTAAATGTCTGTCTCTGTAAATACATTTTTATAGCGGCAG